>ERZ772764.430-NODE-430-length-29428-cov-3.028530_pt1 | contig 29428 bp, 33 predicted proteins | sample MGYA00512163_ERZ772764 | MGnify/ENA primary metagenome ERZ772764 (study PRJEB29015, sample SAMEA2737903) | human oral metagenome | biome: human oral; feature: human-associated habitat; material: dental | place: China | collected 2094 ... | reverse complement strand
CCGTCCCAGCCGTTCTTCGATAATTTTTTCGATCCCATCAAAAGCGCCGCCGCAGATGAACAGAATATTTGTCGTGTTGATTTGAATAAGCTCCTGATGCGGATGCTTGCGCCCGCCCTGCGGCGGCACCGAAGCCGTCGTTCCCTCCAGGATTTTCAGGAGCGCCTGCTGGACGCCCTCTCCCGACACGTCGCGGGTAATGGACGGATTCTCCGTCTTTCTGGCGATTTTATCGATCTCGTCGATGTAAACGATACCTTTTTCCGCCCGCTCCACATCGTAGTCCGCCGCCTGAATGAGTTTCAATAAAATATTCTCGACATCTTCGCCGACATACCCCGCTTCCGTCAGCGACGTCGCGTCGGCCATCGCAAAGGGCACATTCAGTATTCGAGCCAGCGTCTGCGCTAAAAGGGTCTTGCCGCTGCCCGTCGGCCCCAGCATGAGAATATTCGATTTGGAAAGCTCCACGTCGTCCTTGGCGGCGGAAACGGGGATATTGATCCGTTTATAATGATTGTAAACCGCGACGGACAGCGCCTTTTTCGCAGCCTCCTGCCCGATGACGTACTGGTCGAGTATCTCGCAGATCTCCTTGGGCTTGGGGATATCTTTCAGCTCGCTCTCGGCGTCGCTGCCGAATTCCCCGGCGACAACCTCGTTGCAAAGGTCGATGCACTCGTCGCAGATATAGACTCCCTGCCCGGCGACCAGCTTGCGTACCTGTTCCTGCGTTTTGCCGCAGAAAGAGCATTTCAGCTGTCCTTTTTCTTCTCCGAACTTCATTCTGCCACCGCCTCTCAGGTCTCGCTCTTTTTCGGCGTCGGACGCGCCGTGATGACCTCGTCGATCAGCCCGTACGCTTTCGCTTCCTCCGCGTTCATGAAATTATCGCGCTCCGTATCGGCGACAACGCGCTCTCTATCCTGCCCGGTATGCTTGACCAAAATATCGTTGCCGATCTCCCGCAGACGCAGAATTTCCTTCGCCTGAATCTGGATATCCGTCGACTGCCCCTGCGCACCGCCGTGGGGTTGATGAATCATGATCCGCGCCAAGGGCAGAGCGTAGCGCTTACCCTTCGTCCCCGCCGCGAGAAGGAGCGAGCCCATACTCGCCGCCTGCCCAATGCAGATCGTCGAAACGTCGGGACGGATATACTGCATCGTATCATAAATCGCCAGTCCCGCCGTAACTACGCCGCCCGGGCTGTTGATGTAAAGATGAATATCCTTGTCAGGATCCTCCGACTCCAGAAATAAAAGCTGGGCGACGACCACATTCGCCACATTATCGTCAATCGGGCCGCCGATAAATACGATACGATCCTTGAGGAGCCGGGAATATATATCATACGCCCGCTCGCCTCGATTCGACCGCTCGACAACCATAGGAATTAATGCACTCATTTAAAAACCTCCCCAGGGGATACGTTACGCTTCCTGCGCCGCCAGATGATCGACGATAAATTTCGCCGTCTTGCGGCGCATAACGGTGACCGCCAGGTCGCCGACCCGCCCCTGTTCAACTACAATCTTTCGCACCTGTGCCGGTTTCGCGCCGTACATCTGCGCCATCATCGCCACTTCACCGTCGAGATCCGCCGGCTCTACCTTAATATTTTCTGCTTTTGCCACCGCTTCTAGCATGAGATCGGTGCGCACGTTCTTCGTCGCCGTTTCCCGATACTCATTGCGCAGCTTCGTCATATCCGAGCCGGAATACTGCAGGTACTGCTCAAACTTCATGCCCTGCTGCTCTAAGCGCATTGCCAGCTCCTGAATCATCTGAGTAATGCGATCCTCGATCATGACCTGCGGAATGTCCACCGTGATATTTTCCGCCGCCTTATCGATCGCGGCGACTCGGAGATCATTTTCCGCCTTCGTCGCCGCAGCCTTTTCCATCTTTTCCCGAACGTCCTTTTTCAGCTCGTCCACCGTATGGAAAACGCTGGCTTTCTCCACAAAGGCATCGTCCAGCGCCGGCAGCTCCTTATGGCGAATCGCGTGGATGACGCATTTAAAGACCGCGTCCTTACCCGCCAGTTTCTTCTCGTGATAATCCTCGGGGAACTTGACTTTTAACTCGCGTTCTTCCCCCGCCTTCGCGCCCACCAGCTGATCTTCAAAGCCGGGGATAAAGCTTCCCGAACCGATCTGCAGGGGATAGTCCTTCCCCTCGCCGCCCTCGAACGCCTCGCCGTCTGTGAAGCCCTTGAAGTCAAGCGTCACCAGATCGCCTTTTTTCGCAGCGGCGCCTTCCGGCGCGTCAACCAGCTTCGCCTGCCGTTCGCGCATCTTGTCGATGTGCTGTGCGACTTGCTCATCCGTGACCTCTTCCGTCTTTTTTTCAATCTTGAGGCCTTTATATTCGCCCAGCTTGACCTCCGGCTTCGGCGTTACGATCGCCTTAAAAACAAGTGGTTTATCTTCTTCCACCGTGACCCGCTCAAATTTCGGATACGTCGCCAGCTCGAGCTTTTCCTCATCCATGGCTTCATTAAAGACCTTCGGCCCCAGCTTCTCATATGCTTCATCCAAAATGGCCGCCAGCCCGACCTCGCGCTCCACAATACGACGCGGCGCCTTCCCCCGGCGAAAGCCATGAATATTTACCTGATTCGCGATACGTTTGACCGCCGCCGCGATCGCCTTGCTCCATTCCTCCGTGGGAACCTCAATCGTTAAGACAACCTCGTGGTTGTCGCCATTTTCCTTCGTAAGTTTCATTGTCCGGAATGACCTCCTGTTTTGCTTTTCGCTCTCCGAAACGCGCGCGTCCGGTTATGCCATACGAAAGCATGATACCATAAAACCGGGCGTTGCACAAGTTTTTTCCGGTTCCATTCCCAGCGGCGGCAAGTTGCAAGTTTAATTGTCGCATAGTTCACGTTAAACTTTTGAGAAATTATGATGCAAGCGCAACATACATATCGTTCGCCGTCTTATAGCCGAAGATTTTACGCGGGTAATTGTTGACCCAGTCTTCAATCCTCTGCAAAGTCTCCGCTTTCAGCTGACTGAAATCTGTCCCCTTCGGTAGAAATCTGCGCAGGATTCGATTCCCGTTTTCGTTGCTTCCCCGCTCCCAGCTGCTGAAAGGGTGTGCATAATACACTTCCTCACATCCTGTCGCCTTTTTCAGTCCCGCGCCATCGAGAAACTCACTTCCATTATCCGCCGTGATGCTCTTGAACACTTCGGTAAAGTCGCCCTTCCTGCGCCGCTTCATCCGATGAAGAGCTTGAAGCACTTCCTTTTGGCTCTTGTTTTTCACCAGTACATAGAGGGATTTCCTCGTTTTTCTCTCTACCAAGGTCAACAGGACCGGCTTTGTTCCCTTTCGCCCTATCACGAGGTCGATTTCCCAATGTCCGAATTCCTGGCGTTGGTTCACCTCTTCGGGACGCTCTTCTATGCTCTTGCCTCCCCGGTTGTTCCATGCCACTTTCCGCCGTCTATGCGTGGTCGGCTTCGTCCGTTTCTTCTTGAATGGAAGTTCCTCGTGGTTGATGCCTGGAAACAGTCCCCGATCGATATAGTTATACAGGGTTTTTACGCAGATACGCACATCCGACGGCCAGCCATGCTGCATAAGGTCTCCGATGACTGCGGCCGGCGCGTATTTTTCGTCTTTTATCTTTCTTTCGATGGAATCGGCAAGTTGGTGATCGCTCCCGATCTTCAGATTACGTCCCTTGCCTTTGGCGTTTTCTTCATGTCGCCGCTGTGCAACGTCAGCTAGATAGACCCATTGCTTTTGTACGTCGCCATGTGCTTTGATTCCCTTGGTGGCTGGTTTCAGTTGCTCGGTCATTCCAAGCGTTCGCTCCCGTTCGATCGTTCGTTTTGAGTAGCCGATTTGCTCTGCTATTTGCTGCACTTTCCATCCCGCACGGAAATAGGCTTCGATTTGATACCGATCCCGCTCCGTCAGCTGTTTCCATTTTCGGCCTTTTGTTGTAGAATGGGTTTGTTCCATTTTGTGTTCTCCCCTTCAGTTTCTTTTTGTGTTGTGACTAAAAGTTTAACTGAACGAGTTACAAAATGGAACTTTTTGCGTCATTTTATTTTACAACTTGCCCAAATCTTTTGGCGTGTGGTATTTTTGAGGCTTTCTCTTCTTTTTTGTGGATGGGGCCTTAGAAGAAAACCCCATATTCCTGTATATCCTGTAAAGAGAACCTGGATGCCTTGAGTAACCCTTTTGTGAGCGAAGCTTTCCGTACATCTCGCCTATGGAGATGTGAGGGTTTCTGCGATGCAAATCACGAATCCATTTAAGCTCAAGGTCTGTATGAGCATTCGCATGAATAGAAAGCGGTCTATGGGATTTGTCCGCCAACGATTGCTTAGTCCCATCAAAGCGTTTATTCCAACGCATGAGGGAAGCTTTAGATATATGATATCTACGGCAGACAAATCTTACAGAACTACCGCCACGGTAGAGCTTTACTGCATGGAAACGGGTTTCCAGTGTGTGCGGCAAATATCTTTGGGAATGTGTTATACTATCCATGGCGATTGCATGTCCTTTCGTTATGAAGGTTTCTGGTAAAAACATTCTAACGGACGCAATCGCCTTTTTCTATCCCCCGAGGTCTCACATCTATTGTAAAGCTACACAAAAGCATGAAACCCGTTTCGTGTATAATTGTAACGGCAAATCGAATCAGCTATAATATAAGGGGCGGGGCTGCCGGGCGCGCCAGATCAGGTCCTTTGCCCCGCACGACCATGCACCCGCTGCTTTCGGGACACAAGAGAAGCCCTCGCCGGCGACACATACCGCATTCCTGCCCGCGCGTCAGTTCCACCGGTGGTTTTTGGGAACGTCATGTTCTCTAAGAATGAACGATTCAGTAAGAAGGAATTTGCCTTGGCGTTTGAGCGGAATAAAAAATTGCGAGGGATGGAAATGGCAAGCATTGAGAAAACCGCCGCAGCTTTAAGGAAGAAAGGCTATGAGGTATCCTGCTTTGCGACCGGGGCCGAAGCCGCCTCTTACCTCGACGGGAAAATTAACGGATACACCGTGGGTTTTGGCGACTCGGAAACGCTCCTTGCCTTGGGACTTTACGAGCGCCTTTCTCCGCATAACGACGTCCATGACCCGATGCATCGCCACGAAGGAAAGGGCTTTTACTCCACCGCGCGGGACTGCCTTACAACGGAGATCTTTCTCACCTCGGTGAACGGCCTCGCCGAAACCGGCGAGATGGTCAATATCGACGGCACGGGAAACCGCATCGCCGGCTCTCTGTATGGCCATCGCAAAGTGTACTTTGTCGTGGGAAAAAACAAAATCGCTCCAACCTTGGAAGAAGCCGCGTATCGAGCGAGGAATATCGCCGCGCCTATGAACGCCGCCCGCCACAAATACCAGACGCCTTGCGCTGTCAGGCAGGATCGCTGCTACGACTGTCAAAGTCCAGACCGGATATGCAGCGCCCAGGTCATCTATTGGAAAAAAATGAACCATATGGATATGGAAGTCGTGCTGATTGACGAGGCGTTTGGCTTCTGAAAGCTAACCGCCTTCTCCGCAAAAGGCAAATCAATGCTAAGAAAGACCCGTATATCTGCAAAACGAGGTGATATGTATGGAAAATCCAGCCAAACCTGCCGTCTGCGTGGCAGGCGTCGGAGCGATCGGCGGACTTCTCGCCGCTCTCCTGGGAAAATCCGGCGCGGTGACGTTAAGCGTCATCGCCCGCGGCGCGCGAGGCGAAGCCTTTCAAGAAAACGGCATCGTCCTGAAGAGCGATATTTTCGGGTCGATCACAGCGCGGCCCGCCGCCGTCGCTGAAAACGGCGCCGTCCTTGGGCGACAGGATTATATTCTGGTCTGCGTCAAAAACTATTCCCTCGACGCCATCGCCCGGCAGATTACGCCTTGCATTGGGAAGGATACCGTCCTCCTGCCGGTGATAAACGGCATCGAGCCGGGCGACCGTCTGCGCCGTCTTTTCCCCGACGCCGTCGTTGGCGACAGCGTGATCTACACCATAACCTCCGCCGAGCCGGATTTTTCTGCCCGGCAGGAAGGCTCCCATACCCACATGTTCGTGGGAACCAAGGCCAGCGACGAACACCAGCGGGAAGCGGTAAAAAAGCTCGCGGGGATTCTCCGCGATACCGGCCTTGACTGTCGCTGGACCGACGACATTGAAAGCGCCGTTTGGCAGAAATACATCCTCAATTGCGCCTTTAATTCTGTCACTGCCCGCTATCAGACGGATACCGGCGGCATTCGCGCCGACGCGGTAAAAGCAGCCGAATTGAAGGCGCTTCTCGAGGAAGCTTTCGCCGTGGGTACGGCGTTGGGCGTCTCCCTGCCCGCGGGGCTTATTGCCAAACAGTACCGGGGCATAATGGAAAAACAGACGTCCACCGCCACAAGCTCTCTGAAGCGTGATATCGCCGCGCACCATCCCACGGAGCTTGACGCTTTTCTCGGCGCTCTTCTTCAAAAGGCGAAAGAAACCGGCGTCGCCACCCCCGTCAGCGCCCGTTACTACGAAGCGCTAAAAGCCCTCGCCGCCGGAGAGTGAGAATTTATTTTCCTTCTCCCTGCTTCAAGCATTACCGCGGCGACAAATGGCACGAAATTATAGCTCGCTCACTTTCCGGAGTGCTAAGAGTTCTTCTTCCCTGCATCATCGTCAGCGCGGCAGATTGCGCCAGATCGTAAACAGCGTGAAGCCGACCAGCAGAAAAATCCCGAACCAGCGCGGCATCTCTTTGCCATGTCCGGTGCGAATAAAATAGTACTCGTCGCGCGCCAGGAGAAAGACAAGGAGCGGCCCGGCAAAAAAGAGCGCCGGATTCGCCGCGAAGGCCGCGCGAAAATCACCATGCCCCAGCGCTAAGAAGAGCCGCGTGATCCCGCAGCCGGGGCATTCCAGTCCCGTTACTGCATGGAAAGGACAGGGAAGGGACCACCCCGTCAGGGACACGAACCCAAAATACATCAGCCCCATCGCGATAATAATTGCGTACTTTTTCGCCGCATCTTTGGCGCGCCGCGCCGCGCCGTCCCCATCGCAACGGCCCCTATGCGGCGCCGTCGTTCCTGCTTTTATCCCTGGCGCAGCGCCGCCCACCGGCTCCATCGTATTTCCCGTCGCCGAAAATTTCTCCACCGGCTCTCTCCTCCCTAGTTTTCCCGACGCCCTTTATCCGCCTGCAGCCGCTCTTTTTACCAGCCGCGCCGCGATTTATATTATCCTACCACAAACAATACGAAAGGAGTCGTTCCGTTCTATGGCGAAAACCATGTCTGACGCCACGCCGCTTCCCCTGCTATATCTTCTGACGACCGGCGGCACCATCGCCGGAAAAGCCGACGACGCAGCGCAGACGACGGATTACACTGCCGGCATCTTAAATGCGGCGGAGCTTCTCGCCGCCGTCCCGGCGATTCACGAAATCGCCCGCTTATCCAGTGAAGCGATCGCCAATATCGACAGCAAAGATATGACCGAAGCCCTCTGGCGAAAGCTGGCGAAGCGGGCGGCGGCGTGTCTGAGCGATCTGAAAGCAACAGGCGTCGTCATCACCCACGGCACGGACACGTTAGAAGAAACCGCCTATTTCCTGTCGCTGACGCTTCCCGCGACAAAGCCCGTCGTCCTGACCGGCGCCATGCGCCCGGCGACTGCCGTCAGCGCCGACGGCCCGGCGAATCTTCTGAACGCGGCGCGCCTCGCGGTATCTCCCGCGGCGCGTGATCGCGGTGTGCTGGTGACGATGAACGACGAAATATTCTCCCCTGCTTCCGTAACCAAGCGCTCTCCCTCCCGCCTCGACGCCCTCGCCGCGCCAAACGGCGGTGCAGACGGCGCTATCGTCGGCGGGCAGATCGTCTTCTTTCACCCATCACGGCCGACTTCCCTTCGTTTCCCTATCCCGGACGCGCCGCTTCCCAAAGTCATTATCCTTTATGGATACGCCGGTGACGACGGCTCCCTCGTCAGCTCCGCCGTCGCCGCTGGAGCTAAAGGCATCGTCTACGCCGGAGCCGGTATGGGAAGCCTGCCGCTCCCTGTGGAAACGGCTCTCATCACCGCGCAGAAAGCCGGCACTGCTATCGTCCGCGCCAGCCGCCTCCCCGGCGGTCTCGTTATTTCTTCCCAAAGCGCCAGCCCCTTCATCGCCAGCGGCGCCCTGTCCCCTGTCAAGGCACGTATTCTCTTACAACTCGCCCTGACGCAAAAAAGCGACCCCGCCGCTTTACAGGATATTTTCCGGCGTGCCGCCTGGCCGCCCTGCTAACCAATCGACTAAGCCTGCATTCCTGTTGAATCCGACGCTTCTCTCGCAAGCGCATCCGCAGGATCCTCGTCATGGTCGATGCAGAATGATACAAAGTCCTGCGTTTTGGGTATACGTTTGAAAATTTCTGTTTTACGAAATGCAGATAGAATCTCCTCGCAAAGCCGGAGCATGTCGGCACATTGCCGTTCGATATCGTCCTGATATTTTCCGGCCAGCGCCTCCTCGGTAAATAACCCGATTTCCGAGATATCCGCATACGTCCAGTCGCCGGGATTGTATCGGAGATTCTTGATGGACGCCGCGTCTGTGCGGTATTTTTCGTTGTTTTCCTGATATTCCTGCAACGTTTTCAGGAAATCTTCCTGCGTGTTCATGCAAACCAGAAATTCTGCGTACTCGCTATTGCAGTCAAACGCCAGTGCATAAAACTCCAAATGCGGATGTTCGTTTAGGAAAGTTTCCATATCGGCAGAAATCTGCGCGATAATCTCTTCGGTTTTCATGCTCCGTCACCTCGGTGAGCTTATTATATCATAGCCGATCAAAGAGAGGGATGTGCGGCGTAGGAACGCAGAAAAGATTATCATGCGATGAGCTATCGGCGGCACGAGATTTTCCCGAAGCTTGAAAGCACGGAGAGGATCGAAAAGGAGGAGCTGCGTGCTCTCGGCTTTTGTGCGTTCTGCACGTTGGAGCGGATGAGGCCGATCTTTCATGCGTTGTAAAGGATAAAGAAAAAAGGCTGTGGTATGGAGTCATTTGACTTCGTGCCACAGCCTTTGTGCATTTCAAAATATAGGGACGTCTCGCACAAGGCGCCCCTTCCACTGCTTGCGCGATCCTTCTCCCCCTCCCGGCGGGAAGGCTTTCCCCATAATTAAGTTTAGTATACACTATGGAAGGAGGGGCAAGGTCAAGGGAAATATGAGAGGAAAGGAAAACGAGCAGGGCATTTTTATACTCTGCGCTGTGCCTGTAATGGGCTATTCATAATGTGTCCACATCCGTTTGATAAAGACAATGCCCTCATACAATGCACCTGATGGCGCTGCATATCCGGCAGTGTTCTCCAACACTACATATACGAGCCGATGCTGTATGGTGATGCGGCGCGAAAAATTGCCGCTCAGATTGCCGACGAGTTTTTCGTAGGGCGGCGGATTCTGAAATGGATTCTGCACCATGATATTCAGCAGGGATTTTGCCTTCGTTTCAAGTCCTGCGGCTTTCAATCGGGATTTATCCTTCTCCGCCTGCCTGCTGAACTTGACGAGATACATTACCACGCCTCATTTGGGTCATAGGAGCGGCACTCATCAAGATTCTCTTGATCGGCAGCGAGAATACTCGCCGTCATGTCCGGAATTGAATTCAAATAGAGCGTCTCCTGCACCGCGTTCCAGTCGTCCTCGGACAGCAGTACCGCGTTCTTCCCGCGTGCATTCGTAATCGTCACGGGGATGCGGCTCTCGTTTACAGTCGAGATCAACTGGTAGAGATTCCGGCGTGCCGCTGTAGCGTTGATCGCAGTCATAAAGATCCTCCTTCCAAGATTCGATTTTATTATAGCGCACGTTTTCCCGTACGTCAACGGAATATCTACATCCGTAACAACCATCGCTGTGGGATTGTCAGACACGTGTTACACATTGAGGAAAGAGCTCCCGCGTCAAAAAGGGTGCGTCCCTGAACAGGGACGCACCCTTTTCTTGCCTTTCGATTATTCCCCGTTCCCCGGCGGCAGTTGTTCCATGCTGCTCTCCGGCGCCATATTGTCAAAATCGACAATATCGTTAAGAGTGCTCTGGATGAGCGCCTCGCTGACGATCGCCAGTCCAAAGAAGGAAAGAAGAAGATACATAATGCCGTCGTTGCCATCCGCGTTCATGCCGCGGCGGCGCTTCGCCTCGTTAAGCGTTTCGCCCATCTTGAACATCCAGTAGAGCATATAAATGCCGCAAGTAATGATGGTAAAGAGGAACGCCATGACGCCCGAAGCCGTCGTCTGACGGCCGGCGGCCTCGTGGGCTTCGTCCGTCAGTTGAATGAACCAGTAAATACCATAAAGTCCGCAGGTGATGATGGAAAAGATAACCGCTTTGACAATACTTCGTTTTTCCATGTAATAGAACGCCTTCTTTCGTAAAATATTTATGTGAAGCTCGGGTCAGTGGATACCGGCTGCTTTTTTAAGCGCTTGCCGGCAATGACCGCGTTATTGAAGGATGCCTGAACAAAGGCCAGCGTAACAATATTCAGCCGGAGAACCGCCATGAGCATGTAAACGATACGCGGGTTAGGATCCGTGCGCTTGTAGACAAACCAAAGCAGAAAAGCCGAGATAGCGCACTGCAGGACGAAGCAGGAAGTGATGACGACTAACAGATAGATAAGCATAGGTACCAGGCTCTCGCTGTGGTTAAGGTCTTGATACAGCTCCGGCGGCATATCCCCTATCGCTCCCAAAACGGAAAGCGCCGTCGCCACCAACGTCATGAACACGATAGCCACCGTATACAGGGAATTTTTCACGGAATCAAGAGCCAGCCCCATTTCCCGCCTCGCTTCGACAAGCTCCCCGCTGATTTTGTACAACCAGTAGTAGAAATAGACAGAACAGGTCACGAACGTTAACAGCCCCGCCGTCAATCCTTTCGGAGTCTGCGGCTTGCCGGACAGGCGGTGAATATCGTTAGTCAGATCGGCGATCCAGTACAGGCCGAACAGTCCGCAGGTAACGACGGTAAGGATAAGGCGCAAAGCGACATCATGGGTTTCGAGCTTTTCCAAAACAAGATCTCCTTCTCTTAATGTTAAGCGTTGACGATAAGACTGACAAAGCGGGTAAACTCCCGCTGGAAAAAGAGCGATACCGTATCCACCGGGCCGTTGCGATGTTTAGCGACGATAACCTCGGTAACGTTCGGGCGCTCCGTTTCTTTTTCGTAATAATCCTCGCGGTAGAGGAACATGACGATGTCGGCGTCCTGCTCCAGCGAGCCCGACTCGCGCAGATCAGAGAGCATGGGCCGCTTTATCTGCCGCGACTCGACGCTGCGCGAGAGCTGGGATAAGGCGATAACCGGCACCTTTAGCTCGCGGGCCAGCGCTTTAAGGGAGCGAGAGATTTCCGAAATCTCCTGCTGACGATTATCGCCGCTCTTCGCACCCCGCCCTTGCATGAGCTGCAGGTAGTCGATAACGATGAGATCCAGGCCGTGCTCCGCCTTGAGCCGCCGCGCTTTAGAGCGCAGCTCCATGACGGTGATGCCCGGCGTATCGTCGATCCAAAGCGGCGCTTTCGTAAGGCGATCCGCCGCTTCGATAATTTTCTGCCACTCCTCGTCTTTAAGATCGCCAACGCGCAGACGCTGGGAATCCACCTGCCCCTCGGCACTGAACATACGAAGCGCGAGCTGCTCTTTCGACATTTCGAGAGAAAAAAAGGCCACGGTTTTCTTGCTGTGAATCGCCGCGTGAGTGGCGATATTCAGCGTGAACGCCGTCTTTCCCATAGAAGGGCGCGCCGCCACGAGAATAAGATCCGAGGGCTGAAACCCCGAGGTCAGCCGGTCGAGATCAACGAAGCCGGAAGCGAGACCGGTGAGCGCCCCCTTATTCGCGGCATGCTTTTCGATCTGATCGAAGGCGGTGATCAGGATCTCTTTCATCGGCACGAAATCAGCGTGGTTCCCCCGCGCTGTGACGCCCAAAATTCGCTTTTCCGCCCCATCCATGATCTCCTCGACCGGTTCCGCGTCCTCATAAGCGGTTCCGGCGATTTCCGTGGCGGCGTTGATGAGGTGACGGAGCTGCGCCTTCTGCCGCACGATCTGGGCGTGAAAGACGACGTTCGCCGCCGTGGGAACGGCGTTAGCGAGCGCGGTAATAAAAGCGATGCCCCCCGCCTTTTCCAGCTCGCCAGTTTTTTTCAGCCGCTCGGTGACAGTGATCATGTCGACAGCTTCATTCGCCTGGTAAAGCGCCATAATCGCCTCAAAAACGATGCGGTGCGCCGCCCGGTAAAAATCATCGCTCGTCAAAAGTTCGGCGGCGGCGCTGATCGCGTCTTTCTTAATAAGCATAGCGCCCAAGACCGCCTGTTCCGCTTCATTATTTTGCGGTGGGACGCGCTCTAAAGCGTCCCGCGTGTCCTGCGTCCGCTCAGACATGATGCTCCTCCTCGGTAAAGAGAATAGCGAAGGCTTCTTCCGCCGTCGCCACAGGGTGAATATCGAGGCCGAGATGGCCGGCGGGGATATCCTTGGCGTTTTCCTCGGGAATAACGAGCGTCTTTATGCCCGCTTGCTTCGCGCCATAGGCTTTTTCAAAGACGCCGCCGACGGGGCGCACTTTGCCATAGAGAGAGATTTCCCCCGTTACGGCGACGTCCTGCCGGAGCGGGCGACCCGTCGCCGCGCTCACAATGGCCGCCAGAATCGCCGTCCCGGCGCTGGGGCCGTCGATGTTTCCGCCGCCGACGACATTGATATGAAGATCATAATCGGAGAGTTCCTTCCCCGTGACGCGGCGCATGACCGACGCGGCGTTAAACACGGAATCGCGCGCCATCTTGCCCGCCGTTTCATTAAAGCGCACCGTTCCCTTGCCCGGCTCATGGGCGGGAAAGGCCACCGCCTCGATCTCAATGACCGAACCGATGTAGCCGGAAACGCCCAGCCCAAAAATATGCCCTACTTCGGGGCGGTCGGACGCCTTTTTCGTGACGTACTGATAAAGGCGGCTCACCTGCGCCACCTCGTAAATATCGGCTTTCTCGATCGTAACCGCCCCCGCCGCGCCGCGCTGACGCTCGAGCGCGAAGGAAAAGGCGTCAGCGAGGATATTGATCGCTTTTCGCCCCTCGATCGTGTACTCGCTGATGAGGGTTGAAACGCCCTCCGCCAGCACCGCTTCCAGCTTTCGCGCCGCATTTTCGACGATGGTCACGATATGCGCCGGGGTCAGCGGCTCAAAATAGATTTCGGCGCAGCGCGACCGCAGCGCGGGGCTGATGTCCCGGGCGGAGCGCGTCGTCGCGCCAATCAGCACAAAATCCGCCGGCGCGCCCTCTTCAAAGAGTTTTTTGATGTACGGCGGCACTTTTTCGTCTGTCGGATCAAAATATGTCGATTCAAAAAAAGCGCGCTTATCTTCCAGCACTTTGAGCAATTTGTTTTGCAGCATAGCGTCCATTTCGCCGATCTCGTCGATGAACAAAATCCCGCCGTGCGCGTCGGTGACGAGGCCGGGTTTAGGTTCCGGTACGCCGCTGTCCGCAAGATCACGCCGCGCCCCTTGATAGATAGGGTCATGCACCGAACCAAGGAGCGGGTTCGTCATGTCCCGGGGATCCCAGCGGAGCGTCGTGCCGTCCGTTTCAACGAAGGGCGCTTCCAGGCCAAAGGGCGACTCCGAAACTTCTTTGGCACGCTCCAGGACAAGGCGCGCCGCGGTCGTCTTGCCGACGCCCGGCGGGCCGTAGAGCAAAAGATGCTGCGGATACGGCGACGACAGCTTGGAAAAGAGCGAACGGACAGCCCGAGGCTGGCCGACGATTTCCTCCAACGATTTAGGGCGCAAAAGCTCCATGACCGACTGCGTGAGGTGTACCTGATCCATTTTTTCCAGTTCCTCGCGCTTTTTCGCTGCCTGCGGACTTTCGACGGTCACCTTCTCCTCGTCGAGAACCTGCAAGCGGATATCCTTCACATAGTCCTGATGGTTTTCTTCGAGCTTTTCCGCGATCTTTTTTTCGATTTTATCTTCCAGCGAGCGCCGCGCCATCATGTCGGCGATACGCTCGGAAAGCGCTGTGATGAGCTTCGGTATCTCCGAATCGACGGGAATATGCTCGATGGTCGGGTTTTCCATGACGATGCGCTGGAGCGCCAGCACCCGCTCCCCGCGCAGCGGCGAGCGCATGAAGCGCATGGCGTCCATTTTTCCCGCCTTGATGACCAGTTTATCCGAGCCGAGAATATCCGCCAGCATCCCGTACAGAGCGTCGATCTCGCGGTCGAGAGCATTCTCCTGCCCTGCCGCGGCTCCCGCCTCCTCCGCCGCATCCTTCCGGCGGAAAAATTTGAACAGATTTCCCATTACACGTTCCTTTCACCGCGCCTCATTCGGCGGCGATGCGTACTTTTATCCGGCTGGTGACCTCGGGATGTACCCGAATGACCGCCTCGTAATCCCCGGGGCCGGTTACCTCAGGGGAAAGGGTAATTTTTCGCTTGTCGAGTTCGATCCCGTGCGCCTTTTTCAAGGCTTCCGCCACGTCTTTCCCCGTCACGGAGCCAAAAAGCTTGCCCCCCTCGCCGACGCGAACGGAGATCGCGACCTCGACTTTAGTAAGCTGCGCCGCCAAGAGCTTCGCTTCGTCCGCCTCCTGTGCTTTTTTATGGGCGACAGCTCCCGCTTTCTGCTGAGCGAGGTTCAGATTCTGCGCGGTCGCTTCGGCGGCGAGGCCTTTCGGCAGCAAGAAATTGCGTCCGTACCCCTCGGACACCTCGACGACTTCCCCCGCCTTGCCGACCTTTTTGACGTCTTCCCTTAATATAACTTTCATTTCAACCATTCTCCTTCATGAATTTTCGCGCAATCTCCACGACTTTCTCCGTAATCTCTTTCAAGTCGCCGTTGTGTATCTGCGCCCCGGCTACGTTCTGATGTCCGCCGCCGCCAAATTCCTCCATGATCACCTGCACGTTGAACTCGCCCGACGACCGGGCGCTGATGCCTACCACGTCGGACGCGAGTTGAAAAACGACGATACTCATGTGAACGCCCTCGATGCGAAGCAACGCGTCCGCCGCCTGCGCCGCGATGGCTTGAATATTCGACTGGCTTTCGGGGATCGACGTTACGATAAGCCCCCCGTCGTAAAGCTTCGACGCCGCTTCTGCCTTAGCAATGGCGCGGTTCGTTTCGTAATCTGAGCGGAACAGGTGGCGGATAACGACCGGATCGGCGCCCGCCCGGCGCAGGAACGCCGCCGCTTCAAAGGTACGAACCCCCGTCTGCACGGCGAAATGTTTCGTATCAACGATGATTCCAGCATAGAGCGCCGTAGCGTCGAGCCGCCCCATCGCCAGATCGTCGCTGAAGTACATCAAAAGCTCCGTCACCAGCTCGCAGGTCGACGAGGATGACGGCTCTAAATACATGAGCAGGGGGCTGGCGATACAGCTCTCGCTGCGCCGGTGATGATCGATGACCACGACCCGGCTGATGTGCTCCAAAAGCTTTGGCGCCGCCACCATGTGAGGAATATGCGTGTCGACGACGACGAGCAGCGGGTGCGACGCAGTCATCGTGCCCCAAAGCTCGTCCTCGCGGGCGAAAAGCTCGGCATATTCCGGTTTATCCGTTAAAAGATCGGTAAATTTATCGATCCCGTCATTCATTGGGCTCAAAATAACGCGCACCGGCTTTTTTAACTGCGCCGCCATCTGGGCGACGCCGATAGCAGCCCCCAGCGCGTCGAAATCCTCGTTCTGGTGCCCCATAACGTAGATAGCGTCCGAAGCCGTCATGAGATCGCGCAGCGAATGCGCCACCACCCGCGCTTTAACCCGCGTGTGCTTTTCCACCGCCGTCGCCTTGCCGCCAAAGAACTGCGGCTTACCGTCGACGAGGACGACCGCCTGATCGCCGCCGCGCCCCAGCGCCAAGTCGAGCTCCTGCTGCGCCTGCCTCCCCAGTTCCCCAGGGGATTGCCGGTCGGCAACCGCCACGCCGAAGCTCAGCGTCACCGGAAGATGGTTGGAATTATGGAGGGTTCGCACCTGATCGAGAATTTCAAACTTATCCGCCAGCGCCTGATCGAGAGAACGGCGCTCCATAACCGCCACATAAAAATCGTCCCGAATACGGCGCAAAAATCCGCCCAAACGGCGCATCCATTCATCGAGCATGCGGTTCACTTCAAAGAGAAGCGCCGTACGCTCCGCCTCCGTAAGCCCCTGCAGGACCTCGTCAAAATTGTCGATCTCAATATACGCCAGCACCATACGGCTCGCATGATATTCTTCCTGAAGCTGCTCAAACTCCGTAATATCCATGACGTAAAACGCCATGAGAATATCCTGCTCCGCGCCCTTCGAAGCGTCGCCTCCCAGCGCGATGGGGCGATGCGCAGCGCGATAATGCGTATCTTCGTGGGTAAAAACGTAATCGCCGCTTTGCCCCCAGATAGGCTTCAAAATCATGTTCGGCCAGAAATCCTCGACCGGCGCGCCCTGCTCGACATGGCTCCCCACGTAGCGATCGAGGGCGTCGTTTCCCCACTGAAGTCTTCCCTCCGCGTCGACGATCAGAATCGCCTGGGGCAGATTCTCAATGGCGTAATTTGTGACGGGATTAACGTTACTCGCGATGTCCCGAAAATAGGCGGAAAATTTCTCACGCCGATCCCGACAGCGCTCCCGCGCAAAAATTGCCAGTGAGAGCCAGACGACGGCGCTGATCGCCCCCATGTAAAAATTATACGAAACCAGTATCGCCACCGTTATCCCGTAGATAACGAGGAAAATACAGGCGTCGATCCAAGCGGAAAAATTACGAGGCAAAACGCCTCACCTCATTTCTAGCTGCGCCAATAGCGTTTACGATAATCGAATACCATGTCGAAAAGGCCGGTAAAGACGAGAATCGGCATGAGAAAAGAGCTGAAAACAACGAAAATAAGCACCAGCGTACTCACCAGCCGCGACCAGCGATAGTAGCGCACGACATATTCGTAGAGCGACGCCCCCTCGATAAGCCCGGCCAGCGTCGCCAGCATATTGAAATTCAACGACGCCTGGTAGAGAAGCGTCAGCTCACGGGTCGATCCCCAGTACATACCGAGCAGGGAAAACCCAAAAATATACAGAAAAACGCCGGGCAGCCGCCACTCGGTAAAAGGCGGCAGGACGGGGACCTTCTCCCCCAGCCGTCCCAAAACCTTCCCCAGCGCCCAGAAATTCAGCATTGTATCGAGAAGCCCCATCGTCACCACCACGAGAGGCAAGAGAAGCCGCACCAATGAAATATTTTGCTGAAACGTTTCACGCGCCGCGGCGATCTGCGCCTCACTCATGCCGACGCTCTCGTAAACCGCCGCCGCCTGCGAAAAGGACTCCTCCATTGCCGTCAACTGCCCGGAGAAAGGCTCCAGACCGGTAAGGAAAAAGACGATCCCAAGCCCGGCGAACTTCGCCACAATAGATACCAATATTGTCGTCGCCACAAGGCGCGTCGCCGAATGGCCGCCGCGATAGCCAAAGCCCAGCGCCAGCCCCACAGGGCCGAAGGCGATAGCAAGCCGCAGCCCGATCGTCGGTTCGATGAGCATAGCGATGAGGAGCGACGCGACAGCGAGCGCCATCACCCCCCAGCGAAATCCGTGGCGCACGATAAGCACCGTGACTGGAAGCGGCCAGAGCAGCACCGCCACGATGCCGAGAATCGGCACATAAACGGCGACGATCGCCAAAACGACCAGCACCGCCGCTAAAATACCGCTCTCCGTCAAAGAGCGCGTCCGATTTTCCATCCCGTCATCCTTTCCCGGTCCGCTCCGCCATAAAATCCGCCGGTCAAAAAGAACCGGCGGCAGGATAGACCTCCCCATTAAACGCGTATATACGAATGATAAAACAGGACGGAAGTTTTGTCAATTTTGACCGAATTCCTCACCGCAGGCAACTGTCGTCCCCGTTTAAGAAAAACAGCGGAGCACTCGCGCTTCCATTGCCTTCGTGTCAAAGGCGCCTAGCGCTCTTTTCCCGCCTTACCCGTGGGGCGAAGAACCAAGTCCTGCGGCGAAAGAAGCGGCAGATCGCCCTTCGCCAACAGCCGGGCGTGGTAATAGACGGCGGCGATTTCCTCGACGTAAGCGGCTTTTAGGAGCGCTTCGGAGAGCGCGGCCGGATCTACGGTCAAAACCCCGTGGCTTGCCAGAAGAAGCGCGTCGCTTTCCAAAAGCGGCTCTTGAACGCTTTCCGCCAGCTCCTTTGAGCCGGGAGGCGCATATTGCGCTAAAGGAATGCGGCCCTTTTTCGTCGTGAGGTGCGCCATCTCAGCGACCACGGCGGGAATCGGCTGACGCAGCACGGCAAAAACCAGGGCAAAAGGAGAATGCGTATGAACGACAGCGCAAACGTCGGGCCGCGCCTCATAGGCCGCCAGGTGCATAAGCGCCTCGCTCGTCGGCCGCGTGCCGGAAACAGCCTCCACCACCCGCCCCGCCTCATCCATCACGACAATATCATCCGGCGTCATCGTCTGGCGATCGGCGCCGGACGGGGTCATACAAACGAGGCCGCTGGCCGTATCACGCACGCTGAAATTTCCTGACCGATGACGACACAAGCCCATCTCTTCTGCCGCTCGCGCGTTTTTCACCAGATCCTTTTTGATTTCTTCCAGCATTTCGCCGCCTCCTGACAATCGTTTTCCTTCCCGCGCCGCCGAAAAACTGCGCTCTTTCCCCCGGCGACCGGCGTAGGGGCGAGATCGCCGCCTTTTCATCATAAACGATTTACCGCTAAAAATCCACACTGCCGCTAAAGCGCACGTCCGAAAAAAGTCCTCACTCGCTCGTAAAAAATCGACTGCGCCGGAAATTCTCTCCAACGCAGCCGATTCTTATATCGACGGTTCAGCGAACTACCATGACCGGGCAGGGCGCATGGGACAAAACATAATGGCTCACGCTGCCCAGCACGATGTCTTCCAGTACGTTAAGGCCCCGGCTCCCCATGATAACGAGATCATATTCCTTTTCCCGGGCGATCCGGCAGATAATTTTGGCCGGCGACCCGACTTCAACCAGATCCTCGTGGCGCACGCCGTCATCAACCCCCACGACGAAGCTGGCAAGCTTTTCCTGTCCGGCCGCCTTCCATTCCGTCAGCGAAACGCTTTCCTCCCAGATGCGCTGAGGCGTTGGGAGCTCCCGATTGAGATCGACGACGTACAAAAATCCCAGCGAAGCTCCACTCAATCCAGCCAGATAGAGCGCTTCATCCATCGCCCGCCGCGACGCTTCCGAACCGTCCAGCGGAACTAAAAGCTTCTTGTAATTCATGAGCCATTCCTCCTTTCGCGGGGAAACATTCTTTTTCTCGCTGTATTCAGCCTTTGATCCTGGCGCCTAAAGCACTGTAAAACGACTTACATATCCGCTTAAACATGCCGTCCTGCGCGTTGGTACCCTCGCGCTGGCGATCATCCTCCCGCCCCATGATGAGCTGACCGCTTTTTGCCTCGTGCACCGCAAAGGCGACGTGAATATCGGAGTACCAGACCCGGCGGGCGGGATACGTCACCGGCACGGTAACGTAATATGTCTCCTCCAGCGTCCTACCTTCGCTGTCCTTAATGATGCGGGTATACGCGCGCTGCTCCCATTCCGTGTGCGCCGGAGAAATGTAGGAATCGTCCTCCCACGTCTCGACGCGGCCTTCGACCCAAATATCGGCGACAACCTGCGCGTGGGTACGAATCAACGCCGCGGCCTTCGCCCGATCAGACGCGAGCAGCGCCGTCACATCGATCCCGATTTGCGGTCCCATAAGGCGCGCCGCTTCTTCCAGCGAAATCACCCGCGCCCCCAGTTTCTCCTTTGCGAACCGAGCGTAGTTTTCTTCCGCCTTATGCCGCTCAATGATATTCTCCGGCAGCTCCTCGCCGGCCAAATCGAGGAGCAGGACGCGCTTCACCGCGGAAAAATCATAATTCCCGTCGGCCCAATCGTTCTTTTCCGCCCGTGCCGACCCCGCCGTCAACAGCAAAAACGCCGCGACAAAGCACAGGCCCCTCCTCAAATACGCCCAGCCTTTGCTTTTTCGCCGCCGCATAGCGCGCCTCCTTTCCGTAAAACATCTCCTTCCCTTTGTTAAATTATTTCGTTATTTTTTCCAAAATCCCTGCCCGTTTTACGCCTCTCCGCCAAAAAACTCCTCTTCCAAAGCGATGCAAAGAGCATGGTAAACGGGCAGATGGTACTCTTGAATCTTAAACGTCTCCCGCTCCGGCACGCAGATGGCAATATCGGCCAACGCTTTTAACCGCCCGCCCGTTTCGCCGGTCAGGCCGATCGTCGTAAGCCCCTGCAACCGGGCGACCTGCATGGCGTATAAAACGTTAGCAGAATTGCCCGATGTGCTGATGCCCAGAAGCGCGTCCCCCTCCTGCCCGAGACCGAAAACCTGCTGCGCCATCGCGAGATCGGACGCCTGATCGTTAGCGAAGGCGGTATTGAGCGCCACCGCGTCAACCAAGGAAACCGCAGGGAGCGCTCCCTGCAAGTTCTCGCCCAGGTAGTCCGCCGTTTCCGGGAACGACGACCGGAGCTTTTCCCTCATCTCAGGCGCGAGCCGCCGCGGCTTCAAAAAGCCCTTCATTAATTCCCCGACAATATGGCCCGCGTCCGCCGCACTGCCGCCATTGCCGCAGATAAGGAGCTTTTTCCCCGCAGCGAAGGTTCGGCAAAGCGCCTCCGTCGCCGCCAGAATGTCAGCGTGGCAGACCGCCAGCGCCGGATAACGTTCCATCAACGCGTCAGCCGCCTGCCGTGTTCTTTCCCGCATATGAAACATCTCCTTAATCGCAGTCGCCGGCCTCAATGACGACGATACCATTCAGCGGTGCGCCGGGGCTCGTAGTCCGTTCCGCCCTTATCGCTTTCCTGACGGGGACTAATATCCTGTATCGGCGGTTCCTCTCGGCGCGATACCCCGGCGTATGGGGAGCGCTCCGCGCTCTGATAAGGCGATCGCTCGGTGCCATTCCCCCGAAATCTGGCGATAAGCCAAAAGACGAGACGAATCCCGACGTAAATCAGAATCCCATTCACCAAAAGTCCCAAAACATCCGCCATGAAACCGCTGGCGCCAAAGCCGAAAAGATGCCCCAGCAAACTCCCAAGCACCATGCCGCCTGCCAGAAGGCCGATGTTTCGCATAATACCTCCCCAGCGCGTCCCTGAGGACGTAGCCGGAGCCGCGGACGGGGTCGTCGGGCGGGACGGATTTGCCGCTGTTGCCGGCTTCGACGGTTTATACTCCTGATTGGGGCGCGCCGTCGTATTTCCACGCGGCTGCGCCGACGGCGCGGTGCGGTGCGTACCGCCGCCGATACGCGGCGCGGAAATACGCGCTCCGCCTCGGGCGGCGTCCGCTGTCTCCGGTACGGCCGCAATTGCCGTCAAAGCGATAACCACCGCTCCCAACCCGGCCAAAATACGCTTTCTCATCCTTCATCCCCCCGGTACGCTTTAATATCCTCCGGGAAAGCGTAGATTTCGCCCAACGTATCGAGCTCCCCCGACAAATAGCGGTCAATATCGTCAACATCGATAAACAACTTGCACTCGATATCAAGATACCCCGTCTCCCCGCCATGGCTCACATCCCGCACCGCCTGCAATTTCTCGCGCAGACGCTCACACTCCGTCCGCGTCGCGTGCACATCCAGCCGAAGCAGCGGCGTTCCAAATTCTTTCAGCACTTCCGGCATCGTCATTCGTTCTGACATTCCTTTTGCCCCTTTCTCTCCCAAAATTTTCCGATTAATTCTTTTATTTTTCCTCAGCGGAATGATTTTTCCCTGAAACTATCCCTCTTCCGACTGCACCGTGTCCTTAACCGCCTGATCCAGCAAACGCTGCAACATGCGAATAGTATGAAGATGCGTTTCGTAATCGAGATCGTTAGAATCGAGCGACAAACGTTTTTTCAGCTCGTCAATCGTCCGCTCGATCTCTGCTCGCGTCTTTTCGTCCAATGCCACTGCGCGCCCCTCTCACTTTCTTCCGAAGGTTTCCAGCACGGCGATGGCGAGCGGCCAGCCGAGGACAATCGTCAGATAGAGCAAGAAATTCAGGATAAAATGAATACGGCGATGCGAACCCCGCGGACGGAACCGAAAAGCGCAAAGCGCGTCGATCGCCAGGTAAACGAGAACGCCTAAACTTCCAATCCCGAGAAACGGCAGAAAGAACGCCAGCGGCGACGGCTGGCGGCGTATCCCGTCTGCGCCGCCATACGTGTTTTGTACTTCCGTCGCCCCGTACAAAGAGATAAATAGCGTCAGAACGCCTAACCCCGCCGTCAAGAGATAATACCATTTGAGCCGGATATTCCAGCGACCTTTCTCCGGCGGCGCCACGTCGTCTCTTAACCGTTCCATCTCCTCTTTCGCCAGCGTGGAGCCCAGGGGCGGCGCTCCGGGCGCTTCGGGATCGACTGACGCCTGCGGGTCAAACTGCGGCCATTCGTTCCTCTCCGTCGGTACGCTGCCAGAAGTCGCTTCTCCCAGCTTCTGCTCTGCCCCTTTTCCCTTATCCGTGCCGTTCGCCATCATATCGCCCTCACTTTCGGCGGGACTGCTGTCGCTTCTCTGCCAAGCAACTCTTCCGCCGCTTCAAACTCTTTTCTTATACTTTACTTTACCCCCGCCCCTCCCGTCAAGGCGGCCGTTGCAAGAAAGAAGCGCCTTCCGTTTTCTTGAAAAAAGGGCGAAAATATGCTTAACTATTTATAAATAGGAGAGTGATTTCATGTCCATAGCTTACCTTCTCCTGGGCGCGTTGGCCGCCCTTTTCCTTTGGGAGCAATATCGGCAGATAACGAAGCTCAATTTCGTCCGCCGCCTCATCGACACCTACGAGCACGACGTCGACAATCCGGCGCTCATCGACGCGATGTACGATTTCTGCCGCCGGGACCGCAAGCTCAAAAAAATCGTCGCCGCTCACCAGGCGACGCGCGAGGATTTTCTCATGCTCTATAAAAAACTTCTCATTCGGGGCAATTTCCGAAAATACAACCGCTTCGTCCCGATTTCTTCTTTTTTTGCCGTCTACACCCTTGATTATCTGCTGAAAAACAAAGACGCGGATGAATTTGATCTCACGAAGCGCATGATGAACTTTTTCAACATCTGAAAACGCACGACGAAAGGATCGTATCATGGAGCTTAAAGCCGTATTAACCATTGCCGGAAGCGACTCCATCGGGGGCGCCGGCATCCAGGCGGACATCAAGACCATGTTAGCCAACGGCGTTTACGCCATGAGCGCGGTAACGGCGCTGACGGCGCAAAACACGCAAGGCGTCGCCGCCATTATGGACGCGTCGCCGGAATTTCTGGCGGCCGAAATCGACGCCGTTTTTGACGATATCCGCCCGGCTGCGGTAAAGATCGGCATGGTTTCCGCCGCGGCGCTGATTAAAGTGATTGCCGGGCGCCTGCGCGCCCATAAAGCGGAGAACATTGTCGTCGACCCGGTAATGGTCGCGACCAGCGGCGCACGCCTTCTCGATGAGGACGCCAGCGACTCCCTGACGGCAGAGCTTTTCCCTTTCGCCGCGCTCATTACGCCGAATCTTCCCGAGCTTGAGCTCCTCACCGGGGACTCGATCACCAGCCGCGAGGAGCGTATCGACGCCGCCCGAAAGCTCGCTGCCAAATGGGGGTGCGCTGTGCTGTCTAAAGGAGGGCACGCGGAAAAAAGCGCCGACGATATTCTCGTCACCGGCGGCGAAACTACCGTATTTCCCGGAGCGCGTATCAACACCAAAAACACCCACGGCACCGGTTGCACCCTTTCCAGCGCCATCGCCGCCAATCTGGCGAAAGGCGCCAGCCTCACCGCCGCCATCCGCCAGGCAAAAGACTATGTCACCGGCGCCCTTTCCGCCGATCTGAAAATGGGTAAAGGTCACGGTCCCCTGCACCACGGTTTTGATCTGAAAAGCCGCTTTCTCGCGCCGTTTCCCCCCGGGGAAGGAAAATGATCGTTCTATTGGGGAAAGAAAAGCAGTTGCCCCGGGGCGCAAAAACAGATATAATAGAATAAATTATATTGTCGGTCGCGCCTGCGGCTGACACAAGAAAGCGGGGCGCAGAACATGCCAATATCACCAGCCATCATCGGCGGTCTTGTCGTCATTTTGATCTTCGGCATCGGTTTAGGAAATTATGCCATGATGGCCTACTATCATCTTCACGAGGGCGACGATTTAGAATGGCTGTCCAACGGGCAGGTCAGCAATCGGGTCACGCTGGCTATCATTCAGTTCATTTGCCTGGTATTCATCATGGGCGGCTTCTGGGTTATTGATCTGACGGGGTCCGCTCTCTAACCGGGCCTGCCGCAGTCTCTTCTCGAAACGATTTGCCGCTGTCCGGCAGAACAGGGACAAATTTCTCAAAAGGGCGTGTCCTTTCCGCAATGAAGGACGCGCCCTCTTTCTTTGTTCGCCCCCTTATGCTATACTGTAAAGAGAAAAATTCCCGCCTGTTTTTCCTAAACGATTCAGGAAAAATATTCGTGTCCCGGCAGGACTTTTTCCTCTCTCGTCGAAATTTTACCAGACGGAATCATTTGACAGCCGACGCCTGTCCTCTTTCCGTCTTGCCGGGTGGTGACTGCGTTGTCGTATTTTCTCATCACGTTCGCCGTCATGGCCGTCAGCCTCCTGCTGATCTACCGGGCCGCTCGTTTTTTCGGACTGCAGGTGGATCGCCGGGCGCTGGTTTTGTGTGCGTTCATGGCCGTCGGCGTGAATTTCGCTTCCATTTTTCTTTCGAACGTCTTAACGCTCGATCATCTGCTGGTCATCATCGGTCTGGTTTTGCTTGCCGCCGCTCTGGTCACGATTTTTAACGAATATCTTCTGCGGCACCAGACCGCGGCTCTTGTCGGCGTCGATGCCCCGCTGAGCGGAGCCCTGGCCTTCGCGACAGAGGTTACAGAGGATACGGAAATTTTCCCGGCAAAATATATGGGGCACAGTGAGGCCTCGGAGCCTCCTCTAGCAGCTCCGACCGAAAAAACCGACGAACCTTCCCCAGGGAAGCTTTCTCTCCTTCCCGCAGAAACATTGCCCGCTAAACCGAAGGAAGCGGCGCTTGAAACAAGCTCCCTGCCGAACAAAACGGAAGACGAGAAACGCGGCGCACGGCAGGCGAAGAAAAACGACCGCGACGGGGCTAAAGACAGGCCGTCGACATTTATAGACGCAACCGAAGCCTTAGTTGCCGACGCCCGTCAAACATTGAAAACACACCGCGCTTCACCGAAAACAGCCGCGCCTTTTGCCGCTCTCGAAATAAAAGCGGAAAACGTTAGCCAAAAGGGGAGCGAAAAAGCCCCTGCCGCGCTCTACGAAAACGAGGACGGCGAAAGCGGCGCCGATCTTGCCGCGGCACTGGCCGCGAGCTTTTCTGCCAAGTCGGAATCGACCGTCGCCATTTCGCCGAACCGGTCGATTCCGACGGTCAGAGCTACACCTGCCAGAGGGCGATCCGCCAAACGGCAACCCGGCGCCTTATCGGCTAAAGCTTCCAGGGGCATCAACCCGGCAAAGCCTTCGCGGAAAGTCATCTCCTACAGCCAGGAACCGCTTCCCGACAAAACGACATCATTAGGCGTTGCGCTATCTCGCCTCCACTCGCTCGACGATCATCTCGACTACGCGTTCGAGCAGAAAAGCCGCCGCCGTTTTGCCAACGCGATTCTTGCCTATCGGCAGGCTTTGGAAAAATTTCGCAATGATCCTTATTCCCCTTTCATCGCTATTGAATTGGGCAATATATATAAGGAAACCGGCGCTTACGCGGACGCCATCAGTATCTTCCGCAACGCGCTCCAGCTGCCAGCCATCAAGGGGCAGGACGGTATCCGGGCCGAGTTCCAGAACAACATCGCCTATCTTGGTACCGTTTTACATATACTGACCCGGCATCGGAGGCCGAATACTCCGTTCTCGGAAATTCCCCCGGACTGTCAACGCGAGATTGAATCCGCTTTTGCCGCGGAACCGTCCGGAAAATATCAACGCACAGGAGGAAAAACCAATGACCAAAAAAAGCGTAGAAATCCTTAATCTGCCTATCATCAGCATCACGGAAGGGCGCGAGCTCGGCATGAGCAAAACGCTCCTCATCGACGCCAAAAACGGCGTTGTCGCGGCCATCACCATCGAGGACGAGGACTGGTACCGCGGCGTGAAGCTGCTCCCCTACTCCTCTGTCATCGCTATCGGCCACGACGCGGTTACCATCACTTCCAGCGAAAACATCCTGACCCTTGAAGACGCCAGCGATTACGAAGCAATGATGGACGCCAATATCCGAATTATCGGCACCAAGGCCATCACCAAATCCGGCACGATTCAAGGCAAGGTTTCGGAAATCTACATCGGCGACGGCGGCAAAGTCGAAAAATGCGCCATTGTCGCGCCCGACGGCTCCGAATCAGAAATTACGGCTGAACAAATCTCCATTTTTGGAAAGCAGGTAACTGTCATCGACCCCACGGAAGAAGAAGAAAAAAAAACTAACCCCGTGACGCCGACACCAAAACCTGCTCCCGCTCCAGCTCCTAAGCCGGCGCCAGAGAAAGCGCCGGAGCCGACCCCCGCGCCGAAAGCGGCGGAAAAACTGGCGCCTGCGCCGGAAGTTAAGCCGGAGCCGGCAAAGGCCGCGGAAGCTGCCGACAAAGCCACAGAAGAACGCCATCGCCGCTTTTTGCTTGGCAAAAAGGCCGCCCGCGACATCAAGACCGACAGCGGCGTCCTGATCGTCAAAGCAGGCGCCGACATTACCGAAGAGGTTCTTCAGAAAGCCAAGCTCGCCAACAAGTTTATTGAGCTTTCCATGAACATTCAGTAAGCCTCGCCGCATTTCCAAGGCTGCCGTGACCGTGCGGCAGCCTTTTTATCATTCTGTAGTCTCAACTGTGCAAAGGAGGATCCGCCCCGATGAAACCATACCATCCCTTGGCCTTCTTTGCCATGTTCTGCTCTCTCATTATGCTGCTCCTCCTCATCTCCTTCGGCGGACTCCTCATCGGTTTTATTCGGCAGGATCTCATGGCCTTTGGCCTGACATTTGCTGGACATCCCCTGACCGGTCTGACAAAAGAAGAGGCGCAGCGTGAAATCGCCCGGTACGCGCAAGAAAAGCTCACCTCACCCGCGCTTATTCTTTCCTATGGCGACCGACGCTGGGAAGCGGCCCCGACCGATATCGGTCTGACCGCCGATATTTCCGCCACCGTGGATCAGGCCTTTGCCGTCGGGCGCAGCGGCAGCCTCCCGCAGCGGATTGTAGACGCGCTTTCCTGCGCTCTCCGTCAGCGCGAAATCCAATTGGTCCTTCGGCAGGACACGGTACAGCTTAAAAAATGGCTTGATCCGGTGGCCGCCTCGATTCATGAACCGGCCCGGGACGCCGCCTGCACCCTTGCACCGGACGGAGCCGTCCACCGCCTTCCCAGTGTGACCGGAGTCACTCTTGATGCCGCTGCCCTGGCAAATACCCTGACCCCCGAGCTCACAGATCTACGCTTGCCGCGCCGGGCAGTTCTCACCCCCGCCATAAAAGCCCCCGCCATCACGACAGACGATCTTGCCGCCGTCGATACTGTGCTGGGCGTCTATACCACCTATTACGATCCTGACTCAAACCGCGGGAAAAACATCGAGCGGGCCGCCCTAGCGCTCGACCATGTTCTCATCAAAAAAGGAGCGGCCTTCTCCTTTAACGCCACCGTCGGCAACCGGGTCGCCACAGCCGGTTACCTCACCGCGCCCGTCATCGTCGACGGAAAAATCGAGCAAGATATCGGCGGCGGCGTCTGCCAGGTCAGCTCTACCCTTTACAACGCTATTCTTTTGGCCGATCTTACCCCAACCCAGCGGACGGCGCACTTCTACCCTTCCTCTTACGTCCCGGCAGGATTAGACGCTACCGTAGCCGACGGACAAATTGATTTCTGCTTTGCCAATCAACTTCCGCACAACGTCTACCTTTTAACTTCTGCGGAAAGCGGGACGCTCACCATCTGCGTTCTCGGCGCCGGCTCCGACGTCCCCGCCGACATCCGTCTGGAAACCGCCGTCATCGGTCCCAATCCCACAGTCGAAAGCTATCGCATCTATGAGCGGAATGGGGAAGAAACCGGACGGGAGTTTCTTCACACCGACGAATATGACATTCCCCCGCCGGATCCCCAACAAGCGGAGCAGGCCCCTGATCCCCCGCCGAGACGGCCTTTGCCGACGATAGATACAGGTCCCAGTGAAGAAACGGATCCCGCGCCTCGTAGACAGGAACGGCGTTCTTCACCGGGCAGTGCCTTTGCCAGGCACGCTTCTGCAGAGGACGCCGCCTGACCCCGACCGTTGCGATTTAAAAAGCTTCGCGTTTGACGCTGTTGTTAGCCCCCATAGGACAAACCTTTGCTCTACCGGATCCATTCAACCCTCTTCCAATCTTAAAGGAGTGTTTATTATGAGCGATTTTCGTGAAATCTCCCCCGCAGAACTTACCGACAATCCCTTTACGCTCATTGGTCAAGACTGGCTTCTTGTCACCGCCGCCGCAGAAGGGCGTGCAAATACCATGACCGCCTCGTGGGGCGGCCTGGGCGTCCTCTGGAGCCTCCCTGTCGCTACCATCTATCTGCGGCCACAACGGTATACAAAAGAATTTGTCGACAAAAGCGCCGCCTTCTCCCTCAGCGTGCTCGACGACTCTTACCGCGCGACGCTCTCCTATCTGGGCTCCGTCTCCGGGCGGGACGAGGACAAAATCAAAAAATCCGAGCTGACCATCGCCCACGAAGGCGAGATCCCTTACTTCAAAGAATCCCGCCTCGTCCTCATCTGCCGAAAACTCTACCGACAGGCCATGAATCCTGAAAACTTTGTCGTCCCTGCCCTCATAAACCAATGGTATCCCCAGGAGGACTATCACACCATGTATGTCGGTGCGATCGAAAAAATATTACAGCGCGTGTAAAACAAAACGAGTCACGCCGATAGAGAAAGCCCGTGGATACGATGCGTATCCACGGGCTTTCCTTATCAGAGACCGAAAAAAGGGTACTCCCTTATCGCGGCAAGAGGCCGCGCCCACGCTTGGGGATGCGAAGAATACGGGCGCTGTTGAGGACGACGGCGAGGGTCGAGGTATTGTGAATAATGGCCGCCCAGAGGGGATTGATAATCCCGAGGGCGCCTAAAAGCATAGCCGCCGAGTTTACGGTGAGGGTCGCCATGAAGTTTTGGTGAATGAGGTTCATGGTGCGGCGGCCAAGTTGAAGCGCCGTCATCAGCTCGCCGGGGTCTTCGGAGCGGATG
>ERZ772764.418-NODE-418-length-29883-cov-5.478074_pt1 | contig 29883 bp, 26 predicted proteins | sample MGYA00512163_ERZ772764 | MGnify/ENA primary metagenome ERZ772764 (study PRJEB29015, sample SAMEA2737903) | human oral metagenome | biome: human oral; feature: human-associated habitat; material: dental | place: China | collected 2094 ... | reverse complement strand
GACCTAGGAAATCTGCTTCTGGAGCGAAGGTGACTGTACCGTCTGGTGCGATAGTGTATGTTCCCTGACCTGGAATAGTCTTTTCCTTGCTTCCGTCTTCGAAGGCTGGCTCGACTGACTCATCAATTGGCACCAGTGGATCACCTGCTTCGAAGATAGGTTTGCCAGTCTGAACATGGCCTTTGATATTTGTAGAGGTCGCATTTTTACCAGTTGGGACTACTGCTTTCACTATCGCTTGATATTTGACAATAACAGGAGTTCCGTTAGCGTCTAAACGAATCAATCCCAATTCTGATGTTTCACCCTTGAATTGTTTTATTGGAGTGAAAGTCACCTTGTTATCGGCATCCACTTCGAACTTACCAACATTTGGTACTTCTTTAATATTCTTTCCGTTACCAAAGAGTGGAGTAGATCCAGCAGGGAATGGAACTAATTTATGTCCTGGCGTGAAAGTCACCTGACCTTTTTGAACCTGACCTTGCAGACCTTCTGTCTTAGTGCCAGTACCTGTCGGAATTACCTTGGTGAACTCTGGGCTATATGTCGCAGTTACTGGTGTGCCATTTTTATCTACTCGTTTCACAGTGATTGGATCTGGTTTGCCTACAAACTGCTTGTCTGGTGTGAAAGTCACTGCGCCATCCGGAGTGATGGTGTACGTTCCTTGACCTGGAATAGTCTTCTCCTTGCTGCCATCTGCAAAGGTTGGCTCAACAGTATCATCAATCGGAACTAGTGGGTCACCACCTGTGAAGGTTGGAGTACCCGTTTGAGGAACACCCTGAGGACCAGTGCTGGTTGCGGTAGTTCCTATCGGGGTCACTTTCTCAACTGTAGGTGTGTACTTAGCCGTCACTGGCGTACCATTCTTGTCCACTCGCTTAACAACAACTGGGTCTGGTGTGCCAACAAATTGCTTGTCTGGTGTGAAAGTAACAGAACCATCTGGTGCCACTTCAAAAGTACCGACATTTGGAACTTCCTTGCGTTTGCTTCCATCATCAAAAGTCGCTGGAGCATCATTATCCATTGGTACATCTGGATTGCCACTGACAAAGTTTGGCTTACCTGTCTGTGGACGTCCTTGTTTACCAGTGCTGGTTGAGGTAGTACCTGTCGGAGTGACTTCTTTCACTACCGCTTGGTACTTAACTGTAACAGGGGTGCCGTTGGCATCTACACGAGTCAATTCAAGTTCTGGCGTTTCACCCTTGAATTGTTTGTCTGGAGTGAAAGTAACCTTGCCATCCGCATCCACTTCAAACTTACCAACATTCGGCACTTCTTTGACAGAAGAACCATTGTCAAAGAACGGAGTCGAACCAGCCGGGAATGGAACTGAATCATGGCCTGGAGTGAAGGTGACTTGTCCTTCTTGAATTTGACCTTGCAAGCCTTCTGTCTTAGTACCGGTGCCTGTCGGAGTTACAGCAGTCACAGTCGCTTGATAGTTAGCCTTAGCTACTGTACCATTGGCATCGGCACGGCTGAGTTCGATTTCTGGTGTCTTACCGACAAACGTTTTAACTGGAGTAAAGGTAACATTACCCTCCATATCAACCTCCAACTTACCGACTTTGGCAATTTCTTTGACATTCGTGCCAGTGTCAAAGACTGGCGTACTGTTTTCTGGGAAGCCGACTTGCGGATTTCCTGCTTCAAAAGTAATCTTACCTTTTTGAACTTGGCCTTGAAGCCCCTCTGTCTGAGCATCTGTGGCTCTTGGAGTGACTTTTTCAACAGTTGGTGTGTACTTAGCCGTCACTGGTGTACCATTCTTATCTACCCGCTTAACAACAACTGGGTCTGGTGTGCCAACAAATTGCTTGTCAGGTGTGAAAGTGACAGATCCATCTGGTGTTACTTCGAAGATTCCGACATTTGGAACTTCCTTGCGTTTGCTTCCATCATTGAAAGTCGCTGGAGTATCATTATCCAGTGGTACATTCGGGTCGCCACTGACAAAGTTTGGTTTACCTGTTTGAGGGCGGCCTTGTGGGCCAGTACTGGTTGAGGTGGTGCCTGTTGGAGTTACCTCTTTCACTACTGCTTGGTACTTAACTGTAACAGGGGTGCCGTTGGCATCCACACGAGTCAATTCAAGTTCTGGTGTTTCACCCTTAAACTGCTTGTCTGGTGTGAAGGTCACCTTACCATCCGCATCCACTTCAAACTTACCAACATTTGGCACTTCTTTAACTGCGGTACCATTATCGAATAATGGAGTTGAACCTGCCGGGAATGGAACTGAATCATGGCCTGGAGTGAAGCTAACATGACCTTCTTGAACCTGACCTTGCAAGCCTTCTGTTTTAGTTCCGGTACCTGTTGGAGTCACCTTGGTAAACTCTGGACTGTAAGTCGCAGTTACTGGAGTACCATTCTTATCCACACGTTTAACAGTGATTGGATCTGGTCTGCCTACAAACTGCTTGTCTGGAGTAAAGGTCACTGAGCCATCTGGAGTAATGGTGTAAGTTCCTTGACCTGGAATGGTCTTTTCCTTGCTACCATCGTCGAAGCTTGGCTCAACTGTTTCGTCAATCGGAACCAATGGTTCACCACCTGCAAAGGTTGGGGTGCCAGTTTGAGGAAGGCCTTGTGGACCTGTGCTGGTTGCATTGGTACCTGTTGGAGTTACTTTAGTAAACTCTGGACTGTAAGTTGCCGTCACTGGAGTGCCGTTCTTGTCCACTCGCTTAACTGTGATTGTGTCCGGCTTACCTACAAACTGCTTGTCAGGTGTAAAGGTCACTACGCCATCTGGAGTAATGGTGTAAGTTCCTTGGCCTGGAATTTTCTTCTCCTTACTTCCATCGTCGAAAGTTGGCTCAACTGTTTCATCGATTGGAACTAGCGGGTCCGCAGCTTTGAAGGTTGGAGTTCCTGTTTGCGGGATACCTTGTGGACCGATGCTCGTAACGGTGGTAGCTGTTGGAGTTACTTCTTTCACTACCGCTTGGTATTTAACTGTTACTGGAGTACCGTTGGCATCCACACGAATAATTCCTAATTCTGGTGTTTCACCCTTGAATTGTTTGTCTGGAGTGAAGGTCACAGTGCCATCAGCATCTACTTCAAACTTACCGATATTTGGTACTTCTTTAATATTTTTTCCGTTACCAAATAGCGGAGTCGAGCCTGCTGGGAATGGAACTAATTCATGGCCTGGCGTGAAGGTGACATGACCTTTTTGAACCTGACCTTGTAATCCTTCTGTCTTATCACCAGTACCGGTCGGAGTCACAGCGGTCACAGTCGCTTGGTAATTGGCTTTTGCTGCTGTACCGTTGATATCTGTACGGCTGAGTTCAACTTCTGGTGTCTTACCGACAAACGATTTGACTGGTGTGAAGGTAACATTACCATCCGCATCAACCTCGAACTTACCGACTTTGGCAATTTCTTTGACGTTCGTACCAGTATCAAATACCGGTGTGCTGTCGATTGGGAAGCCGACTTGCGGACTTCCTGCTTCAAAAGTAACCTTGCCTTTTTGAACTTGGCCTTGAAGCCCCTCTGTCTGAGCACCTGTCGCTCTTGGAGTCACTTTCTCAACTGTAGGTGTGTACTTAGCCGTCACAGGAGTGCCATTCTTATCTACACGCTTAACAACAACTGGATCTGGCGTCCCAACATATTGCTTATCTGGGGTAAAGGTAACAGAACCGTCTGGTGCCACTTCAAAGATACCGACATTTGGAACAACCTTGCGCTTGCTTCCGTCGTCGAAAGTAGCTGGAGTGTCATTATCCAGTGGTACTCCTGGAGTACCACTTACGAAGTTTGGCTTGCCTGTTTGTGGGCGGCCTTGCTTACCAGTGCTGGTAATATTTGTTCCCGTTGGAACCACTTCTTTCACCACTGCTTGGTATTTGACGGTGACAGGAGTACCATTCAAATCAGCTCGAACCAATGTCAGCTCAGGAGTGGTTCCCTTAAACTGCTTGTCTGGCGTGAAAGTCACCTTGCCATTCGCATCCACTTCAAATTTACCAACGGTTGGAATCTCTTTAACAGTCAAACCATTGTCAAAGAGCGGAGTTGTTTCAGCTGGGAATGGTACAGAGGCATGACCAGGCGTGAAGGTGACATGACCTTCTTGAACATGACCTTGCAATCCTTCTGTCTTGTCACCAGTACCAGTTGGAGTTACCTTGGTAAACTCTGGACTGTAAGTCGCAGTCACTGGAGTTCCGTTCTTATCCACACGTTTCACAGTGATCGGATCTGGTTTGCCTACGAATTGCTTCTCAGGAGTGAAGGTCACTGCACCATCTGGAGAGATAGTGTAAGTTCCCTGACCTGGAATAGTTTTTTCCTTTTTACCATCAGCGAAAGTTAGTTCAATTGATTCATCAATTGGAACCAATGGATCTCCACCTTCAAAGGTTGGTGTCCCGGTTTGAGCAACTCCCTGAGGACCAGTACTAGTCGCATTAGTGCCCGTTGGAGTTACTGATGTAACTGTCGCGATATAAGTGACTTTTGCTGCAATACCATTTGCATCTTTGCGAGAAATGCTAATTTCTGGCGTTTCACCTATAAAGTTCTTGTCTGGCGTGAAGGTGACAGTGCCCTCCGCATCTACTTCGAACTTACCGACTTTGGCAATTTCTTTGACATTCGTACCCGTGTCAAAGACTGGCGTGCTATTGGCTGGGAATCCTACTTTTGGATCGCCAGCTTTAAAAGTTACACGGCCTTTTTGAACTTGGCCTTGCGGACCTTCTGTCTGATCTCCAGTTCCTGTCGGAGTCACAGCGGTCACAGTCGCCCGATATTTAGCCTTGGCTACTGTTCCATTGACATCTGCACGGCTGAGTTCAACTTCTGGTGTCTTACCGACAAAGGTTTTGACTGGAGTAAAGGTGACATTACCCTCTCCATCCACTTCGAACTTACCGATTTTGGCAATTTCTTTTACATTCGTGCCAGTATCAAAGACTGGCGTACTGTTTTCTGGGAAACCAACCTTAGGACTTCCTGCTTCAAAAGTAACCTTGCCTTTTTGAACTTGACCTTGAGGGCCTTTTGTCTGAGCACCTGTTGCTCTTGGGGTCACTTTCTCAACAGTAGGCGTGAACTTAGCCGTCACAGGAGTGCCATTCTTATCCACACGCTTAACAACAACTGGGTCTGGTGTCCCAATATACTGCTTATCCGGTGTGAAAGTGACAGATCCATCTGGTGCCACTTCAAAGATACCGACATTTGGAACCACCTTACGCTTGCTTCCATCATCGAAAGTCGCAGGAGTGTCATTATCAAGTGGTACATCTGGGTTGCCACTGACAAAGTTTGGTTTACCCGTTTGTGGACGGCCTTGTTTACCAGTGCTGGTAATGTTTGTTCCTGTTGGAGTTACAGCAGTGATTGTTGCCTTGTAGATAGCAGTAGCTGTGCTGCCATTCGTATCTGTACGAGTAATCCTGATGTCTGGCGTAAGGCCTTTAAATTGTTTCTCTGGAGTAAAGGTTACAGTTCCATCCTCATCCACTTCAAACTTACCAATAGTAGGCACTTCTTTAACAGCTGAACCATTGTCGAAGAGCGGAGTGGAGCCAGCCGGAAAAGCCACCGTTTGTTTTTGACCGTTGACTTGCGCAGAACCTTCTGTGAAGCTGACTTTTCCTCGCTGAACTTGGCCTTGTATACCACTGGTTTCAGCATTCGTCGCACTTGGTGCTGCTGCTTTTACATCAGCCTGATAGTTAGCAGTTACTTCTGTTCCATTGACATCTACTCGCTTGATAATCTCTGCCGCTGGCCGTCCAGTATAAGTCGGTAGTGGAGTGAAGGTAACTAAGCCTTGATTATCCACCTGATAGGTACCAACACCAGCAACTGTTTTAGTCTGGCTGCCATTATCAAAGGTTGGCAACTTCTTGCTATCAATAGGCACACGATTATTGCCTGGATTGAAGGTCAATTGCCCTGTCTGAACTGCACCTTGAATGCCCTCGCTGCTGGCACCTTGAGCAGTCGGTCTAACAGGAGTCACCTTTGGTTGATAAACAGCTTGATGCGGAATACCTTTACCATCAATCATTTGAACAGACACAGGGTCTACAGTCCCAACAAAGTTTTTGTTTGGTTTGAAAGTAATCTTACCTGTTGCAGGTTGGACTTCAAAACGACCGACTTCCCGACCATTTGATAAAGCTGGAACTCTAGTATCATCTGTAGTCGTTCCATCCGCTTTCACAAATTTTACTGGATTTGCTGCAGTCGGATTTGCCGGAGTTTTGCCAGCATCACCATCATTAAAGACAGGCGTCTTTTCTTGCGTTAGTCCTTGAGCATCTTTTGTTTCATACTTAGGAATATTCAGCACAGTTGGTACATAGCGTCCATCCATGGTGTTGAGCTGGTCATTGATGGCTGCTTCAGCCTGATTCTTGGCAATCCAATCTGTACTTGCGCCGTTAGTATCAAAACGACGGATGTTAATCCCCTGGGCTGTGCCGACAAAGCCAGTCTTAGGCTCATATACCACATCTACATCCGCACCGTTTGCTGTTACTTTATAACGGCCTTCAGCAGTGTTATACCAGCCTGCTGCATCAGCAGTCAGGGCATTTCCTCTCGTATCTAATACAATCGGAGCTTTAGTAGTATCAATTGCTACTTTCTTATTTTCAGTATTTTGAGCAATCCCCTGCGGAGTAAAATGAAGAGTGGCTGTCTGTCTCTGATCACGGATTCCAGTACTTTCCTTCTTCTCACCTTTTGGTGGATAGGTCAGTTCAACTTCTAGGTCTTCCACCTCACCACTAAATGCAGTTCCGGTAGGCTTTTCAATATCTCCCTTGTTCAAGGCAATACGAACACGCATTCCCAGCTTGCTAAGTTCAGGATTGGTCATAGCTGGATTCTTCTTAAAGTTGACAGTATAATCTCCCGCAGTTGTTACTTCGGTAAATTCACTGGCTTCGTCTTCGTCAAAGACACCATTATTATTGAAGTCAATCCATGCGCGAACATAGGCTTTTTCGTATCCATTAGCCGAAGCATGGATGCGGAGAGAATAATCTCCGTCATGCAGACGGTTTACTGGAAAAAGACCATTGGTTTTCCCGACTAAATCATCAGACAAGAGCTGATTGACACCTTCATCGGCCAATTCTGTATCATCATCATGTTTCCAGTTGTTGCCAGACGAGGTATCAATATCAGCCTGAACACGGCCCAAGAATGGCTGTGGATTTTGACCGCCAGTTTCAGCATTGTATCTTGAAATAGCATGGATAGCTTTTCCATAAGAATCCGGTGCATCACCTTCATCGATTGCCATAAAACCAATCATCGCAGCTTGCTGACCCGAAGAAGCTATGTAAATACCAACCTCTGATGCACCACGTGTCATGACAAGCGGAATTGTATTGTTTCTAGAAACGTTCGGTCCAAATACTTGACTTCCCAGTCCGCCAGTCTTTTGGTCAGGACTGACATAGGCCTGCCAATGAACCCCAGTACCGTCATCTCCAATAAATTGGCCTTCTGTAGTAGGCTTCATTGGCTTATAGGTTTCTGTAATCTCAGTAGTCACACCATTTGCGTCTGTAACTGTACGCTTCCACTCGGCCAAATGTTCCCAACCCTTACCATTGGTTGTAAAGATAGCATACTCGCCAGGGTTTGCCTCTTCTCCATCAGCCATGACAACGGTTGCTTTAACAGGCTTCCCACGATATCTAGCTTCAACTTTGAACTTCACACCGTAGTTGGCTTCATCTTTAGGAACCTGCAGTTGGGTCTTACGGCCTTTAGTATCAATTCCTTCTGACTTAATAGCTGAATATTGATTCTGAGCAGCACCAGTAATTTTAGGACGGTAATCATCACCATACCAATACTGATAAGCATAATTATTACTATTGTTATATTGAAGCCAAGTATTTTTTGCATTGGGATCATAACTGCTTTCGTACTCAGTTCCCTTTACTCGATCACGATAGATCTCTGTCGCATAGAAAGGTTTCAATTCAGTAACAGTCAGTTTGACCACATAGCCTGGAGAAATTTCCTTCTCATATACTGTTCCAACTTTAAAGGAGCCATCTTTATCTAGATTTCTCAGTGATTTAGTATCACCAAAATCTAGCCAGTTTACCTGCTTCATCAACTCATCAGAGCGTTTCCTCACTGATTCTTCCAGTGTTGGTTTAGAAACTGTAGGATTAGGTGTTGCATCTTGTATGGCAGAGCCAGCTTGCCCAGCAGGACTGGCAGTACGGAATGATGTTCCTGTCTCCATTGGCTGTCCGTTACGATCAGACCTTGGCATAGCCGCAGAACTTGGTTTTGGCGTATATTGCACTGAATAAGAGCGCGTCCGACTAGCTTCAGCAGGTCTTGCTTCATTAGAGGTCTCAGCTGTCTGATTAGCTTCTTGTGCCTTTTCAGATGTCGCTTGCTCTGGAGCTGCAGCTGGACTTACCAGCTGATTTTGATCAGCACTTGCTTCTAAGTTAGCTGCTTCAGAAACTGCAGATGTTGCTGTATTCTCAAGAGCAGGCTGACTGACAGCAGACTCCGTCGGTTTTTCTGGCAGTGAGACATTATCATCTACAGATCCGTTGGCAGTTTCATCTGCATTTACTGTAGCCGCAGTACCTAAAAGGAAAACGGTAGATAATAATACCGAGCAAACTCCAACATTTAATTTTCGAATTGAAAACTTATTTAAATGGGGGTTAAATAATTCTTTTCCCATAGAATCTCCTATATTAATATTTAATAGCAATTGGTATTATACAACATTTATATATAGTTAGCCATGGATATGACTGTAGTTGAGGGGCATAGTGTCCAAAAATAGACACATAAAAAAAAGACTCCATTTTTATAGTAAAAAAAGAAGACTCACAAACGAATCTTCTCACTTTTAACCTTCTGATAAAACCTTATCTAATTTTTCCTGTAGGGCTGCTAATTCCCAACCATCAATTTCTTTTAGCTTATGATTGGTCACTGCCAGCCCCTCATATTCGAGTCCGCAGTTCTGGCAAAAGCGGCTCATCACGTAGTCCAGCATTTCAATTTCTTTGCTGGGCTGAGAACCTTGCAGGAGGAAAAACACCCTTTTGCCCTTGAGTACTTCCTGAGGCTCATGCACATCAGCCACTCGGTCCAACAGAGTTTTTAGCAAGCCAGAAAAAGACCACCAATAAATAGGACTAGTAAAGACCAGTACATCAGCCTGACTCAGTTGCTCATAGACTTGAAAGAACTGGTCGTTTTCTGCTGACTGGCCATATTGCTCAATGTGGTAGTCCACTAATTGAAGAGCCTCATAATCTCTATCCCGCAGAAAAAAGTGCCCCAACTTAAAACTATTACCATTCCTATTCGGGCTGGCGTTTACCAAATAAATCATAGCTTCTTTTCTCCTTTATTTTTTCCAATTATATCAAAAAAGAGGGAAGCAAACAATGCTCACCCCTACTATTTATTCCGAATTTTCCATATCTTCTTTCATCTCATCCATATTAAATTTAGCAAAGAGATACTTGCGATCTTGTACTGGGAAACGCTGATCCAGCTGGTCTACAGCACCCAACTCGACGACACCTTCCTTGATGACAAAGTCCATGACGTGTCCGCCAAAAGTCAGATCATCCGATACAAAATGCAGATGATAGCCTGCTAGACTAACCCCGTGGAAAATCTCAGGCGTCCAGATACCAACGATGGTGCCTGTGACATTTTCCTTACGATACTCAGGCTGATTGACCGCTACTTCTGCAAACTTCCGCTCTGTCGTAGACTTGGGAATCATCCGAACATGCATGCGGGCGAAATCGCCGTGAATCTTGATAGAGCGGAAAAGATTTTCCCCATCATAGTAAGACTCAATCCGCTTCTCCAACTCCTTGTCATCCATCTCAAAGCGCTGACGGAAAATGACCTCCGCCTGATGAGGAACAACTGCCGCGTAAGGTACTGTCATATCTGGTGACACCTCAACCACTTCTGGCACTTCTCCAGAGCCCTTTGCCTGATAAGCCTTACCATTAAGAACAATGAGCTCACCATCAATAGAGTCCAGTGTTCCCAAGCCCAAATCTCCATACTGAAGCAGCTCTCCAACAGTCATACTGCCATCGTAAAGACCAGCCATCAAGGCTCCCAAAGTATTATATTGAAATAATTTGATTGGTTCTGCCATTCTTTTTCCTTAATCTTTCTCTTCTAAAAATATTATTGCCCATCCAGCTAAGATTTTTTCATCCTAATTACATGTACTTACTGAATTTCTACCGCCAATCATTATACCATAAATTGTGGGAAAGGGCTGAGCAAGTGCTTCTTGAGCTTTTATAAGCTTTCATAAAGCTCCTGCATACTAGCATCATCAGGCACTAATCTCAGGTAAGAAACAGCAGCCTTTTTAGCTTCTTCAAATCTGCCTAGTTCACGCAAAAGATAGACATACTGCTCTAGAAACTCTGGATTATCATGCAATTCACGAGCCAGTTGATCATAGAGTTCCTCTGCTTTTTCCAGATTTTCCAAAGCCTGATAAGCACGCGCCAGATTCCAGCGGGTCAAGGCATTATCAACTTCTTGCTCAGCAAATTCTAAAATATCCTCATAACGCTCCTGCTCCAAATAAAGAGTAGTCAATCGCAAGACAATCTCTTCCAAATCATCCGCATCTTCCTGAGCCTGCAAAAGATAATTTTCAGCTGCTTTCTCATCATGAAGTTCATAAGAAAGCTGCGAGGCTAAAAGCAAGAGCCGAGTCTCAAAAGGATTCTTAGCCAAGCCCTGCTGGGCAAGGGTCAGGGCTTCAGCCGTCCGATGCTCCGCATGAAGAGATAGGGCATAGCCATATTCGTAGCCTTCAAAATCCGGCGACAGAGTATCCAGCTGCTTGAAATAAAGATTGGCCTTCTGGTATTCTTCCTGATCCGCTAAAATAGTCGCCAGCTCATAAACCGCAGCATCATCGTATTCCAGCTCAACCGCTTTCTCCAAAAACTCAATGGCAGCTGCAAATTTTCCAAGACTGGCATAGCATACCCCAATTCGCTGATAGGTTGAGACGCCTGTCTGCTCTAAGATTGAGCGATTGTCTAGCTGGGAGTATTCCTTAATCGCCTGTGAAAAATCCCCCAGCTCCAAATCTATCTCAGCCAGACCAAAGGTTATCAAAGGCTCATCAGTCAGCTCTGCTGCCTGAGCTAATTTTTCTCGAGCCACATCAGGAAGCCCCTCTAGCTGATAGAGGTCAGCCTTAGCCAAGAGAGCAGCAACATACCAGTCACTGCCTGGTTGAATCTCCTCCAGATAGGTAAAAGCCTGCTCCAAGTCCCCATCATCGCTGGCAATAGCTGCCAGACTGATATAAGAAGCTGGATAGTCAGGGGCCAATTTTTCAAAAATACGCTTGGCCTGAGGGAAAAAGCCGATACTCTCTAAGTAATCGGCCAAATCCAATAATTCTTCTTCGCTGTCTGTAGTCAGGGCTTGCTCAAAATAGCGATTAGCCAGAGTTAGATCCTGCTCCTGTAAAGCTGCCAACATTTGCTCACTCTTGCTCACTGATTTCTCCTTCTTGTTCAAAATCGGCTTCATAGAGGCCACTTACTTTCTGATACCACTTAAAGATGGCCGCAATGGCAACCTTGGCCGAAGCGTAGGCAGGAATTCCCAGGAAAACGCCCCAAATGCCAAACATAGTACCGGAAGTCAATAATACGAATAAAATCGTAATTGGATGAATGCTGAGCTGACTGCCCAAGACCAGAGGAGAAACAAAACGCCCCTCGATTGTCTGCTCAACTATGAAAACGACAATGACCTTAGCCAGCATCACTGGACCGCCAGCAATCAAACCGATTGCCAGAGCCGGAAGCATAGCCAAAAAGCTGCCCAGATAAGGCACCAGATTGAGAACGCCCGCAATTACTCCAAGAGTGACACCATAGCGCAGACCAATAATCTTGAAGAAAACGATAAACATCAGAGCTACAATGATAGCAACCGTCACCTGACCTCGCACATAATTAGCCAACTGGCTGTTGATATCCGTCATCACTTGACCAAAGGATTCGCGGAATTTAGTTGGCAGAAACTGGGTCACATAGCCTTTCAGATTTTTCCCATCTCTCAGCAGGTAAAAAAGGATAAAAGGCATGATGATAATTGCCACGATGATCTGCGAAGTTGTACTGATTAAGTTCCCCGCCCAGTTAACTGCTCGCGATGAAAAATTGCTGGCCCAATCGGTAATCTGGCTAGATAGATTGCTAGTGTATTCTTCAATCTGCGGCTTGAAATCTGCCGAAATATACTTGGTCACAACATCGTCGATGAACTTGTCAGCCTGCTTCAGATAAGCCGGAACATTTCTGACAAAGGCCATGACCTGATGCTGCAAGCTAGGAATAGCAACAGCCAAGCCCCAGATAATCAAAAAAGCAATTAAAACAAAGACAATGGTAATAGCAACCAGTCGATTAATCTTATGCTTTTCCATCCAGTCGACGATTGGATTTAACAGATAATAAAGCAGGCCAGCTAAAATAACCGGCAGCATAATCACTCCCAAGAATTCAATGACTGGACTAAAAATAAAACTGATTTTACTAAGTATAAAAATATTCAGTCCCATCAAAAGTGTTACTAAAAATACTGTAATGGCCTTGTTATCCAAAAACCATTTAAAAAACCAAGATAGGCTAAAATCTTTCTCTTTGTGCTCCATATTCTCCTCCTTTGACTTGTCATTTCATTGTAACATTTTTCGGAGAAAAATTCTCTGCTCAGCTATAGGGAAAAGCAAAAAAAGAGAGGTGCCAGAAAACTTGTATTTTTCGCAAAATACAGCTTCTGACTTCCCTCTTCGGTTCCTGCAAGGCCAGCTAGAATGCAAGGTTATTTCTCGACAGTTGGCAGATAAATGCTAAAGCGCATCTTCCTCTCATCAACGGCTTCAAACTGATATCGCAGACCATGCTTGTCCAAAATCTGCTGAACGATAAAGAGTCCCAGACCAGTTCCGCCATCCTTGCGATTGCGACTGTAGTCTGGCCGATAGAAAGGCTGAAAAATCTGCTGAATTTGATCTTTGTTTAAGACTCGTTCTGCCTCATTTTCGATGACTAGCTTACGTTCTTCCAGCCTGAGTAGAATCTGTCCGCCTTCTACTGTATAATGAAAGGCATTGTCCAGAAGATTCTTGATAGCCTTGAGCAGATAGGTGCGGTTCCCCTTGACCTTCGCTTCTGCCAGCTCAACTTGAAAATGGTAGTGTCTGACATCTGCTAAAACTCGATAGGTGCTCAGATTCTCCTCCAAGACCTGCTTGAGTGAAAAGACTTCCTGTTCTGTTTCAGTCTTCATCTCCAGTTTAGAAATGGCTAAGATAGATTGGACTAACTCCGACTGCTCCTCTAGAATTTCTCGGCACTTCTTCAAGTACTTGTCTCGATCCTTGAACTCTCCTACTCCATAGATCATGCCATCAACCATCCCCATCATGCTGGTAATGGGTGTCTTGAGCTCATGCGATGTCATTCGCAGGAACTCAGCTTTTTCCCGCTCGCTTTCTGCTACCTTTTCATTTTCCAAGCGCAGAGCCTCAATACTGGTCAGTAGATTAGCATAGAGATGATTGATGTCTTGGGCCAGTTCGGCAATCTCATCACGTCCCCTGACCTGACAGATCACATCTGGAGCCAGACTCGTCATTTGACGTGTGCTCTTAGAGATGGCTTTGATACGCTGACTAGAAGTCCGGCTGTAGAGATAGGCAGCCAGACCACCCAAACTCAGAGATACCAGCAAGACAAATGGATAGAGATTGAGCAAAATCCGACTAGCATCAGAAACAGGCTGTAAGGAATATTCTCCTCTCAGGACAACTTCTTTACCATCTGAAGTTCGAAAGCTTTCTGATAAACTCTTGCTCTCATAGTCGCTGTTGGCAATTGTCGGAACGATGGTCAGCTGCAGAGAGCTTTCATCGCCAGCTTCAAGAGAGGGATAGAGGATCGTATTGTCTTTCGCTAGCAAGGTAAACCAAATCAGATTGCTCTTTTTACTATAATCACTCAACAGCTCGCCGATTTCCTGACTGGACTTTCCCTTGACTTGCTTGGAAACTTGGTCAAATTCCCGCTGAGCTTCTCCACTCTTAACCTGCTGATAATACACCGGCATGGCAAAGTAAAGACTGGCTAGAACGATAGTCACCACCACGAAAATGATGGACGAGGTCAAGAGAAAGTTCTTTTTGACAATTTTCACTTGTCTTCTCCTCCAAGCTGATAACCCATACCCGTAATGGTTTTCAGCGGCACACCTGGAATCTTTTTGCGGATATTCTTGATATGATTATCCAGCACCCGACTATCCAGCTCGCTGTAGCCCCAAATGGTAGTCATCAGCTGATCTCGGGTCACCAAATGCCCCTTCCTCTTAGCCAGAGTCTGCAAGATTTCATATTCTTTCTTGGTCAGAGGCATCTTCTCACCCTGCCAGTAAACCGTGCAGTCATCAATAGAAACCGTCAGGTCGCCAACAGCAATCTCTGAAGCAACTGTATTTCTGCGCAGAATATTCTCAATCCGTTTGACCAAGATTAGCGGTGAAAAAGGCTTGGTTACATAATCACTGATGAGATGATTAAAGCTGACTAGCTGGGTATACTCGTCATCCAGAGCTGTCAAAATCATGACCGGAATCTGAGAAGTCTTGCGGATTTCCTTCAGTACTTCCAGACCGCTCTTGGTAGGAAGCATCATATCTAAGATGACCAGATCAAAGGGCTCTTCTTCAAAAGCCTGTAAGGCATCGCCACCATCAAATACTGGCCTTACCTCATACTGACTTTCCTTTAAAAACTCGCAAATCACTTGATTAATCGTCGTATCATCTTCCACCACTAGAATCTTGTGCATACTTAGCTTTTTCTCCTTTACCTATTCAAATCGCAGGGCTTCGATCGGATCCAGCTTAGATGCTTTCACAGCTGGCAGGAGCCCAAATACTACTCCTATTATACAACAAAAGAGCAAACTTACAAAGACAGAAAAGAGGGATAGAATATACGGATAGGCTAGAGACTGGGTGATGGCAAAGCCCGAGGCGATACCAGCTACCACGCCAATAATCCCTCCCATCAGAGTCAGGATAACTGCCTCAATCAGGAACTGCTTGAGAATGATCTTCCGCCGAGCTCCCAGAGCCTTTTTAATCCCGATTTCACGAGTCCTCTCTGTCACTGAAACCAGCATGATATTCATAACACCGATACCTCCGACTAGGAGGGAGATACTGGCAATACCCGCTAGCAAGACGAAGTTAGACTTGTTGAGATTATCCAGCTGCCGTTCAAATTCCTGTAGGTTGAGCACGCCAAACATATAGTCTGACGGTGGCATTTGCTGATTGAGGTAATCACTAACCTTCTTGGCTACCTTCTTCAAATCATCTGCCTTATGGGTTTGGACGGTCACTTCAGGACTGACATTAATGGTATCAAAAATCCGATGCCACTGCTGCAGGGGAATATAGGCCACCTTTTCCGCACCAGCTGTTAAGCCACTCTGCTCTGTGGACTCAAACACGCCAATGACCTTGAAAGGATTGCCCAAAACTTCCACATATTTGCCAATGCCATCCCCCTTTGGAAAAAGACTGTCATAAAGGGACTTTTCCAGATAGGTCACCTGTTCTTGATTTTTAAAGGCTTCTGAGTCAAATTCTTCACCTTCTAGCAGACGTTGCTGCTTGATGTCAGCGGCTGTCTGCGAAACAGCCTGAATCTTCCCAGATGACTTTTGGCTCAGATAGTAAATCTTCTCATCTGTACCATAGGTCAGCAGAGCATTCTTGACCCCAGAGATTTCCTTAATCTTGCTTAATACATCCTCTCCCATAAAGGGAATATAAGAAGGCTTCTGAGCTTGAGATTTCTCTGGAATGGTCGGATCGATGGCGCTTTTCTTGTCATAGACGACCTTGATTGTGTTATTGTTGCCGCCGATGAGCTGACGCTTGGTATTTTCCGTATTTCCCTCAATGATAGAAAAGATAGCGATGATAGCGCCTATCCCGATGATAATCCCCAACATGGTCAGCATAGAGCGCATTTTATGCGACAAGATTGAATTCAGAGCTACAAAAATATCTTCCATACAGCTTCCTTTCTATCCTATCGCTTTGCTCTCTATATTACCGTCCCGCAGGATAACCGTCTGCTTGCAGAGTTGGGCTACTTCCGGCTCATGGGTAATGATGACAATGGTCTTACCCTCATCATTAAACTGCTTAAAGAGGTCCATAATCTGCACACTGGTCTTGGTATCCAGTGCCCCCGTTGGTTCGTCCCCAAGGATAAAGCTGGGATTAGTTACCAAGGCTCGCGCAATGGCTACCCGTTGCTTCTGACCACCGGACAGCTCCATAGGTTTGAAATCACTTCTTTCTTCCAGCCCGACCAACCGCAGCATTTCCAGAGCCCGCTCCCGTCTCTCTTTTTTAGGAATTTTCATGTAAGTCAGAGGCAGTTCCACATTTTGACAGGCCGTTAGCTTGGGCATGAGGTTAAAATTTTGAAAAACAAAGCCAATCTTCTGATTACGCAGATCGGAAAGCTGATTGTCAGATAGCTCAGACACATCGGTCCCTTCAATATGATAAGTCCCTGAACTTGCCTTATCCAGACAGCCGATAATGTTCATCAGAGTGGACTTGCCAGATCCAGACGGTCCCATGATAGCCAGAAAATCCCCCTCTTTCACATGCAGATCAATTCCTTTTAAAATTGGAAATTCCTGACTGCCCTGCTGATAAGATTTGTGGATATCCTTAAGCTTTAACATGCTGTCCTACCTCCATCCCTTCTTCCATACCTGCTCTCGGTGTTGAAATGGTATCCTGCATAGTCAGACCTTCTGTAATCTCTACCAAACGGTCAGAAACTTTCTTGGTCTTGACTTCCTGCATTTTCAGAGTCTTGCCCTCTACCTTCCAGACATAGGTCTTGCCATTTTTACTGAAAGTATATGCCTTATTGACAACTACCTTTCCTGCCTCGGGAGCATTCTCCACGATGTTGACATAGGAATGGGAGCCCACCAGTGGCATTTCGCCACCCTGATCCAGCTCAACTGTATAAGGATACTTACCTTGGTTGGGATTTTCCTGTTGCTTATTCCCACCATTATTATTGGAAGTATTTTCTGCTGTCAGACTGCCGACCTGAGTTACCGTACCACTCCAGCGTTTCTTAGGATCCTTGCGATCCACCACTTCCACTTTCTGGCCGACACTCAGCTTTTCACGGTCAAATTCACTGACAGTCCCTTTGACCAGAGTTTTGGACTTGTCCATAATCTCAATAAAGTTTTCTTCTTCCTTTTTGGCCTTGGACTGATTGGGCAAATCTTCATTCATAGAGGTAATTGTTCCTGCTGTATCGGCAGTCACAGTATCATACTTCATCCGGTCTGATTCTGTCTGGGCTGTCACTTGGGCCTTTTCAGCCTCAATCTGAGCTGTCGTCACTTCACTATCCGCAGTCTTAGCATCGCTCAACGCCTGAGCCAGCTCGTCTTCAGCTGACTTAATCTGCTCCAGTAATGACTCATCCTGACTGGAATTGTATTTGTCCTTGAGAGCATTGAGACTGGCTAACTTGCGATTATAGGTTTCCCATTTAATGGCAGCGCTGTTTTGAGCGGCTGTAATGCCATTTGCCTTGGACTGGGCATCATATTGAGCCGACTGAGCTGTCAATTGCTGCTCTGTCGCATAGGAAAAGAGCGGCTGTCCTTGTGTAACAGTATCACCATTTTTGACAAATACTTCCTTGACTTCCCCTTTAGACGGGTCAATCTTGACCTTACTGCTATTGTTGGCAACTACTTCCCCAGATAAAACCAGGCTTGTTTTTTTGCTGTTATTGACAGCTTCTTGGACTGTCAGCGAATCAATCGTCTTATCTACCATTTTCATGGCCTGTTGTTGATTGATCTGTCTAAAATACAGATAGCCTCCCAGCCCAGCACAAGCAAGAATGACCGTGCTGCCCAATAGAATGGTCTTACGATTCATTTTTTTTCTTCGAAACATATTGCCTCCAACCTACATGTTTTAATCTTTATTCAGCTTCTGAGCTAGATCCTGATCCATCTTCTGGAATTTCCTCACCATCTGCTGGGATTTGGATAACATTTCCATCAGGCATTGTGTATTCTGTCACTTCTTTGCCATCGACTGTCTTGGTCTTCTTGTCAACAGCATCCTTCTGGAAGTCCACTTGTTTCCCATCCTTAATTTCTGAATTATCTGCTTCTTTATTTCCGCATGCGGCTAAAAAGAATCCTGACATTCCGATAAGAGCAACTAGCATAGCAATTTTTTTAACGTTCATTTGATTTCTCCTTTGTTTTAGCAAGCAGGAAGTTTGTTGTTTCCTGACAGTAATTGTTTTTTTGAACAATTCTATTCTAACAAAGCCATCTATCCCCTTCCTACCCACTATCTGTTTTTTATCTATTTTTTCAAAAACAATACTTTTCTGTTGAAAATCAGGCAAATCCTCTGCTCTAAGCCCTATCTTCTGCTTTTATGATATAATAGTAGCAAGTAATCTAAATATATAAGAGGTAATGTCATGACACAAACGGTTTACTTTGGAACCTATACTCGCAGAGATTCCAAGGGAATTTACAAGGCAGATTTTAATTCTAACAAAGGAACTTTAGAAAACTTGTCCTTGCTTGCTGAAGAGCCCAGTCCAACCTATCTATCCTTTGATAAGGCTGGACATTTCTATTCTGTCGGAGCAAAGGACGGACAGGGGGGGATTGCAGCCTTTGACCAGGCAGGTCAGCTCCTCAACCATGTTGTTGAAGAGGGGGCTCCGCTTTGCTATGTCGCAGTCGACGAAGAGCGTAACTTGGTTTACGGTGCTAATTATCATAAGGGACAAGTCTTGGTCTACAGACGCCTGGCTGATGGCAGACTTGAACTAGCTGACTCAGCTAGCCATCAAGGTCAAGGACCACACGCCAACCAAGCGTCTGCTCATGTCCACTACGCAGACCTAACACCAGATCAATACCTGATCACCTGCGACTTGGGAACTGATGAAGTAACCACCTATGATGTTGCTGAAGACGGAAAGATTACCCCTCTGGATACCTACAAGTGTGCCGCTGGAGCTGGTGCCCGCCATATCGTTTTCCACCATCATTATAAAATCGCCTATTTAATCTGTGAGCTTAATTCTACTATTGAAGTCCTGATTTACGATGGAGTCGGCCATTTTGAACACCTGCAAACCGTCTCCACCTTGCCAGAGGACTTTGAAGGTGCAAACGGAACAGCTGCTATCCGCCTGTCTGCTGACGGCAAGTTCCTCTACGGTTCCAACCGTGGCCATGACTCTCTTGCCGTTTACAAAATCTTAGCTGATGGTAGCTTGGACTTAATCCAGATTGCACCTACCAATGGCCAAAATCCACGGGATTTCAACATCACACCGGATCAAAACCATATCATTGCTGTCCATCAAGACTCAGACAATGCAACCATCTTCAAACGCGATGCAGAGAGTGGAAAATTAACAGAAATCTCCCATGATTTCTACGTTCCCGAAGCTGTTTGTGTGACCTTTAAATAAGCAGAATTCTTGTCTTTCTATTAGAAATTTGATTAAATAATATAAAAAATTATCAAGGAGCAACAACTATGAATCCAGTAGATTTATTTAACCAAGTAAAAGAAATGATTGAAAAGAAAGACTTTGATGGCGCCAAAAAGTTTATCGAAGAAAACAAAGACAAACTCGGTGAATACCTTGATCAAGCTAAAAAACTAGTAGCTGGAAATGAAATGGCAAGTAATGCTATTGATAAAGTTAAAGGTTTGTTCGACAACTAAGAAAACAAAAACGCTTGAAAAATCAAGCGTTTTTTGTGTATCATTTTTTATACAATCAATGGTAAGAAAATCTGTGCTAAGCCTAGAAAAGCTAGATAACCCAATACATCTGTTGCTGTGGTAATGAAAATGGTCGAGGCTAGAGCTGGATCCTGCTGCAGTGTCTTGATAATCAGTGGTACAAAGTAACCAAATAGAGCCCCACATGCTAGATTGATCATCATAGCCAATACCACAATAACAGACAGATAGAAATTTTGATAGAAGACAAACATGACAATAGCTGCAATCAAGCCAGTAAAGAAACCATTAACCAAAGCTAGCACGATTTCTTTGAATACTAAATTCCGATCTTCTTTCAGATCCAGTTTCCCCAAGGCAATTCCCTGGATAACTAAAGCAAGTGTCTGAGAGGCAGAATTTCCGCCCATTCCTGTGATAATAGGACTAATCGCTGCTAATGCTACAACTTTTGAAATCGTATCATCAAAAAGTGCCACTGTCGCAGAAGCTAGAAAGGCTGTCACTAGGTTAATCATCAACCAAGGTAAGCGTTTCTTGAGTGATTCTTTGAAAGGTCCTCCAATTTCTTCACTTTCTTGGACACCACCCATCCGCAAGATATCTTCTTGATACTCTTCTTGCAAAACATCGACGATATCGTCAATAGTGATGATTCCTAACAATACCTGCCGATGATTGACGACCGGTACGACAGATAAATTATATTTGGCAGAAAGCTGTGCCACTTCCTCTTGGTCAACCTCTGGCGTTACACTCACTATCTGAGTATTCATAAATTCACTGAGTTTCATCTCCGCATCATGAATAAACAAATCACGGATATCAATCCAGCCAACTAGCGAATGATGCACATTTCTAATAAATAAGGTATCAATAACTTCCGTATTGGGCGAAATCTCCCTCAATTTATTGAGAGTTGCTGAGACGGTCAGATTTTCATTTAAGGTGATGAATTCTGTCGTCATCAGACCACCAGCTGTCTGAGGATCGTAAGCCAACATAGCTTTCAAATTCTCTTGACTGGTATTTTTCATCATACTTAAGTATTGCTTACGCAAGTCCACACTCAAGTAACCCAAAATATCTACCACATCATCATCTGGCATAAGATGAAAAAGAGTGCTGGTACGTTTGAAAGAAATCGATTGGATAATCTGTCGTTGCAACTCCGGCTCGGCTTCTTTTAAAATCTCTACCAATTGATCATCACTAGCCATTTCTGTAAAGGTTTTGAGGAGATTCCCTTCCTCATCCTCCAAGGCCTCCAAAGAAAGAGCAATATCAATGGGATAGTAATCGTCAAATATCTGATTGAAAACTTCACTATCCTGTGATAGTAAGACCTGATTTAATAATTCTTCCATTGTACTCCTCCTTCCACTTTGCTAGTATACCATAAAAGACTGATTTTGATACAAGAAAGCTATAAAATCTTCAGTAAATCGCTCACTTTTTCAAGCATGTAGTCACAAGGAAACGCAGGGATTACTTGATTATATTTTCCTTAGCAAAAGCTATCATCTTGTCCCCCAATTTTTCAAGGGAAAGAGCATGACCAGCCCTACACAGTACTTCTAGGCAATTTTCTAGGAAAAGGTAATAAATCTCCCTCTCATCAATTAGGCTTAATCCTAAATCAAAAATATCCATTGTCATATCTTTACACATCAAAAAAGCTAGGACTAAGTCCTAGCTCCTCTTAGATGTTGTTAGATTATTTTTTCAAGTTATCTTCCCATTATCAGATACAAAAAAGAGGCGTAAGCCTGCTCTATATCTAACCCGATTTCTTCAAAAAACAATTAATTTCAAATAAGTAGAGTAAACATAAAGGGTAACAAAAAAATGACTTAAATTGATGAGTTCAGTAAGCAAGTAAATTGCACCTGTCATAGGTGCTTTTTATTTTACTTCTTGAATAGAACTGATCTCGCTCTCATATAGAGAAACTTCAGTCGGGCTATCAGGATTTGATCCGTCAATGAGGATAGTGATTTCATCTTGCTCGTCGTTATCCATTTCATCGACAAAATCCGTAACAAGTCCGCTAATGATATTGCCATTAATATCAACTACGCGAACTTTTGAGCGTAGATAATTCCATAACTTCTTACTCATTTATTCTCCCTTCTTCACTATTAATTTCTCGAAAGTCCCCATTATTTTTATAGTTATATAGATAAAAGTGCATAGATTGTTCTAATCGCTAAGCTACTGAAATACTAAGGATTTCATCCTCAAAATATTCTCTAGGAGTTCTATCAACATCTCCTATGCATAGGAGATGGACTCTTTGCTTGGTTCAAGTTCTTTACTTTGTGCTCGTTGTTCTACCTTAATTTTACCACAACCCTTGTACCTTAGTAAAACATTAGTATTTTTAAATACACAACCTTATACTTTTTACATAAGTGTAAATCAATCCCCATTTACTATACCTGCCAAGTGTTCTATAGCTTCCTGCCTTACACGATATATCGAAGATTTAGATTTCCCTATTTCCTCAGCAACCTCCCAAGCGTCGAGATCATTCAAGTAAAAAAGTCTTAGAACAGAACGCTCAAACGGATTGTCCAGTTTATCGATTAGCCCAGATATTGCCATTCTTTCCTCAGTGAGGCGCTCAATTCTCTGGAGCGTATCCTCTTTTAGTTTTAGAACACTTATAAGGTCATTCTCTGCAGCATTTACCCTACTTGTTTGTACTCTGGTGGTGCTCGGTTGTTGCTTTTTAATAACACCACTTTCTAGGGCTCCAAGTTCTAAATATAAGCCTTCTATTTCTTTATTTATCCATTTGACGCTCTCTAGTTTTGCTTTTACTTGCTCCGGTGTCATACTTTGACCTCCTCTATGATATGATAATAGTGTTGGAATTATTGCTGAGGTGTATAGCCTTGGCTTTTTGCACTTTCTCAGGGTTCGCTAGAGGTTTAAGTGCATGCAACCCCACCATTTTCCAGGCATATTTTTTGCCACCACCTAACCCTTACCTCACCATTGGAAAACTTCGATACCTTGACATAACCTTGCCATTCTATGCTTCTAAAAAAGTCCTGTACCTTAGCCTAATCTTAGCCTCTTTAAGAATCCTACTAGCTTTTACATCAACGGCTTCATCGTTCATTTTCTTAGCCTTTTATCGGTGTTCGTTTGGGAAGAATCCCGGTATAGAACGCTCTAAACCCTCCGTAAACCGTCCTAAAAAGTGTACCTGAGATTTTTATCACTGGTACACTTTTGACTGGTTTTACAAGCTCTCAGATAGCCCTAGAGCCGTTTCAAAATGATTAGAGTATGTTTCTAAAGCTGTATTCAATTCGTCACTAGCTAAAACTAACATGAAAGCTAGATCACTTGCTGAACCGTTACTGTCGATGATTGGCGTATCATGATAGCTCTTAGCATGTTGTTTGAATACCTTTAGCAGTTCAGTCAGTCTATCTTCTTTCGGGATATAGCCAGGTAAAGAAATATTGTTAGCTGATCCAATTTCATGCAGCTTCTTAATGGCCAATGGGTTGCGCTTGTATTTCTCTAGGTAGCTTAGTAGCTCCTGTTCCGATACTTTCATAGTACCTAACAAACTCAACTCAGCGACATTATCAGCTGTTACTGCTTCATACTCTGATTTAATTTTCTCTAGCTCTGTTTGTTCAACGCTCTCTAGCTTAGCTAGAATATTTGCAAACTCAGCATCTGAATACTGATCGGCCTCTTTCATAAAGTTCTCCAGGCGTAGCTCAGCCTCAGACTGATACATAACCTGATTTTGAACTTTTTCCCAAAGTTCTTTTTTTATTGCTCCATAAGCCTCAATCTTTTGTTGCTTATAAGTGCCTAGGCTGTAAATTTGTGCCTTTATTTGTTGTAGTGTCATTTTAATTCTCCTTTATTTCAATCCCAGCGCTCTTTTAGCTACTTGTTCCCAGTCCTTAGAATATAGAGCGCTAGCCTTTTTATCCCATCTCGGACCAGTTCCTGGGGCTTTTTTATATTTAAGTAGTTCCTCTTTATTTGCAAAGAAAAACTTACGCTGTTTATCTGACATGAACCTTTTTCGCTTCTTGCCATAATACTGCATTCTTGCATACGGCACATTATAGACTATTTTCCCGTTGGTCTTAGTCAAGTTTCCTCCAAGTTCTCCGGAGCGCCTAGGTACAAAACGGTGCATGTCCATAATCATCTGATTGGTGACTGCCTCTTTGGCTCTCGCTAATCCCATAGGTGTTACTTTACGCTCAATTCCTTTTAGATCTATCTTCACTTTTACCCCTGTTCCCAAAGTTCCTCCTTTCTCTGACTAAAACAAAAAGAGACATGACAAAGAGCGATCAGACTCTTATATCATGCCTCTAGCTTTCTAGTCAGCAGCTAAATTTTTTCTTTAGTCCTAGTTTCCTGTATTACTGGTCTACCATCTTGTGTTGTGATAATAAGACTGCCGAACTCAGGTAACTTGACTGACTTAATTATACCATTTTTTGAGAATAATACAAATCCTTTATCTAACATATTTTTAAGCTGTTCAGCATTTAACGCCATATTAAATCTCCTCTAATCCTACTTTGGATGTCCATCCAGGTGCTCCTGTAAAAATTAAATAGTTTGGGAAAAAGAGCAACTATAAGGATATATTGTAATTTCACTATCCGTAAAGCATTGAAATGACTGATATTTTTAGCCATTCCATACTTTTTACTACCCTTTTAAATGTACTTTTGCTCAATTTTGAGCGTGTTTAGCCTTTAAGCTATTAATTGTGTAGCGCTTATCTTTGATGGTGAATGACTTGAAAAAGTTACCTTCTAGACCTGTCCTAACGCGACTGGCCACTCGATCACTATACAAGCTGGCAATCTCTGAGTTACTTAGATTTGTAGTAATAATGGTTTTGTCTCGATTGCTGAGAATATCAAAAACAAACTCTTCTTCCCAGGCTGATTTACCTTTACTACTAGCGTTGTCTGATTTTATACCTAAATCATCCATTACCAGGTAATCAACCTCTTTTAACATTCTTGAGTAGTAACCCTCTTGACTAGTAGAATTAAAGCTCTCTCTAACTCGTCTAAGTATTTCTGATAGATTTACAAATAGCACGCTCTTAGGCTCTCCTTTGGCCTTGTATCCCTCGTTTATAGCCTTAGCAATAGCTACGCTCAAATGGCTTTTCCCTATGCCTGTAGATCCTGTAAAAAGGGTGTTCCCTATCATACCATCCAGGTATTTCTCTACTTGCCCTTTAGCAAACTCCAGTAGTTGCTTTTCCTCGGCTGTCTCAGCTATGAAATTCTCAAAGCTAGCCTCTTTAAGATCCCTAGGGATCATACTGTCTCGCATAAGTACATTATAGGTTTTCAGGTAAATCTCCGCATTTAAGCTATTATTTACCCCCTCCCTATCCTGCCTCTCTATTAGTTCCTTTGTGCATTCGGGACAAAATTTTTGTGTATTTCGTTCCTTGCTGCCTCTTATAGGTGTTGAGATTTGCCAATAATTAACGTGGTGAACTTCACACACCTTATCACTAATTTTTCTGTTGTTATATTGCTCAAATTTATTTTCCATCGCTTACCTTCCTAAAATGGATTTTCCTCTGTTCGTGTTTTCAGCCATTCTTCACGGCTTATAGGCTCTGCTTGCTTAGGCGACTGTTTCAGCTTTTGACGTTTCTCCTCCTGCTGCTTAACTTGCTCAACTGTTCTAAGTCCTTGACCTTGCCAGTTTGAAAGAATTGACCTGGTATATCTAATTGACTTACCAGCATTTAGGATAGTTACCTCAAGGGCATAGATAAGCAGCTCTTGCCCGTGGATCTTTAACAAGTCTCTCACTTCTTCCATCATTGTTCCATTAACTGACATTTGGCCAAAAGCTGACTTTAATTTTTCAAAGATTAGATTTTCATGCTCGTCCTCGTCATTCTGACCTGACCTAGATTGACTTAGATTATATTGACTTGACTTATATTGACTTATATTGGGTAAACCAAAGGTTTCCGTTTGGTCGCCCCTTGGTAAACCAGAATATTTTTCAGGCGGTTTTTCTAATAAATGCTTATAGATACTAGGACTGTATCTATCTTTTCTAACCGTGTTCTGCTCATGAAAATCCACAATAAAATATACCATCTCATCATTCAGAGGTCTGATAAAATCCTTGACTATCAAAAGTCCTAGGTTATCCTCACTAACCCCTATCATTCTAACAACAGGGAAAGCCTCTACTACTCCATCATCATCTGAGTTTTGAATTAAATGAAAATATAGAGCCTGTGCCTCTAACGGCAACCTCAAAAATCTCTGAGTTTGGGTTACTGTCTTGCTTATCATTCTTCTATTTCCCACATTTACCCCCTAATCTACTGCAAGAAAATTGTATAAATCGGTCTTACGGTAATAAATTTTCTTACTGTTCTCAAAAGGCGACTGGTAAGGCTTTAAGCCGTGTTTCTCCCAATTGTTTAACGTAGTCCCACTAATTCCTAGTTTAGCCAGTAAATCAGCTCTAGCAATTAAGTCCCAACCGTCATTATGCTGTTTTTCAAGCTCAAGCCTTTTATCTAAGTGATCTCCTACTTTCTCCAGCAGCTCCAGCTCTGCCTCTCTTGATAATAATTGCATTTTACACCTCTTTCTAATTATGTATCTTACCTACAAGCTGAATATAACGCCCGTAACAGGGGTTTGACGCCTCGCTAGGCGTTTCTATCGTCTGTGTATTTTCTCGCTCTATTTGGGCGCTTTTTTGCGGTCTCGGTTGTTTAGATAATGTAGTAAGCCAATCAGTAGCACGCTGAAGATAACCGATTGTGTATTGGCCGAATCTAGTTCATTCATGTCATGCCCTCGCTTTGTAATTCTTGATATAATCCATTTGATTTTCATGCATCATCTCCAGGAAATCGCTAATCTCTTCAGAAGTTACTTTTCTATCTACAAAATCAGTAATAAACTGGAAGAGGTTCGGGTGCTTCGCCTTGATTTCAGTCATTAGTTCATCAAATTCTGCTTGTGTCATGTTGTCTAGATCTGTTGTCATTTTATTCCTCCATTGGCCATTTATTTTTCGTTTCCTATATTTTTAGCACCACTTCAATCGCTGGGCGATTACTCCAGGTTGGCGAACGCTTGGAAAGTGATGACCATTTTAAAGAGTTAGCGCTCTTTCGTCTGGGCACAAATCACTATTTGTGATATAATTAAATAAATACCTAACTAAATCCCATACTTGCTATTTGTGGTTTTAGTTGTTTGAGTGAAAAGCCTTGCTGATTTGGTTGTTGGTTAAGGCTTTTTGTTTTTTAGTAACTTTTCGTAACTTTGTTTTTAAAAAAATATTTCTTCAAATGTTACTTCAGGAAACAATGGTAGTATCATTTCTTTAATAATAATTTTTTCACTATCTTTAAAATCAACCTTACCACTTTCTTTATTTCGATATGCGTTGGCAGAAATACTCAACTTACTTGCCATTTCTTTCTGACTTAACCCCAACATATTTCGATATCCTCTGACTTTATTTACCGTTGGCATCATTTCACCTCCTTTCGTTACTTTACGTAACTATTTTACTCTTTGTTTAATAGAATGTCAACAGATAAATGTAACTTTTCGCAACTTTGTTTTGTTAAAACCTCAAGAAAGTGATATAATTTTAGATGAGAGGAATTAAACTTATGACAAAAGATTTTGATAAAAATATTCTTGGCCAACGTATCAAAGCTATTCGTTTGGATAAAGGGATGACTTTAGAGGAGTTCGGGAAACTCTTTGGAACTTCCAAAAGCATTGTCTCTAGATGGGAAAGTGGTATCTCTTCGCCAAATCCTGAACGTCTGAAAACAATTGCCAAAGTTGGCGATATGACTGTCGGACAGCTTTTGTACGGTGAGCAAGGGCAAAGCTATTATAACTGGGAAGCTATTGAGAGAATGCTAAACGACTTATTTCATGGACAAAAAGTTGATAAACTTGCCTTAATAAATACTCAGAATATAATTGATAAAGCTTTTTTCTTAAATTTTGGAATTGAAGAAATTATCAATATCTACATGTTTCAAAGTAATACAGAAACACCTCTAGAAAGTTTAGAAGACTTGCAAGACTATTTTGAGCAGACAGCTCAGGGACTCTCTAGCTATTTAGAAAATTTAACTGGAGATAGTCGCATGGATTTAGAAATTCAAATAGCCTTTGCTAACAACTATGCAAACAAAATCAAAAGATTTCTAAAAACAGGAGACTGGTCATCTGATATTTTAGCTACTCTTAAAGAAAAACATAACATAAAATAACCCCCTAAAGCAATCTCTAAGCGATTTTAGAGCTCAGCTATATAAAAATATATCATTACACCTAAAACAAACGAAAATAGGGCTATTCTCGTAGCTCTCAGCACCATATAAAAACAATATTCATAAATACTTAACTAAATCCCATACTTGCTTACTGATGTTAGAAAGGTATGACTATGAATATTACAGAATACAAAAAGAAAAACGGTACTACAGTGTACCGCTCAAGCGTTTATTTAGGAGTTGATAAGCTTACAGGGAAAAAGGCTAGGACAACAGTTACGGCCAGCACTAAAAAGGGCGTTAAGTTCAAAGCTAGAGAGGCCGTCAATACTTTTGCAGCTAATGGCTATACAGTTAAAAACAAGCCGACAATTACAACATACAATGAGCTTGTAAAAATTTGGTGGGATAGTTACAAGAATACAGTTAAGCCCAATACTCGACAATCTATGGATGGATTGGTTAGAGTGCATTTGTTACCTGTATTTGGCGATTATAAGCTTTCTAAACTCACTACGCCTATTCTTCAACAGCAAGTCAACAAGTGGGCTGACAAGGCCAATAAAGGCGAAAAAGGGGCGTATGCAAACTATAACTTTCTAAACAATATAAATCGACGTATTCTCCAGTATGGCGTGACTATGCAAGTGATCCAGCATAACCCTGCTAGAGATGTCATTATCCCACGTAAACAACAAAATAAAGAGCATAAGATCAAATTTTTCAGTAACCAGGAACTAAAACATTTTCTAGACTACCTTGAAAATTTGGATCAGTCTAGTTATGAAAATTTCTTTGACTACGTGCTTTATAAAACCTTGCTCGCTACTGGTTGCCGTATCGGTGAGGCTTTAGCTCTTGAGTGGTCTGATATTGACCTTAAAAAAGGCATTATCATCATATCTAAAACTTTGAATAGATACCAGGAAACAAACACGCCTAAATCTAAGGCAGGTCTAAGAGAAATTGACATTGACAAGGCTACAGTTTCCCTACTCAAGCAATATAAAAAACGCCAACAAGTCCAGTCATGGCAACTAGGACGGTCTGAGGGGATTGTCTTTACTCCTTTTACCACAAAATACGCCTACGCTTGCCTGCTAAGAAAGAGGCTGCAAAGTCACTTTAAAGCTGCTGGCGTTCCTGATATTAGTTTCCATGGTTTCCGGCATACTCACGCTACAATCATGCTATATGCTGGCATAGAGGCTAAAGATTTACAGTATAGGCTAGGCCACTCTAATATCTCTATGACCTTAAACACTTATGTCCATGCTACCAAAGAGGGAGCCAAAAAAGCCGTCTCAATCTTTGAGGCAGCTATCAGCAATCTATAAATAATAAGGGTGCCCCATTTTGGGGTTGCCCTCTTACTATACTTTAAATCACACACGGGTAACTAAAAGGGTAGTAAAATCAAATAAGCACTCAGGGAAAGCGCCCCAAAGTGCTTATTTCAAAGGCTTTACGCCATCTAATCTAGAATATAGATTATTTTTTCAAGTTATAGAAAGCTTGAAGACCTTTGTATTGAGCAACTTCACCAAGTTGATCTTCGATACGAAGCAATTGGTTGTATTTAGCAATACGGTCTGTACGTGAAAGTGAACCAGTCTTGATTTGTCCTGCGTTAGTTGCAA
>ERZ772764.417-NODE-417-length-29890-cov-11.428591_pt1 | contig 29890 bp, 23 predicted proteins | sample MGYA00512163_ERZ772764 | MGnify/ENA primary metagenome ERZ772764 (study PRJEB29015, sample SAMEA2737903) | human oral metagenome | biome: human oral; feature: human-associated habitat; material: dental | place: China | collected 2094 ... | reverse complement strand
AAGCTGTTCCAAGTATCAGACTCTTTCCAAACTGTCTGTCTATTCCAGCCTGCCCTCCATAAACCTTTGTGTTTCCTTCTCCGAAACCTTCCTGCTTAAGCTTTCCGCTGGCTCCTATTCCTGTTACCCATACTCCGGCATTGTCTCCTACATTTTCAAGTGTTCCAAGCATTACAAGCCTGTTGGAGAGATCCTTGTTCACTGTCTGTGAATGCTGGAATGTAAGCGCCTGTGCCGAAGCATATATCTGTCCTGAAAGACTGTCAAGAACTGCCGCTCTTGTCGGAAGTGACATCGCCTGTATCTGTGCCGCTCCAAGCGCAAACTTTTCAATAGCACCGTTGCCCTTTTCTACTTCTTCATCAAGTTTTTTAAATGATGCCTCAAGATTTTCAGCAACATCTTTTCTCATCGCATCTGCTTCCGGTAGTTCTGATATGTATTCCTCTATATTTTTTCTTTTTACAGTAACATCTACTTTGTTATCATCTGAATTCACTGAAAAAGCTATCATTTCAGGCATTTCCACCTTACTAAATTGTCCATTTACTCCTCCTTCAGCTTCAATTACTGTCGAAGTCATTCCTTTTGCAGTAATATATCTATTACCCATTGTCTGTTCCAGAACAGTATCGCCATTCAGATTAACTCTTCCCTTTACAGTAAGCTTTGTTCCTATTTCAGCCTTTGTTACAGCTCCATTTCCTGCATTGTAGTCTCCTGTTATAACTGCTCCTGATCCTCTGTTCTCAAAAGTGCCTCCACTATTCTGAACACTAATAGGTGTAAATGTTCCGTTACGATTTTTCTTTCCTATCATTGTTGTTGGATATGTAACCAAAGTTCCATTTTGCTCTATATCAATATTTGAGCCATTTTCTCCATATATTTCAAGAGTTCCACCTTTTATTTCAGTAGCACCGTCATAAGTATTATTTCCTGTCAGAATTAATTTTCCATTCCCAGATTTTTCAAGTCCTCCATTACCATCTATATCATTTTCAAAAATTGAAGTTATATTATCAGGTATATTGGCATTAAACATTCCCCTTAAACCTGCATCTGCAGCACTTTTCCCAACAAGTAATTCACTACTGAACTTAGCAGGACCCTTCAATGCTTTTGTTTCATCAAGAAGTCCCCATCCAAATATAGTATCTACTCCCGGTTGTCCTAAATCCTTTGCAGTTGTTAATATTGTCTGCTTCAGTTCATGTCCTGTCATCCATGAAAATTTTTCCTTTACTTTAACTGCTGCCGCTGTTACTCTTGGAGCTGCAAACGAAGAGCCATAAGCTGAACAACCTGCCAACTCGCAATTTCCATTTGCAGAAATCGACCACCACATGGCTGCTCCTGCTCTTGCAAGATGTGGATTATATTCTGTTCCATCAGGTTTTACTCCTATTGCTGCAATCCATCCTTTATGAAGCTCACTGATATAAGCTGGCATCCCTGCTTGAATAGTTGGTGCATTGTATGTTGTATTTCCGTTATCCGTTGTATTTCCTGCAGCCCATACAAATAGTGCTCCATTACTTACTGCCATTTTATAAAAATCATTTATTTCATCTATTCTTCTATCTAAAACATCAACAGTACTTTCTTTTTCTTTTAATACAGAAGGTCTTAAAGGTAATTTATAATTTGTTGAATTATAGTCAGAAAATTCACTCGGTGTTCCAAAAGACTGATTGAATATTCTTACTCCACTATTATAAAGTTCCTCATATTTGCTTTTATCCACTATTAATTTTGTACCTACTTCACCAAAACTTACTCCATAAACCAAAGCTCCTTTTGCACCTTTTCCACTATTTCCCGCTAAAATCGTTGTAACCATAAGTCCATGTTCACTTCTACTTAATGTACTATCAGCTCCCAAAGTCTTATTTATAGCAGTAAATCTGTTTCCAAATTCTTCATTAATTACTTGAGTAAAAGTTTCTCCTTCCAGAAAACCTCCATTAACTAACTTTGTATGAAAATCTTTAGTCTTAGCATCATCTCCACTCAAAAAATCACTATCCAGAACTCCTACTTTAACTCCTTGCCCTGTGACATTCCTTGCATCAGAAGGTTTAGGAAAACGATTATCAACACTAGGAGACTGAGGTGCTGACCCAGGAACTGTATTCTGAGGTGGTATCAACTGTCCATTATTTGTTACACCTGTATTTCCCGAACCGATATTTACATTTCCGATACCAATATTTGTTTTTCCAACATCGTTATGTATATTCCCTGAATCAGTATTTGTTTTTCCTGGAGTAGGTACTATTGGAGTTGCTGTTGATGTCTGTGGAGCGGAACTTCCACCTCCTCCACCTCCGCCACAACTTGCCAGGATTGATATTAAACTTATTAACAATATTATTTTCTTCATTTCTTCCTCACTTTATTATTCTTTTTTGTTCTGTAATTTTTACTGTGTAATTTTAACATACTATATTTTAAATGTCATTTTACTATAAACATTTTTTATATCACTTTTTTCATATTTCAATAAAAAATCTTCCTTTATGAAAAAACATAAATCTTTAAAGGAAGATTTTTTTATTTTAATTTAAATATTCTATAAACTAATATTATTTATAAAAATTAGAATTTATTTATTATTTAGATGAACTTTTAGAATATAAATCTTCAAGCAGTTCTTCATTATTTTTGTAACTTTTTATCAGTTCAATAAGTCTTTTCACTCCTTCGATTTCTGACATCTGATTCAGCTCTCTTCTAAGACGCCATATTTTTTCAAGCTTATCTCTGGAAATCAGCAGTTCTTCTCTTCTTGTTCCACTCTTCAGTACATCCATTGCAGGGAATATTCTAAGCTGTTCCAATGCCCTGCTTAAAATAATTTCCATGTTTCCTGTCCCTTTGAATTCCTCAAAGATTACATCATCCATCTTACTTCCTGTTTCAATAAGTGCCGTAGCAATTATAGTCAAACTTCCACCATTCTTTATATTTCTTGCCGCTCCTAAAAATCTCTTTGGATAGTATAAGGCATTCGGATCTATTCCTCCTGAAATCAGTTTACCGCTTGAAGGAATTGTAATGTTATAGGATCTCGCAAGCCTCGTAAGACTGTCCATTAAAATCAGTATATCCTTTCCACGTTCCACTTCCCTTTTTGCCATTTCAAGTACATTTTCTGTAACCTGAGTGTGAACATTAGGATTTTCATCAAATGTTGCGGCATAAACTTCCGCTTCCTTTACATTTTCCTTTATATCAGTAACTTCTTCAGGTCTTTCATCTATAAGCAGAATCCACACATCAATTTCAGGATTATACTTTATTATATCATTTGCCAGAGTTGACAGAAGTACTGTTTTCCCTGCTTTAGGGGGTGCAACAATAAGTCCTCTCTGCCCTTTTCCTATAGGTGAAATCAGATCTATTATTCTTGAAGAAAGTTCTCCGCTTCCAAGATTTATCTTCTTATCTGGATACGAAGGTATCAGGTCGTCAAAAAATGGACGTTCCAGTGACTTATCAGGTAAATCACCATTTACAAGCAAGACTTTTAATATACCGTAATTTCTTTCCGTTCCTATAGGAACCCTCAGTTCCCCAAATACTATATCTTCATTTCTGAGAAAAAATCTCTTAATCTGAGATATCGAAACGTATACATCCGGCCCAATGGTTGTATTTCTAAGAAAGCCAAAGCTTCCTTCTCCCATTATGTCAAGTTTTCCATAACCATAAGTTTTCCCAATTTCCTTACCTTTTTCAATAAGCACTGCATTTACAAGATCATATTTTGTCATTACTGAAAAATTCGGTATGTTATATTCTTTTGCCATTTTTTTCAGATTTGTGACATTTGTATTCAATATTTCTTTTATAAGTTTTTCTTCATTCTGATGATTCTCATCAGAATATTTCTCGTTTTTTTCATGTCTTTCAGTTTTTTCATATTCCTTTTCAGTTCTTTCAGAATTTTTTTCAAAAACTTTGTCATTTTTTTCCACTTTTTCTATTTCTTTTACTTCTTCTTTTATAATTTCCTCTCCCTTTTTATCTTCTTTTGCTATTTCCACTTCTTCCACTTTTTCCAAAGTTTTTAATTCTTTCTGCTTTTCAGTCTTCGGTTTTCTTCCTCTTTTTTTAACTTCCTTTACTTCTTCAGAAAAAGTTTCCTTTTTTATATTTTCTATTTCTTCAGTATTTCCCTCAGATTTTTTCTTTCTTCCACGTTTCTTTACCTCTTTTATTTCCTCACTCATTTATTCCTCCAATTCTCCGTATAGTGTCCATGTTTTTGCTTCGTATATTTTTGTATTTACAAATTTCCCTTTTAAATCTGTTCCGGGACTTTTAAATAACACAATTTTGTGTGTTGAAGTTCTTCCAGTCAGCATTTCAGGATTTTTTCTACTTGGACCTTCTACAAGTACTTTTACTGTTTTCCCTAGATATTTCTGGCTTTCCTCCTTTGCCTTATAATTCTGGAGCCGCATAAGCTGCTGCAGTCTTTCGCTTTTAACCTGTTCATCCACCTGTTCTTCCATTGTTGCAGCCGGAGTACCGCTTCTCTTGGAATACATAAACATAAAAGCATTCTCAAAACCTACTTCATTTACTACATCCATTGTATCCTGAAAATCCTCTTCTGTTTCTCCTGGAAATCCTACAATTATATCAGTTGTCAGACCTATATCGGGTATTTTTTCTTTTATTTTCTTTGCCAGAGTTATGAATTCTTCCTTTGTATAACCTCTGTTCATCGCATTCAATATTTTAGTCGAACCTGATTGAAGTGGTAAGTGTAACATTCTTGCTATTTTAGAATTGTCTGCTATTGCTTCTATTACTTCATCTGTGAAATCTTTAGGATGAGGTGAAACATATTTTATCCAGAAATCTCCTTCTATTTTGGCACTTTCTCTAAGCAATTTTGCAAAATTATCTGTATCATCTGCCAGATCACTACCATACGAGTTGACATTCTGACCTAAAAACAGTATCTCCCTGTATCCTTTTTCTGTATATTTTTTTACATCCTTAACTATCTCATGTAACGGAACTGATCTTTCCATTCCCCTTACATAAGGTACTATACAGAAAGTACAGTAATTATTACATCCATAAGTTATTGAAATTGAAGCCACTATATCATCACCGAAATCTGCATCTACTCTTTGAGGCAGTTCATCTTCATCTTCAACCATAACTACATGTACATCTTCACCTTTTTCAATTCTTTCAATTATATCGGGTATTCTCCCTATATTCTGATTACCAAGTACTAAATCAACATAAGGAGTTTTCTTAATAAATTCATCTCTTACTTCCTGGGCAAGACAACCTGTTACTCCTATAATCATCTTTCCATTTTTTTCTTCCTTAAGTCTTTTAAGATCTCCCAGTTTCCCATATACTTTTACAGCAGCTCCTTCCCTGACTGTACATGTATTCAGAAATACCAGATCGGAATCATCTATATCTTCTATTATCTCATAACCCATAGTCTGTAGAATCTGTTTCATCTTGGCACTTTCATTTACGTTCATCTGACAGCCATAGGTTATAACTGTTGCTTTTTTACTCACTTAATTTCTCCTTTTTCATATGTTACTTTTTTTTACTTGTTGCATTATATCATAAATTCCTAAATATTAAAAGACTAGAGTTTCTATTCCTCTAGTCTATAATATTTTACAGATATTCTTATTTGTATACACTTATTTTTTACATATTAATTGTCACTCTAAAAATTAATCTTCAAGTTGCAGAGTATCTACAGAAAGTTTATATTCAGGAATTCTATAGTTAAGTATTCTGTCAACTGTTAATACACCGTTAGATACTTTTCCTGAAACAGTTAATGTAATTATATCGTCTTCTGTTACTCCATGATTCTGTCCTATTGCATTATAAACAAGATCCAAAGTTCCTGAATTATCATTCAGCTGATATAATAAAGTTTTATCTTTAAAAACCAGGTTATTTTTCTTATAAGTAAATGTATTTGTAGACTTAATATACTCACCTGTGTAAATTTTACTTATGTTCTTTGATTTTTTTGCTGAGTAGCTTACAAATGCCATTGTCATTATTAACAAAAATAATATCATTTTTTTCATCTAAAAAACCTCCATTTTTATTTATGAAATCCTAAGTCGGCAGGATTTATATCTCCTGAAATTTTTTTTACTGTTCCACCATTTTTTTCAAATTCTGTTCTCAACAAAGTCACTTTTTTTATCAGTTCCACCGTATCTTTTTCCAGTCCATCTGAATTATATCTTCCTCTGGACCAGTATTCTATAACAAGATTACTGTCTCCACAAATGACCTTTATGTTATTTTTTTTTGCATACTTCAGCGCCGCAAACAGTCCTGTAAGCTCTCCAAAATTATTTGTTCTTCCTTCAGAAAGCTTATAGTTACCATAACTATTTATTTTTGAAGCTTCAAGTATTTCATATAGCAAGGAATTTCCGTCATAATCTGTAAGTCTTACTTCAACACCTTCACCTCTTCCAGTTCCAGCGTCAAAATAAATTCCGTTCCTGTCAAGCTCTAAAAATAAACTTTCATTTTTCTTTTCCTTTTTTTCATATTCTGCACCTGATTCCAGCCATTTCTGAGCTTCCTTTTCACTCTTAAATGACATATACCTGGCTTTTTTTCCTTTCACCTTTTGTTGACATTCATTCCATGTGTAAAATATACCGCTTTCCTGACTGTCCAAAAGATAATAGGCATATATTTTGTTTTTTTTTGTTCCTGACATAATTTTTTAAATTTATAAAATTATAAATTTAATCCTCCGTCTACTCTTATTACCTGACCTGTTATAAATTTAGACATATCGCTTGCAAGGAATAATGCTGCATCAGCCACATCTTCAGCATCTCCCATTTTTTTAAGCGGTGTATTTTCCAAAACTGATTCCACAAGTTTTTCAGGTAATACATGCGTCATATCAGTTTTAATAAATCCAGGAGCGATTGCATTAGATCTTAAATTCTTTTTTCCAAATTCCTTTGCCCATGTTTTGGCCATCGCTATAACTCCACCTTTTGAAGCCGCATAGTTTGTCTGTCCTGCATTACCATCAACTCCTACAACAGAAGCCATGTTGATTACACTTGCTCCTTTACTTTTAAGCAGTAAGGAAATGAATCCCTGCATTACATTGTAGACACCTTTTAAATTTATATCAATTAACAGATCCCAGTCATCTTCCTTCATTCTCTGAAGCAAAGAATCTCTTGTAATCCCTGCATTGTTTACTAATATGTCAAGTCTTCCATATTGTTCCTTCACATTTGCAGCAAGTTCCTTAATATTTTCCCTGTCAGTTACATTCAGTTTTACATGTGTAACATTTTCATGAGTATAATCAGCATCCATTAAATCTCCAGAAATAACTGTAGCACCGTTTTCAGCATACTTTAAAACTATTTCCTTACCAATTCCTCTTGCCCCACCTGTTACCAAAGCTATTTTTCCTTTTAACATCCTATCCGCCTTTCAATAATTATTTTTATATCAATACTATTATAACAGATATAATTTTACTTCATTTCTTTCAAAATTTCAAACTATTTTGAAACTTCCAGTTTTACTCTTGTAACACCTCTACTTGTACTTGCTATCCTTGAAAATGCTGCTTTACTTAAGTCTATTATTCTTCCATTTGAATAAGGTCCCCTGTTGTTAATTCTCACTACAACCGATTTACCATTATCCAGATTCGTAACTCTTACCCTTGTTCCAAAAGGCAATGTCCTATGTGCGGCAGTCAGACTGTTTTCATTAAATATTTCACCATTTGCAGTTTTCTTACCATGCCAGCTTCCACCATAGAATGAAGCCATTCCAGTCTGAAAATGTGTATATTGTGAACGTTCTTCGATTTCCTTTTCAAATGTTTCCGCTAAAGCTACATTCCTGGCCTTTACATCTTCATCTTTTATATCTTTACTGCTGTTTTCATACATTGTATGCAGATTTGTAACCACAGTAGACTTTTGATTTCCTGTTTCTGTTTTTACATTTTCATTTGGAGTATCTCTTGTCTCCTGCTTTACACCTGACACTGTATTGGTATTTTTTCTTCTTACAGTTTCAGTTCTATTTCTTGCTGTCTCAGTCCTGCTATTTTTACTGACAGCAGTCTCAGTCTTACTACTTTTACTAGCAGCTGTTTTTGTTTCTTTTACAGTTTTTTTATTTTCTACAGTTGAGTGAACTTTTTTTGTTGATGTCTTGGTAGCCGTACTTGTACTGTTCTTTTCTTTTGTTTCTTTTTTCGAACTCACACCTCCATGGCTTTTTTTACTTCCTGTTTCCTTCTTACTGTCTGAATTCGATTTACTGTCTGAACTTGATGTTTTTTTATCTTTTATATTGTTACTCTTAGAATTTTTACTATTGACTGAACCTTTTTTCGATTCTGTTTTAGAGTCCGTACTCTTTGTATTTCCAGTATTTCTCTTATCCTTCGTTTCTTTTTTAGCATTCGCATTTGAAGTAGACTTTTTTGTTTCAGCTTTTGTTTCAACTTTCTTTTCAGCAGTCTTCTTCACTGTTTTTTTTACGTTTGAATTTGGTGCTGCGAATAAAGAAGCAGATATTGTCAGTCCTATGCAAAAAAACAATGTTTTTTTCATATAAATATCCTCCATCCTTAAAATCTGTAATATTATATCACAAGTGTTTCACATGCACACTTAGACTAAACTTAGTTAACTGTTTCAGGCTGTTTTACGTGCTGGAATTTTGGACTATCCACAGTAAGAACCTCAAATATATATCCTTTAGCCTTATAGGCATCTATTATTTTTTGTAATGCTTCAACTGTCGTTGTTTTTGCATAGGCATCATGCATAAGAAGGTTTACTTCTCTTACATTACATACTCCATTTTTAACAAGTTTTTCTACAGGAACTTTGTTTCCAGATGCATCTGTACTGTCACAGTTCCAATCCTGATAAACATAACCTTCCTTTGTAAGTCTATTTATAATTGCCTGTTTTATAGGTTTCGATACCCTTGTAGTACTTGATCCTCCAGGAAATCTTGTAACTTTAGGATCCACTCCTGTTTTTTCCTTAATAAGATCTCTCAATTTATATAAATCAGCAAAAAAAGCATCTACAGAAGCATACACCTGCTTATATTCATGAGAATATGTATGAATTCCAATGGCATGCCCCTCATCCACAATACGCTTATACAAATCAGGGTTCTGTCCTATAACAAAAAATGTTCCCTTTATATTATTTCTTTTTAATATATCCAGTATTCTTGGAGTATTGTTAGGTGTAGGTCCATCATCAAATGTAAGATATACAACCTTTACTCCTTTCTGTTCCCTTAACTGATTATATTCTTTTTTAAGTTTATTATTTTTTTCAGTTATATCTTTCAAAGATGCTTCCGTTTTCACTTTTTTATCTTTTAACTCTGTAATTTCCTTATTCAATGATCTTTTTTCCAGGACGCCTTTTACTGCTCCATATATTGTAAATCCTGAATATCCAAGTCCTGCAAGACTTAAAATTAATGCTATTCCACCTATAATTTTTTTCATTATTTCAGTTCCTCTCTATAATTATTTTCAGTATTTTTTGTATAATTCTTTTAACTGTTCACATATCTGATAAATAAATCTTCTATTTCCTATCAGTACCTAATAAATTTTTATTTTTTATTCTTATTTAATTTTTCCATTATGTCATTATAGCTCTTTTTAACTTCAGACTCTCTTTTTTCAATGTGACTCACTTCTGAAGAAAGTCCATCCTTTTCAATTTTCAGCTCCTTCACTTCTCCTGCTAATTTTTTATTTATATCTTCCAAATGATATTTTGAAAGTGCAGTAAGTCCTGCAGCCAATATAAACAAAAATATTATCACTTTAGCCGATTTTGACATTTTCTTATCTTCATAGTGACTATGATAATGGTTTTTATGATTTGACATTTGTATCCTCCTATATTCAATTTTAATAATTTTTCTTTTCAAATGCAAGTCTATATTCAAGATTTTATAATAATATAAAGACCTCTTAAAAAAGAGGTCTTATAAAAGGGGGGGTTAATTGAGGTTTCAGATCTTTTTGATCTGAATTTATTATACACTATATAAGTTAAATCTCGATTAACATTTCGTTGTTTTTATAATAAATCTTTTTTATAGACAAGATTTTACATTATTTTTATTTTCTGTCTTATATAGTATATAATAATTTTCATAAAATTTAAAGTCTTATTTCGTAGTTTTATATTTGTATTACTATTTTACTAGCATAAAAGGTGCTCTGTTTTTGGTTATGGGGAAGATTTTCTTTTAAGTTTCTTATTTGATGAAGTTTTCTATTTTTTTTGTAGCGAGTTATTAATTTCCTAATCAGGCTATCTTTTCCATAAATTTTATCAAGTATTTTCATTGTTCAAAAGATTAAATCGTTCTGACAATACGGAAGCCTAAATCATTAATGACAGAACTACTATATGAGATAAATCCATAATAATGGCTAACATTTATATTACATTCTCTATCACTACGAGTATCTTTTTTAACTTCATCAAATGCTAATTCAAGTCCACGAAATACTGAATTATACCAAGAGGCTCCTCTTAATCTTCTATTTTTTTTACTTTCATCATAGATATATGGGCTCTTTTCAGATATATACCCTAAATCACTTGTATCATAACACCATTCCCACACATTTCCAATACAGTCATAAAGTCCAAGCTGATTTGGTTTCTTTGTCCCTACATCATGAGTTTGTTCTCCTGAATTTCCCCTATACCAAGCAACTTCATCTATATTATTACTTCCTGCATACTTCATATTAAACGTTCCATCCTGTAAGGCTACTTCTCCGCCTCTTGCAAACCATTCCCATTCTACTTCTGTTGGTAATCTAAATCCTTCTGTTTTGCTAAAATCTGCTAAATTTGGATATTCTGTTCTACCACTTGGCTGATTTATTTTAAGTATGCCTTTGCTTTTTTGACTTAAATCATATACAGGTTGTAATCCATATTTTACACTTAGTCTATTACAATACTCCAAAGTATCCCACCATGAAACAGTATCCACAGGTCTTCTTCCACCTTTAAAATTTGAAGGGTTAGTTTCCATAACTTCCATCCACATATCCTGAGTTGTCTGATATTTACATACTTCCAGGTCACATACTTCCCTTTCTTCATTGAAAAAAGATGGTGTATATTTTCCTCCGTTTACTATAACCATATCTTTAAATGTTGTTTTCCCTGTAGCTTTTCCTTTTCTATTTCCTCTTTTACCTATTTCCTGTTTTTTCGAAGCTGATTTTACTTTAAATTTTTTATAACTTTTCTTTAGTACTTCGATTTTATCAGACAGAATATTTGTTAGAGAATCTATATTTTTAACAGCTTCTATTAAATCCTGTGTTGTTATTTCCTTTTCTTTTTCGTCCTCCGTTTCGAGTATAAATATATTTTCTACTGCATCCTTTACGATTTCTTCTATATCTGCTCCACAGTAACCTTCTGTCTCTTCTGCCAGTCTGCTTACATCTATATTTTCTGTCAATTTCCCTCTTTTTTCAAGATGTATCTCAAATATTCTTTCCCTTTCTTCTTCATTTGGAAAATCAATGAAAAAAACTTCATCAAATCTTCCTTTTCTTAGAAATTCAGGGGGAAAAGCTGTTATATCATTAGCTGTTGCTACTACAAAGACTGTATTTTCCTTTTCCTGCAACCATGTCAGGAACTGTCCAAACAGTCTTTTTGTAATATCGCTTGCCCCACCGCTCTGATCTATTCCTGCAAAAGCTTTTTCTATCTCATCTATCCATAATATACAAGGACTTATTGACTCTGCTGTTTTCAGTGCCACTCTCATGTTATGTTCTGATTCTCCCACATATTTTCCTAATAATCTTCCTATATCAAGTCTTAAAAGAGGAACGTTGAAAAGCCTCGCACTTGCCTTAGCTGCCAAACTTTTTCCGCAACCAGGCATTCCAACTAGAAGTACACCTTTTGGTGTGTCTACTCCAAATTTCTTAGCCTCATCTAATCTTCTAAATATTTGTGCCTTTGAATGTAACCATTCTTTTAGTCCTTCCAGTCCACCAATATCTTCTATTCTTTCCTTAAAATCTATTATTTCCAGTATTGAAGATTTTTTTATTATTTGACCTTTTTCCTTTATAATTATCTCTCTTCCTGAAATAGAAATATTTTTCTTTGATTCTATTATCATATTAAGCACATGATCTATTTCCAGTTTTGTCAGTCCTTTTAGTGAAATAGCCACTTCTCCTATATCTTTCTTATCTAGTTTTACATTATTAGTTTCAGAAAATTTTAATATGTATTCTTCTATTTCTTCCTTTGTCATATTTGGAATATCAAGTATAGAAGTGAATTTTTCCAGTTCTTTAGGTACTGTTTCATTTTCACTTACTACTATTATCGTAAAATTATAGTCTGGATTTAAATATCTTGTTTCGGCAATCTTCTTTATAAAAGCTATATTTCTTGTATCCTTCATCTCCTCTTCCGCATTTTTTATCAGTAAAAACACATTAGTTTTTATGCCTTCTGAAAATAAAATATTTAAAAAATGATACAAATTTTCTATTTCTTCACATCTAACCTTATTTTCAAAATTTACAGCTCCAAAAGCTCTATATTCGTATATAGCTTTATCCTTATATTCTTTCGTTGCTTCTTTGACAATGGTATCTATTTCCTTGTAATCACCACTATTTATCCATATTATAGGTCTTCTTGCCCTTAAATATTTTGATAAATTTGTTTCCATTATTTTTCCTCCTTAATTATTTATGGTTATTTTTACTTATAACAATTTAAAGCACATTCATTTTATCAGATTTTTTTTTAATTTTACCATCCAAATAAACTTGCTATTCCACTTCCGAAACTTTTTACTCCTTCCCAAGCGGAACTTGCTAACGATTTAACACCTTCTACAACCGCACCTCCAACACTTTTTATTCCTTCCCAGGCTCCCTTTGCTACAGCTTTTACTACATCTGCTCCGGTCTTCACAACTTCCTTTGCTCCATTTACTACTTTTTCTGTTATATTTCCTAGACCTCTGGCTATTGCTCCTCCGGCTTTTGCTCCAACAACTCCACATACGGCACCTGCTACAAGAGCAACTCCTGTTCCTAATACAACCCCAACAGTTCCTATTGCACCCAGTCCTATCATTCCTGCAATTGCAAGTCCACTTGCATAACCCCAGCTTGAAGCTGCTATTGCTCCGTATGCTGAACCTACTGCTGTTCCTACATTTTTTGTTGCTTCTCCCGGAGTTATTTCTCCTGTTCCCAGTGCAAATCCTGTCTTTATAATATCCATTGAAGATGCCGCTATTGCACCAATTACATTGTTATTAACTAAAAATTTTGAAAGAACTGTAGGTATAAATTTCTTTTCAACAGCAACTCTCATTCCACCTGCAACAGCAGTTGAAAGGCCCATTGAAGCACCTGATTTTATTCCTGCTTCTATCACTTCTGCAGTTTCTACTTCTTCTCCTGAGATAAGTTTTACTCCAATATTGCTTGCCATTCCTATACCTATTCCAACTGTACCATTTACCATTACCTGTCTTCCTATTTGCTTAGTTATTGCAATAGTATCCACATCTTTTTCAAAACTGAATTTTACCGCTTCCTTATTACCTTCCTGATATTTTTCCTGCATTTCCTTAAGTTCAGTTTTGCTTATAGACTTACTTTTTACTTCTCCATATTCTATTTCATCCACAGAATTTTCAATATTGGCTACCTGGTCAGAGGGAACTAATTTTGACTGAAACTTGTATTTATACCCCTCCTGTCTATCATAAAAGGATTTTGCAGTTTCATTTGCATTTTTATACGCTTTCGCCTGATATTTTTTAACAATTCTGTTTGAATCCTCAATTCTCATATCAACAGAATTTTTACCATAAGTTTCTCCAACTTCAGGTTTTAATGCTTCAGCATGGTAATTCTGCTCCTTTACTGAAGCATCTATATTAAATGTTCCTGCATGCCTTTCCTCAAATATGAAACCATCAAGATTTGGATTCTGACTTATTTCACCTGTTTTAGTTGTCAATGATTTCAGTATTTCATCATTAGACTTACCTATTGTTTCATTCACATTGTCAATATAATTATTTACACTATTTGCACTTAAAGCATCTGCCACAAGCTGTGGTTCATCTATCGAAGCAGCCTCATATATCATAGCTTCATTATAACTAGCCAGTACATTGCCTGCTTCTTTCATACTTTCAATAATTTCTTCTTTATCTACAGTTTCTGCTTCCTTTATTTCATTTGCAACTTTTTCAAGGATCTTATCTCCAACATAGTCACTGTTACTTATACCAAGACTTTGATATTTCTCTACTTCCTTTTTCTTATCGAAATAAATTTTAATTCCTGATATAAGCTCCTCTGCCATTTTTTCTATTTCTTCATTTTTTTTATTGGGTAGTTCATTTTTCAGTTCACTGATAAGCCACTCCCTTAAGTCTTTTTTATTTTTACTTTTTTCATTTTCAGCATAACTTTTTAAGAATTTCTGAATAACTTCCTCTGTCTTTCTTCTTCTACTTCCTCTAAGCTTAAACATTTTCTTTCTCCTTATCCTCGTATATTTCTATTGTCTTTTTAAGTTCTTTTTTCAATATTGTTTTCAATTCTTCAGGTTCTAAAATTTTAACTTTTGAATAAAACTGTGCAAAATATATCATTGCAAGTTTATTGTCACATTCAAAAGTATAAATTCCATCCTTTTCTTCAATTAATCTTGGTCTATTTGCAAGAACTTTTTCATATAATTCAATTCCTTTTTCCGTAAATTTAACTTTAACTCTATTTTTATATGATAAGAAGGGATCAAAATTTTTACGAACATCATCAATGTATTTTTTATCCCTTATTTCATTTTTTTCATTTGTAAGCCATATCTCCTCTATTTCAGAAATTCTATAATTTCTGTAATCATTGTTTTTTTCACAGTAACAGAATAGATACGACCTATTTTCACTATCTGAAACTTTTATGAAATATGGATTCACAAGCCTAATATATTTATGATATTTTATTTTTATTTTTTTCTCTGCTTTTATTCCTTCCCTTATATCTTTAAATTTATTTTCAAACAATATTTCTTCACGTTTATACCTCAAATTATTAATATAGGTAAAAAATATATTTCTCCAATATTCAGCTTCTATCTCTACTTTATTTCTTATAAGTGTGTCCATAAAAATTTCTTCATTTTTTTTATTCAGATTAAATTGTATAACTTCACCTGAAAAATTCCCTAGTTCTACTTTGTTTAAATCTTTGTCCATGTAATATTTAAAAATTATGTTCCCTATTCTTCCAACTGGTAGTTTAAAATACTCTGAATCTCCTGTAATAATTTCATTCATAAAATCTGAAACTGTAACTCTTACTTTCTTCATATTCTTCTCCTATATTTCTTTTTACAATCATATCATATACAATTTCAAAGTATTATTCAAGGAAATATTTTATTTTTGTTTTTGTTCCCTATAACTTATAAAGTATATTGAAAGTACTGAAACAAATTTAAAATTTATTTTTTATTCTGTTCCCTTAGAGAGAATATAATTTAATTTTTTATCTAAAATATAATACCAATATTTTTAAAACAACAATTTTTCAGTTCATTTTATAAAGCAATCAAAGACTTTATCCAACTTTCCAGTAAAAAATAAAAATAAAAGCAATTAGGCTCTTCAAATTTATGGCAAATTATTATATAATATAAAATAAATTATAAGGAAAGGAGACATATGTTTTATTTGGTAAAACTATTTCCCTAAAAAATTATCAAATTCAAAACATATAACTGGAAAGATGAAATTACTTACTATTCAATTAAAAGAGCTCTTCAAGAAAAATATAAACCGTATTTTTAACAGTGATTTCTCGGATAAAATTGATATTCAAAATTCTACTAAAAAAGAATTTGGTGATTTTCAGACAAATTTTGCCATGATAACTTCAAAAATCATAGGTAAAAATCCAAGAGAAATAGCCAATGAAATCATAGAAAAATTTGAATCTGATGACATTATTGAAAAACTTGAAGTAGCAGGACCCGGATTTATAAACATTTATTTGAAGAATAATTTTATTAATAACGAAATTAAAAAAATAGGGGAAGAAAAATATGATTTTTCATTCCTGAACACTGACAGAACTGTCGTAATTGATTATTCTTCACCGAACATTGCAAAACGTATGCACGTTGGTCACTTAAGAAGTACAATCATCGGAGAATCCATAAAAAGAATAATGCAGTTTCTAGGATTTAAAGTTTTCGGAGATAACCATATAGGAGACTGGGGTACTCAGTTTGGAAAGCTTATTGTCGCTTACGAACGTTGGCTTGACAGGGAAGCCTATGAAAATGATCCTATAGAGGAACTTGAAAGAATATATGTGCTTTTTTCTGATAAGGCAAAGGAAGACCCTTCTCTGGAAGACATTGCAAGGGAAGAGCTTAGAAAGCTTCAGGCGGGAGATGAAAAGAACAATGCCCTCTGGAAAGAATTTATTAATATTTCAATAAACGAATACAACAAAATTTATAAAAGATTTGATATTAAATTTGACTTCTATAATGGAGAGTCATTCTATAATGATATGATGCCTGGAGTTCTTGAAGATTTGAAACAAAAAGGAATCGCAAGAGAAGATGATGATGCACTTGTTGTTTTCTTTGACGAGGAAACAAAACTTCATCCATGCATAGTTCAAAAAAAGGACGGAAGTTTCCTTTATTCAACTTCAGATCTTGCAACTATCAAATACAGAAAAGATGAACTGAATGCCGACATGGGGCTGTATGTTGTTGATGAAAGACAGCAGGAACACTTCAAGCAGGTATTTGAAATTGCAAGAATGACAGGTTCTCCTTATGACTATGAAAAAGTTCATATTCAATTTGGTATTATGAGATTTGCAAACGGAGTCATCCTTTCTACAAGAGGTGGAAATGTTATAAGACTTATTGATCTTCTGAATAAGGCACAGGAAGAAGTAAGAAAAGTTATAGATGAAAAAAATCCTGATATACCTGATGCTGAAAAAGATATTATTTCAGATATAGTCGGAACTGGAGCTATAAAATATTTTGACTTGAGCCAGAACAGAACTTCACCAATATTATTTGACTGGGATAAAGTATTAAGCTTCGAAGGAAATACAGGACCTTATCTGCAGTACACTTATGTAAGAATAATGTCCCTTCTGAGAAAAATGGAAGCTGAAAATATTTCAACTGATAATAGCAAGGACATTATCCTTGATGACATGAATGATATTGAAAGAGAGCTTGCCGTTATGCTGTTAAGATTCCCTCAGGTTGTAGTAAAAGCTTATGAAGGATTTAAACCTAACCTGATTGCAGATTATTTATTTGATCTTGCTAAAACTTACAATAACTTCTATAATTCCAAATCTATCCTGAAGGAAGAAAACAAGGATATTATGCAGGCAAGAATACTTCTTTCAATAAAGGCTGCCGACATACTGAAACAGGGACTGTCATTATTATCAATACAGACAGTGGATAGAATGTAACAACTGCCAGAAAATAGCATTTAGTAATAAATCAAACAATACACATAATATTTTAAAAATATGAAAGATTATATTTATGAATTATTTAAAATTTTACAATGTAAAACAAAAAATAAATTTAGAAAAAGTCATCAGCCTGATTTTTTCAGGCGAATTTTGACTTTTTCTTAATGAATGATTGTTTTGCATAAGCAAAATTTTAATAAATGAATAAATATATCTTTCATTTTTTTATCCTCTGCTTATTTTTCTGTAAATATGTGGAGAAACCCTAAAATATTTCTTAAAAATTTTCGTAAAATAGTTGGCATCTTCAATTCCTACATGTCTACATACTTCTGATATCCTGTCATCTGTTTCAAGAATTCTTCTTGCGGCAACTGTCATTTTAATTTCCATGAAAAATTTATTCGGCGATTTTCCTGTATGTTTTTTAAACAGCCTTCTGAAAGATGCCTCACTTATATCAGACAGTCGGCAGTAAAATTCTGTTGAAAATTCCCTGAAAGGATTATTTATCATATCATTTACAATTGCCTGTACCCTGCTGTCTATTTCCCTGTTGTAATACTGAATCTTACATGTCCTGCTTTCCCCTTTTTCTTTTGAAATATTTATAAGATAACCTACTATTATTTCCAGATATCCCCTTAAAATAAATGAAGTTCCTGATCTGTTACTATTTTTTTCCTTTATCATTGAATAAAAACAGTCAATAATAAACTTATCTTCACATTTAATCTGCGTATCAAAATCCATTATTTCAGACCATATTTTCAGTCCATGTATCGAATAGGAGGCCGTAAATCTTACACTTATGAAGGAAAAATGGTTTGAAGTTGACATGCATTGAAGATTACAGCTTTCAGGTATGTAAACAATGTCATTTTTACTCACATCATACACATTATCATCTATTATAAATTTTGCATTACCTTCCACTATAAACCTTATCATCGAATAAGGTACTTTTTTCTCTCTGAATTTCCAGTCCTTGTTAAAAGTATATATATCAACATAAAGAAAAGCAAGGTGAAAGGCTTTCATTAATGAATTATTTTCCATAATTTATAACTCCTCCTGTCATTTTACTTTAATTATACCCTGATAATATTGATAAGACAATTTTCTTCTATAATTTCTTTTATACCTCACAATCTTTTAATCGTTTTTTACTATAATTAATCGTTTTAGAAGTCTTGTTTTATTTAAAAATAAAGGTATACTCTTAATAATCAAACGAAAAAGTGACGTCAATTATTTTCAATTAAATATAATATATCAAAAATAGTATATTTCAATTATTTTAAAATGCTTAAATTTAATGTCGAAAGGATGGAACAATTATGAAAAAAAAGATTATTCTGTTACTCATATCAGTATTATTTCTTATTATTTCCTGCGGAGGTTCAAAAAAATCAAATGAAACTGGAGAACTTGAAGGAGAAATAGTATTCTGGCATTCATTTACTCAAGGACCTAGAAATGAGTTCATGAAACAGGCAGCTGAAGAATTCATGAAAAAAAATCCGAAAGTAAAAATTAAAATTGAAACATTTGCATGGCCTGAATTTTACACTAAATGGACAACCGGATTACAGGCAGGACAAGTTCCTGATGTAAGTACAGCTTTACCTAACCATGTTGTAGAATTACTTCAGGCAGACGCTCTAGTGCCTATTGATGATGTAATAGATCATATTGGAAAAGATAGATTTTACGCTGCTCCTCTTACAGAAGGAGAATTAAATGGAAAACACTATTCTATACCTTTATATTCACACGCTCAGGTAATGTGGTATAGAAAAGATTTATTACAGGCTGCAGGGCTTGAAGTTCCAAAAACATGGGCAGAATTATTTGAAGCGGCTAAAAAGTTAAATAATCCTCCTCAGGTTTATGGACTGTCAGTTCCTATGGGACTTGGAGATATGATGGCAACTAGATTCCTTAACTTCTATGTTCGTTCAGCAGGAGAGACTTTAATAACTAAAGACGGAAAGGCAAACCTTACAAGCAAGGCTGCCATAGATGGAATAAATTACTGGGTAAATATGTATAAAGCAGTATCTCCAAAAGGTTCTGTAAACTTTAAGGTACTGGATCAGGCTACACTTTATTATCAGGGTAAAACAGCTTTTGACTTTAACAGTGGATTCCAAATTGGAGGAGTTAAACAGAACTCACCTGATTTACTCGATAAAATAGCTGCCGCACCAATTCCAAAAGTAAATGCTGCAGATCCTGAACAGGGAATAGAAACTTCAAATATACCTGTAATCGTATGGAAAAATAGTAAACACCCTGAAATCGCAAAAGCTTTTGTTGAAAGCTTGTATGAAAAAGAAAAATATATTAAATTCTTACATTCTGTTCCAGGTGGTATGTTACCTGCCTTAAAAGATATTTCAAATGATCCTGCATACCTAGACAATCCGATAATCAAACAGTTCCAGGATACAATCACAGTTATTAACAATGCTGTTGATAAAGGTACTGCAATTGGAATGGAATCCGGTCCAAAACCTGAAGCTGGAATAATTACAAGCCAAGGAGTAATTGAAAAAATGTTCCAGGAAATTATACTAAAAAATGTTCCCGTGGAAGAAGCTGCTAAAAAGGCTGAAAAAGAACTAAACGATTTATTTGCTGCAGCAAAATAGCTGACTAACCATGTGACAGGAAAGGAATACTCATGAAAAAGAAAAAAATGAATATTGATAAGATAAATCTGGTGTTTGTTTTACCTGCCATGTTAATAGTTTTTCTTCTGCTGGTATATCCTATATTTTCCAGTATATACTTCAGTTTTACATCGAAAAACTTAATTAGACCATATTATAAATGGATCTGGTTTGACAACTTCAAATTTGTCCTGACTAACCCTGAATTTTATCGTGCATTCCTGAATTCTATAAAATGGACTATTTTATCAATTACAGGACAGCTTCTAGTAGGATTTATAGCTGCACTTTCTTTAAATAAAATTCCAAAATTTTCAGGATTTTATAGAACTTTACTTATTATTCCATGGGCATTTCCAGCTATTGTCATAGCATTTTCATGGAAATGGATTTTAAATGATGTTTATGGATTTATACCGAATTTACTTACACAGCTCCATATTACAAAAGAAAATATAAATTTTCTGGCTGATCCAAAAACTGCCTTCTGGATAGTACTGTTTATAAATATATGGTTTGGAGCACCTCTGTTTATGGTAAATATTCTGGCAGCCTTAAAAACTATTCCACGCGAACAGTATGAAGCAGCTATTGTTGACGGCGCATCTTCTTTTCAAGTATTCCGTTACATAACAATAAGACATATCCGTGGAGTTATAGGATTACTGGTAGTTTTGAGAACAATATGGGTTTTCAATAACTTTGACCTGCTTTATCTGCTAACTGGAGGAGGCCCTTCAGACTTGACTACTACACTTCCAATATATGCATACAAGACCGGTTGGAATCTGAAAAGATTAGGAACTGCATCTGCAGTTACTATTCTTCTGCTTCTGTTCCTGATGGCTGTATGTTTTGGATACTTTAAACTACTTAATAAATGGGAAAGAGAGGATGATAAATAATGAAATACAGTTATAAAAATAATATCTATACTGGATTAGTCTATTTACTTTTAACTGTCATGGCAATAATTGCTGTCTTCCCTCTGATATGGATTATTCTTTCCTCTATAAAGCCTTCGAGCGAAATGTCCAGTAATCCGTTATCATTTATTCCTAAAAAAATAACATTTGATTACTACAGACAGGTTCTATTTAGTCTGAATTTTATAAGAAATATAAAAAACAGTTTAGTTATATCTTTTACGGCAACTTTAATAACTATAATTGTTTCAGCACTTGGAGCTTACGGGATTGTAAGATTTTTTCCTAAAGTAGGTAAAAAAATGACAAAAATGCTTATTACTACATATATGTTCCCTACTATCCTGCTGGCTGTTCCGTATGTTACAGTTATGGCAAAATTAGGATTAATCAATACATGGATAGGTGTAGTCATTACTTACCTTTCATTTTCAATCCCATATGCAATATGGATGCTGATAGGATTTTTTCAGACTGTTCCTATTGGAATTGAAGAAGCTGCAAAAGTTGACGGAGTAGGAAAATTCGGGATATTTTTTCAGATTGTACTTCCTATAGTGTCTCCAGGAATTGTTTCAACTGCCATTTACACATTTATCAATACTTGGAACGAATTCCTGTATGCCCTGCTTTTAATAAATAACTCTGAAAAAATGCCTTTATCAATAGCTCTTTACTCTTTAACAGGTTCAGAAATACTTGACTGGGGACAGATGATGGCTGCATCAGTAATTGTAATCCTGCCTTCAATAGTATTCTTCATGATTATACAGAATAAAATTGCAGGTGGATTATCAGATGGATCTGTTAAATAGAAGAATTAGAATGAATTCTAGATAAAATAATAAAAATACATAATTTTGAAGAAAGGAGAGGTGCTATCTTAAAATAAAAATACAGATGGAACATATAAAAAAGCATACAGAAAGTAAAGCTGTTCTTCTGTTAAAATTTTTCTCATAAATATATTTCTTATTTTAACTTCTAAGTTTTTTGAGATAGCCCTATTACAGAAATGAAAAATATAAATTACGGAATAATAGGAACCGGATATTTTGGAGCACATTTAGGAAGAATATTGAGCAAACTGGAAGGAGCAAAAGTTGTCTCCATCTATGATCCTGAAAATACAAAGAATATTTCCGAAGAACTTGGATGCGAAGTTTCAGAAAATATTCAGGAACTATGTGCAAGAGAGGATATTGATGCAATAATAGTAGCTTCTCCAAATGGAGCTCACAGGGAAGCTGTTTTAGAAGCTGCAAAAAATAAAAAACATGTATTCTGTGAAAAACCTATTGCACTTTCATATAAGGATTGCTCTGAAATGATTGACGCAACCAAAAAAAATGGTGTCATTTTCATGGCTGGACACGTAATGAACTTCATGAACGGTGTCAGAAAAATAAAACAGTTAATAAATGATGGTGTTATAGGAGAAGTTTTACATTGCCATTCTATGAGAAATGGATGGGAAAAGGAACAGAAGGAAATTAGCTGGAAAAAAATAAAGGAACTTTCAGGGGGACATCTCTATCATCATATACATGAGTTAGACTTTATACAGTTTATAATGGGAGTACCTGAAAAAGTAACAATGGTTGGAGGAAACATTGCCCACCAGGGAGAAAAATTTGGTGATGAAGATGATGCGCTTTTCATAACACTTGAATTTCCAAATAAGAGATTTGCAACTTTACAGTACGGTTCTGCATTCAGATGGCCTGATCATTCTGTGAAAATTCAAGGAACTAAAGGAGCTATCTTACTGGATCTTCAGGATGTAGGAGTTACTTTAAAAATTGATGATAAAGAAGAAAAATTCCTGCTTCATCGTACAAAAGAAGAAGATGATGACAGAACAAGAATATATAAAGGACTGGAGATGGACGGTGCAATAATGTACGGTAAACCTGACAGAATACCTCCTTTGTGGCTTCATGGAATAATGGAAATGGAAATGGAATTTCTTCATAACGCTCTTCAGGGAGCTGAAATTGATAAAGAATTTATTCCACTGCTGGACGGTACAGCAGCAAGAGATTCTATCCTCACAGCAGATGCACTTACTAAGTCTTTACAGGAAGACAGAAAAGTAAAATTATCCGAACTTTTATAAACTCCGTTTTGTTTTATTGCAATACATAAGAAGCTGCATGAAAGAAATTTTCTTCTGGCAGCTTCTTTCTATTTTACAATTTCATTTACAGAGATTTTATTTTTATTCTATTAATTTATAGATATTAGATATTTACATAATAAAAATATTATCTAAAATTTATAATCTTCTTTCCTAATTTGAATTACTTTTTACTTTTATAACAACCCTTCCTACAATACCAACAATAGCTCCTATAAACGCAGCTGCAAATATTCCTGCTATCCAGCCATAATTACTTATAACTCGTTCTCCAAGAATTGCAGAAGATACTGATGCTATTATGATTATAATATTTCTGTATTTTTTATTCATTAATCGGCACCTCCTTTACATTTACTGTTCTCTTTTAATTTTTGAAATATTTTTTTGCTTATCAAAATAATACTTATTATTATTAAACCAATTATCAAAACAGCTATTGGAGCACTTCTATCCCAAACCTTATTTAAAAATATTACTAAAAATATAGTTACAAATATAGGGAGTAGTTTTTTATTTTTACTATTCATATATTAGCCTCCTTTTTTAAATCTATTATTCCAATTTATAAATAAAAAATATAGCAGTTAATGAAAAATATTATTAGTATTATCAAAATAAATACTGTATTATTTTTGAAAAATAAAATCATATTATTTTTATCATCTATATCAAGTTTAAATATTGAAAATAATATACTGTATTTTCTATTTACTGTACCTACAATAAAAACTATAAGCAGAATAATAAATAAAATAAGTATAGATATTCCTGTTATTATGATAGCTGCTTCACCCAAACTCTGTATGCTGTTACCAAGTCCAAAACACAAATTCCATACCATATGCAGTAAAATAGAATATTTTAATGAGAATCTGTACGCAATGTAAGAAAATACTATTCCGAATAAAAACATCATTACAACTCTTTCTATTTCTGTATGTGATAAACCAAATAATACTGAATTTATAAGTATCGCAGATTTATATCCATATTCACTTAAATCATTCATTATAACTCCACGGAATATAATTTCTTCAGCAATAGGAGCCATAATCACTGTTGAAAAAATATTTATAAAAATTATTGCCAAAGGTTGTACAGGATAACTGGATAAAACTTCATCTCCATATTTCCTTAGCCCTAATTTAAATATAAAAAATAGTATACTTGTTATAATAGAAATGAATAACATTAAGGCAAGACAATTTATAAAACTCTTTATACCTAGTTTTTCTTTTTTTATAAAGTACTTTCTTTTTTTATTATTTTTTACAAAATAGTAAATAATAGGAATATCTGTTACATATCCAATTAACATATAAATTATAACTGATGTAATTTCATCTGGAAAATTAACTATATTTTTTATTAAAAATTTAATTATAATTCTTAAAAAACTAAACACAAATAGAAGTATAGAAATATTTACTACTTTTTTCATCTTTATTAAGAAGCTTTTTCCAATCTTTTCCATATATTATCCAAGCTTCTTATACCTCCTCGACTTTTTAATTATTATACCTCGAAAAATTCCTGTTATCAAATTTAATTTTCATTTCCTAAATTCAAAAAAAATTCCCAATTTAAAATCCGACCAAAACTCCTCTTTAATTTTAAGGAAATTCCAGCCGGATTTTTTTATTAAATCTATTTTTTAACTCATACTTTATGAAATACTGTTAAACCATTAGTTTGACAGTTTTATTTCATTCCATATCTTATCCTGTTTTTCTTTTGCTTCATCTGATAATGCTCCAGGCAGTTTAGCATTTTCTACAACCTGAGCTCTATTTACAAGTGATTTTACCTTTGATTTTTTTTCAATGCCTTTTATAACTGAAGGAGCCTTAAACTGTTCATATACTTTTATGAAGTTTTCAGGTCTGTATAAAAATTCCAGAAATTTATAGGCATTTTCCTTATTAGGTGAATTTTTTACAATAGCCATGCTGTCTATATACATCATTGCACCTTTAGGTATAAAGAAGTCAAAGTTTCCGTATTCAGCTTCATCCAGTTCACCATATACATTTTCAGCATATCCGTGGGCAGCATAGAATTCTCCGGTAGCCACACTCTTACCGAAAGCTGTTGCATCAAATTTTGCAAGATTTTTCTTCCATTCAATGATTTTATTCTTAGCTTCCTGTAACTGCTTGTCATCTGCTGAATCTGAAGGATAACCTAAAGACTGAAGAGCCGCTCCTATTACTTCTCTTCCGTCATCCAGCATTGTCATTTTCCCTTTATATTTTTCCTGCAGGAAAATATCAAAAGATTGAGGGTAATCTTTCATGAATTTTTTATTTACCGCTACTCCTGTTGCAGAATATGTATAAGGTATTGAGTAATCTAAGCCTGGATCATATATTTTTGAAAGTTCTTCAAGCTTAAGTCCGTCTTTATCAAGGTTATTAAAAGTTTCTCCCAGTTTCTGCTTATCCAGTTTTTCTATAAGTCCGCTCTTTATAAGCACATCAACATAATCTGTAGATGGTGAAACTATGTCAAATCCTTTTGCACCTGACATTAATTTTGCTATCATTACATCATTATTGTCATAATAGCTCAGATTTACCTTTATTCCTGTTTCCTTCTGAAAATTGTCTATTACTTCCTGCGGTATGAAATACGTCCATGTATAAATATTCAGTTCCTTACTTCCTGAATCTCCATTTCCTCCACTTTTACCTCCACAGGCAACCATTAATAACATCATTCCAAACAGTAAAACAATCTTTTTCAATTCTGACATCACTCCTTTAAATTTATATTTTAGTTACAGCTTTGAGTATATCAAAAAAAACAAATTATATCAAATGTTTTTTTACAATTTCCCTGTCATCAAAATGTCTTTTTTCCTTTCCTATAATCTGATAGGTTTCATGTCCTTTTCCTGCAATAAGAAGACTGTCCCCTTCCTTTATTATTTCCTGCACTGCATATTTTATGGCCTGTTCCCTGTCTTCAATAATCTCATACTTTTCCTTAGAAAAACCTATCTCAGTCAGACCTGTCTCCACCTCCTTCAATATAGCCATAGGGTCTTCCGTTCTCGGATTGTCAGAAGTCAATATTATATAATCACTGAATTCTGCCGCAGCCTTTGCCATTTTAGGCCTTTTTTTATTATCCCTGTCTCCACCAGCACCAAATAATGTAATGACCCTATTTTCAGTTATTTTCTTTAACGTAGTCCCGACATTCATAAGTCCGTCATCTGTATGGGCATAATCTACTACAATTCTTGCATTCATATTGTTTTTCACCGTTTCAAATCTTCCAGGTACAGAAGGCATTTTCTTAAGTTTTTCAACAATACGTTTCATATCTATTCCTAGTGACAATGCTGAAGCCGCACATCCAAGAATGTTATGCAGGTTATACTCTCCTACAAGATTTACATCCAGAATATATTCTTCATTTCCATACATAATCTTTATTTCCATACCGTCATTGGTATATTTAACTATTTTCCCGTATAAATCTGAAGATTTATCATTTACACTTATTTTTAAATATCTGTTTTCTTTATGATTCGCTGTCATATTATTTTCATGTTCATCTGTATGCGTACAACTTTTCCCAGCAGCAGTTTTTTCAGAAATTATTCTTTTCCCGCATTCATCATCAATATTTATAATTCCTGTACCGCCATTTCTCAGCATGGAAAATATTTTTCTTTTGGCATTGAAATAATTTTCCATTGTACCATGAAAATCCAGATGATCCTGAGTAAGATTTGTAAATATTGCCGAATCAAATTCCAGCATGTTCACACGTCCTATTTCGAGTGCATGCGAACTGACTTCCATTATAAAATACTCTACTCCTCTTTTTACGCTTTCATTTATAAGCTTTACAAGCTCAAGGGATTCAGGTGTTGTATTTACTGTCTCAAACTCTTCATCAAGTATTCTGTTTCCAGTTGTTCCAATTCTTGCTGTTTTATCCAGTATATTTTCAAGAATGTAGCTTGATGTAGTTTTTCCGTTTGTCCCTGTTATTCCTACTATTTTTAATTTATTCTGCGGATAGTCATAGTAATTTGATGCTATTATTCCCAAACTTTTTCTCACATTTTCTATAAATACAAAGGAAACTTTTTCATAATTACTATATCCAGATGCATTAACTTTTTTTTCAGCAACTATCATTTTTGCACCGCTGTCAATGGCTTTCTGTATAAAATCATGTCCATCCACATTATTTCCGCTCATTGCTATGAATACATAATTTTCCCTTATTTTTCTGGAATCATATTCAATTCCCGCTATTTCAAAGTTTTCTCCTTCATTTAAAATTTCATAGGAGATATTATCAAATATTCTGTACATTTTCCGACCACCTTAAATTATATTTCATAAAATTTATCATTTAACCTTTAATTTGATTATAACAAAAAAAGCTGGATATATCCAGCTTAATTTATTGATATTTACTATTTAAATTATAAATCAAAAAAACAATTTTACTGTCTTTTATTAATTTACACAAATAATTTATTTCCAGACTAATTAGTTGCCTTTACAGGTTCCTTAGCTGTCAGTTCCCATTGATGTATTCCTTTACCTTTAAGGTCTGAATCACGACCAATATAATAATTTTTTACCCTCTTGTTTACAGGAACGATTTCATATCTGAAAGTCAGAGGCACTTCTACTGCCTGATCTATATAATATTCCTGCCATTTTTTATAAGCTTCTGCCTTATAGTTAGGGTCTTCCAGTGTCTTAGGACTTGAAGTTTCTGCCATCAATTTATCATTTTCTTCTGAAGCAAATCTTGTATAATTGTATACAGCCTTTCTTCCGGCAGATTCAAATGGATTCAGGTTTGTTCCAACTCCCCATGCAGCAAAGAATACATCTATTTCAGGGTCATCAGCACCTACTTTATCATAAAAGCTGTTAAATTCAATAAGTCTTCCTGTAGAAAGTACCGCTTTTATTCCTATCAGTTTCCACTGCTGAATATAGAATTGTACCAACGGTTCTGCAATATCTCCTCCTGCCATTGCAGCTATTCTCACTTCAAACGGTTTTCCATTTTTATCTTCTCTATATCCGTCTCCATTTACATCTTTATACCCTGCTTCATCTAATAATTTTTTAGCTTTTTCAGGATTATAAGGGTATCCTTTTATATCTTTTGAATAATATTTCTTAAATGCAGGCGGTACTGACATTGTTGCCCTTTCTCTCAGTCCATAATAAAACGCTTTTGTCATCTGATCAACATCAAGTCCATAAGCAAGAGCCTGCCTTAATTTTATGTCTGCCATTTTTGCATTGGGATTCATAATATTTTCCCCTTTTACCTTATCAAATCGACCTACTTTGAATCCCATATATGAATAATACAGTTCCTGTCTTCCAAGTAATTCTAAATTATTCAGACTGCTGTATGTTTTATACAGATCTGTCGGAATACGTAACGCCAGGTCATATTTACCTGCCTTTAATGCTGAAACTATAGTAGTTGAGTTTACTACTTCCACTGTAACTTTTTCAATTTTTGGTTTACCTTTAAAGTAATATGGATTTGCTTTCAGTTCCAAGCTTTCTCCCTGCACATTACTTACTATTGTATAAGCTCCCAAAGTTAATACTTTACTTCTTACTCTTTCAGATTTTTCAAGATCTTTTATAGGTATGTCCTTCAAATAGTGTTTAGGCAGTACCGAACCTATCAGACCGTTTCCTATAGTATATATCCCTTGTCCTATTTCAGTAAAAGAAACTTCCACCGTCTTATCATCAAGTTTTTTCAATCCCGAGATATTACCGGCCTTCCCTTCATGATATTCTTTTACCCCTATTACTTTTAAACTTTCATCATCAAATCTTACACCTGTGTAATCCTTATTTGCGATTACTTCAAATGTATAAATAATATCATCAGCTACTAACGGCTGTCCATCAGACCATTTTACTCCATCTTTTATTTTTATTGTAGCCTTTTTGTTTGGAATATCAACGGAAAGTGTTGACAATCCGGTATCCGTAATTTCAAAATTTTCATCCGTGTCAAATAACTGGTTATTAAAAAAAGTTGATATCAGTTCCCCATCATAACCATCTCCTTGACCGATATTAGTGTAAAAGATTCCTACCAGTGGTGAATCTTTTACTAATGCAACCTTTAAAACAGCATCTTTCACGGCAGGTGCATTATTTGTTGTTTCAATTGCAAACTTTGAAGCATCTACGCCTTCTTCCCCACTTTTTGTACTTTTTTTCTCTCCAGGACCGCATGCTGTAACTAAGAGCATAATTACGACCAAAAGAAACATCATTAATTTTCTACTTTTCATTTTACTACCTCCCTACAAATATACTTATATTACTTTTACCATTTTTTTCACAATTTTACAATACTTTTTTCAGAATATCAAAAAAATGCTCTAAACCATAAGGCATAAAGCACCAAATTATCATCTATTAGTTTATAATCAAGTGGTGCCCAGACGCGGAATCGAACCACGGACACAGGGATTTTCAGTCCCTTGCTC
>ERZ772764.416-NODE-416-length-29924-cov-7.882520_pt1 | contig 29924 bp, 29 predicted proteins | sample MGYA00512163_ERZ772764 | MGnify/ENA primary metagenome ERZ772764 (study PRJEB29015, sample SAMEA2737903) | human oral metagenome | biome: human oral; feature: human-associated habitat; material: dental | place: China | collected 2094 ... | reverse complement strand
AAAAAACCGACTAATTTCAAGGGGTAAGAGCAGGGATTAAGCACTTGTTCTGCGTGTCCTTAGAGCTGGAAATCTGCCGTATATGGCAGGATCCGATGCTTGTGTGAACGCGGTGCTGCTAGAATGTATTCACGTTGTATTTACTCAAAAGGCAGGTGCACGAGGTGAAGTATTCGGAGCTTGTGAACAGCGGTGCCACCGAGACCGAACTGCAGGAGCAACTCGTCGGCGGCGACATGACCACCATCACCATGCGTATACCAAGAAACCTCAAGGAAGCGGGAGCAGAAGCTGCGAACCTACGCGGCATCAGCTTCAGCGCCTTCATCCGCATGTGCATGATTGAAGAGCTAAGCAAGAGAGGCTAGCATGAACCATTCAGAGATATTGAGCTTCATCTGGGGCACTGCAGACCTCCTGCGCTCCAGTTTTAAGCAGCATGAGTACGGTGACATCATCCTGCCCCTTACGGTCATGCGCCGCCTCGATGCAGTGCTTGAGCCTACCAAGCAGGCGGTACTCGAAGCGGCGGCTAAGAAGATGCCTGACGCCCTGCGTGACACGATGCTCAAGAAGGCAGCAGGAGTCGACTTCTACAATAGGAGCGAGTTCACGATGCGCGGGCTCCTCTCTGATGCTGACGGCATCCGCGAGAACCTGACCAAGTACGTCACTTCCTTCTCACCCGAGATTGCCGACATCTTCGACAAGTTCAAGATCTTCGATCGCATCAAGGACCTGGACGACAACGACCTGCTGTTCCTGGTAGTCGAACGCTTCTGCAACCCGAAGATCGACCTGAGCCCGGCGTCTATCAGCAACTCCGATATGGGAGACATCTACGAGGAACTTATCCGAAAGTTCTCCGAGGCATCGAACGAGACAGCCGGTGAGCACTTCAGTCCACGCGACGGCCTGCGTCTTGCAGCCGAACTGCTGGTCGTTGGCGAGATGGACGACCTCACGCAACCGAATCGCATCGTGAAGGTGTGCGACCCGTGCGCCGGAACCGGTGGCGCTCTCACGGTCTTCGCAGACCGTGTAGCAGAGATAAACCCGCAGGCCACAGTCGTCACCTACGCACAGGAGATAAACGGGCAGTCCTACGCCATCTGCAAGTCGGACACCATCCTCAAGGGCGGCAACATCGCCAACGTCCACCTCGGCGACACGCTTGCCGACGACCGGATGCCCGGCGATACGTTCGGCTATCAGATATCGAATCCGCCCTATGGCGTCGACTGGAAGAAGTCGCAGGCAGCCGTCAAGAAGGAGCACGAGGAGCTCGGCTTCGCCGGACGCTTCGGTGCGGGCCTTCCGCGCATCTCCGACGGCCAGCTGCTTTTCGTGCAGCACATGGTGGCCAAGATGCGCCCCGTGGACGAGGGCGGCGGCCGCATAGCCGTGTTCCTGAACGGCAGCCCGCTCTTCACGGGCGCCGCTGGTTCCGGTGAGAGCGAGGTGCGCCGCTACCTGCTGGAGCACGATCTTGTGGACGCCATCGTGGCGATGCCCAACGACTTCTTCTTCAACACGGGCATCGCCACCTACATCTGGGTGCTCGACAACGCCAAGGAGCCGCGCCGCAAGGGTAAGATGCAGCTCATCAACGCCAACGGGATCTACGGCAAGATGCGCAAGAGCCTTGGCAACAAGCGCAACGAGTTCAGCGACGCGCAAGTCGAGCAGATCATGGGGCTCTACAAGGCCTTCGAGGATGCCGACCCCAAGCTCAGCAAGGTGTTCGACAACGACGACTTTGGCTACATCACCGTCGACGTGCGCCGCCCACAGCGAGATGAGGACGGCAACCCGGTGAAGACCGCCCGGGGAAAGCTCGTTGCGGACAAGGACCTCAACGACACTGAGAACATTCCGCTCACGGAGAGCGTGGACGAGTACATGGCACGCGAGGTGCTACCCTATGCGTCCGATGCCTGGATCGAGCCGCGTAAGCAGAAGAAGGGGCAAATGCTCGAGCTGCGCGACGGGGGCACCGTTGGCTACGAAATTCCCTTCACGCGCCACTTCTACGAGTACACGCCCCTGCGCCCTAGCTCCGAAATCATGGCCGAGATTCGAGAGCTCGAGACGAGCATCGTCGAGCAGCTGCAGAAGGCAGGGCTCTAGTCATGGAGCGATACGAGGAATATAAGGATTCTGGGGTCGAGTGGATAGGCGAAATTCCTAGGGGATGGGGTGCAGCTGCCGCCAAGCGATGGGCACGAATTTCAAACGGGTCTAATCCAACGACCAATGGCAATACGCCGGTATATGGCAGTAGCGGTGTTGCGTTTAAAACATGCGGTGAGTCCAAGCAAGCTCCAGCTGTGCTATTAGGTCGCAAAGGAACCATTGGATCTCCCAGCTATATCGACCATCCATACTGGAATGTCGACACTGCGTTTGATGTTAAGACAGACGAAGAGGTTTTGAAGTTGCGGTATTACTTCTACCTCGCCACCTGTTTTGATTATGCACGCTATCAAACAAACACTACAGTTCCGAGCATGACCCAAACAGATTACGAGGACATGATAATTCCCCTCCCAAGCGTGATTGAACAACAAGCTATCGCTGGCTATCTCGATGCCAAGACTGTCGAGATCGATGCGCTCGTCGCGGACTGCGAACGGGCGGTCGATTTGCTGCGGGAGTACCGCAAGGCGGTCATCTCCGAGGCGGTCACCAAGGGTCTCAATCCCGATGTCCCCACGAAGGATTCCGGCATCGAGTGGATTGGCAAGATTCCGGTCTCATGGGCAATCGTTCCCTTTAAAGCGATTGGAACCGTTGCTGCAAACCTTCAACATCCATCTGATTACCCTGATGTCCCCCAAGTATCGCCAGACAGAATTGAAAAAGATTCCGGCAGGTTATTGCCTTGTGTAAGCGTCGCCGAAGCCGGCGTCGAAAGCGACAATCATCTATTCCATGCGGGGGATATTCTCTATCAAAAGTTCGTCCCGCCTTGAATAAAGTCACTGTTGCCCCCTTTGATGGCATGTGCAGCGCAGATATGTATCCGATAGTCACCGCACAAAATAGGAATTGGCTTGTTTGCTACATGCTTTCCAACGCTTTCATGGAGCAGGTCATCGTTTCGACTGATCGCGTCAAGATGCCAAAGATTAACAAAGAAGAGCTCGGCACATTTAAGGTCGTGCTGTCGGATGCTGATGCCCAAATCAAGATAGCTGCTTATCTCGATGCCAAGACTGCCGAAATCAATTCCCTCATCGACGCAAAGCAGTCTATGGTCGACAAGCTGCGCGAATATCGCCGCTCTCTCATATCCGAGGCCGTTACCGGTAAGTTCAAGGTACCCGGCATCTAGCACCACGGAGAACGAATCATGAAGAAGATCAACGGAACACCCAAGAACCTCAAGGAGCTGCTTCAGAACACGAAGTACTCCATACACTACTACCAGCGCGAATACGCCTGGCAGTTCAAGCAGATCCAAGAGCTCGTAGACGACCTGACCGACGAGTTCCTCATCTACTACGACCCCGCCCATGAGCGCAAGGATGTCGCCCAGTACGGCGTGTACTTCATGGGCAGCGTCGTGCTCGCCGGCCGTGAGAACGCCATTATCGACGGCCAGCAGCGTCTCTCGTCATTGTCTCTGCTCCTCATTTATCTGCGCCGGCGCCTGCTGGATATGGGCATGACGATAGCGACCGTGAACCAGATGATCTACTCGGAGAGCTTCGGCACCGCATCGTTCAACATATCGGTCGAGGACCGCGAGCCCTGCCTGCAGGCGCTCAACGACGGCAAGGACTTCGACCCAGAGGGCTACGGCGAGAGCGTGAAGAACCTCTACGTGCGTTACCAGGATATCTGCGACCTGTTCCCCGAGGAGATCGACGACGAGGCGCTGCCGTACTTCGCAGATTGGCTGACCGAGAAGGTCTACTTCATCGAGATCGTCACCGAGACCGAGCAGGACGCGCACAAGGTCTTCGTGTCCATGAATGACCGCGGCCTGAGCCTGACCTCCGCCGAGATGCTCAAGGGCTACCTGCTCTCCGAGGTGTCCGACGACAAGAGGCGCGAGAAGCTCAACGACGTGTGGAAAGCCAAGATGTTCGCCTTGAAGGAGCTGGGCAAGAGCGAGGAAGAGGACTGCATCAAGGCGTGGCTGCGCGCCAAGTACGCCGAGAGCATTCGTGAGAACAGGAAGGGCTCAGCGCCAGAGGACTTCGACCTCATCGGCGGCAGCTTCCACAAGTGGGTGCGCGACGTGCATGCGCGGCTCGGGCTAAATTCCTCGGAGGACTTCGAGCGGTTCATAGAGGAGTTCTGCAAGTTCGCCGACATCTACATCCGCCTGAGGCAATGGGAGTCGGCGTTCGACGAGAAGCAGCCCTACCTCTTCTACAACGCCGCACTCAGCTTCACCCTGCAGTCGCAGCTCTGCCTTGCCCCCATACGAACCGAAGACTTGAACGAGACCGTCGAGCGGAAGGTCCTGCTCGTGTCGCGCTTCATCGATATCTACATCTACACAAGGGCGATCAACTACAAGAGCATGGACTACTCCACGATCAAGTACGCCATGTTCCAGTTGACGAAGCGCATCCGCAACCTTGACGTTGAAGCTCTGGTAGCCCAGCTCGGTAAGGAGATTGCCGACCTAGACATCAGCATCGACGGCGCCTGGGATGAGTTCAGGCTGAACTCCTACACCAAGAAGTACATCCGCCACATGCTCGCCCGCATCACCGACTACGTGGAGCGCGGTTGCGACCAGCCCGGCCACTACCTGGAGTACGTGGCTGTGAAAAGCAAGCGGCCCTTCGAGGTCGAGCACATCATCACCGACCACTTCGAGTGGTACCAAGACGAGTACGGCAGCCACGAGGAATTCGAGGCAACGAGGAACAGGCCCGGCAATCTGCTGCTGCTCGACAAGTCGACGAACTCCTCGATTAACGACGACCGCTACCCGGACAAGCTCCCTGTCTACGGAAGCGAGAAGGGCAACGTGCTCTCTGCGGCCCTCGTCTCCGCCTCGTATCAGCACAACCCGCGCTTCCTCAAATTCATCGACAAGACGGGCTTCGATTTCAAGGCATATGAGACCTTCGGCCACAACGAGATCACCGAGAGGTCCAATCTGATAAAGGCGCTGGTGCTGGCGCTCTGGACGCCTGACTTCGACCAACTTGCTTTCTAGCTAGCAAGTGCCTTCACCAGGAGATACGCCATGGAAGAGACCTTCGATAAAAAAGCCCCGAGCAGTGGTGGAGTATTACGTCACCGCCACGCCGAGGACGACGGAGAAGAACTTCGAGAACAACGTCGAATCGATGATGCACGACGCCGGTTGGGACGTCTTCGAGAGCAACGCCGAGGCGCAGGCAGACTACGACCGCAAGCGGGCGTTGAAGACCGAATCGCTCATCGGTTTCGTGAAGGAGACCCAGCCCGAGGAATGGGCGAAGATCGAGAAGATGTACGGTGTCTAGGCAGAGGAGCACTTCCTGAAGCGCCTCTGCGACGAGCTCGAGCCACACGACGAGCGCGGCGGCGTCGTTAACGTGCTACGCCGCGGAATCAAGATGGCGCCGGGCGCGCAGTTCCGCCCGTGCTTCTTCAAGCCGGCGACGGGCAAGAACTCGAACGCCATAGCGTGCTACGAGGCGAACCGCTTCGAGCTGGTGAGGCAGCTGCGCTACGGCACGCTGCCCGACGACAAGGACAACTCGGTGGACACCGTGCTCTTCCTGAACGGCATCCCCGTGGTGACCATGGAGCTGAAGAACAACCTCTCCGGTCAGCGCACCGACCATGCCGTGAGGCAGTACAAGACCGACCGTAGCCCCAGGGAGCTCTTGTTCAAGCCGAACCGCCGCGCCATCGTGCACTTCGCGCTCGACTCCGAGACGGTGGAGATGTGCACGTGGCTCGCGAACGGTAAGTCGTACTTCATGCCGTTCAACAGGGGCAACGGCATGAACGGCGCGGGCAACCCGCCGAATCCGGACGGCTACCGCACCGAGTACCTTTACCGCGAGATCCTCGCCCCGGACAGCCTCCTCGATATCATCCAGCGCTTCGTGCGTGTGGAGTACGACCAGGACACCCGCGCGATGAAGAGGGTCATCTTCCCGCGCTTCCACCAGCTCGACGCTGTGCGCAAGCTCGTCGCTGATGCGAAGGCCAAGGGTACCGGGCAGAGCTACCTCATCCAGCACTCGGCGGGCAGCGGCAAGTCGAACTCCATCGCATGGCTGGCGCACCACCTGCAGTCGCTGCACGACGACAACGACAGCCCGGTATTCGACACCGTGATCATCCTGACCGACCGGCGCAACCTAGACGTGCAGCTCTCAGAGACGATAGAGGCCGTCGAGCACAAGCGCGGTGTGGTCGTGCGCGTCCGCGAGCAGGACGGCTCGGCTGGCCTGCGCGAGGCTCTGAACTCCGGCGCGCAGATCGTCACGTCCACCATCCAGAAGTTCCCCTACATCTGCAGCGAGACCAAGGCTTCCGGTCGCAAGTTCGCCGTCATCATCGACGAGGCGCACAGCTCGCAGTCGGGCAAGGCGAACGCCAAGATGAAGATGGCGCTCATCGACCGCGATTTGAACCCCGACGAGCCGTGGGACGACGAGGACGAGCTCGCCAAGGAGATGAAGGCGCAGGGGACCATCCCCAACCTGAGTTTCTTCGCGTTCACCGCGACGCCCAAGGCCGCGACCCTCGAGGTCTTCGGCACCCGCGACGACGAGTGCAAGCGCGACGCGAACGGCATCCTCATCCCGCGACCCTTCCACCTGTACAGCATGAAGCAGGCGATCGACGAGGGGTTCATCCTCGACGTGCTGGAGAACTACACCTGCTTCGAGACGTACTTTAAGCTGGCCAAGACCATCCAGGACGACCCGAAGTACAAGGAGGCCAAGGCAAACCGGGCGCTCATGGGCATCGCCGAGTGGAGTCCGGCCATGGTCGAGCGCAAGGCGCAGATCATCGTTGAGCACTTCATGAACGACGTGGAGGGCGTTCTCGGCCACAAGTCTAAGGCCATGGTCGTCACTTGGAGCCGCCCGATGGCGTACCGCCTCTACCGCGCGATGACGGACTACATCGACCAGGAGCGCTACGCCTGCGAGGTCATGGTCGCCTTCTCCGGCAAGCTCGAGGTTGACGGCGAGGAACTCACCGAGGCCAGTATCAACGGCGCTTCGGAGTCCCGCACGGCCGAGCTCTTCGACAGCGACGCCAAGCGCATCATCGTGTGCGCCAACAAGTTCCAGACCGGCTTCGACCAGCCCAAGCTCTGCGCCATGTACGTGGACAAGATGCTCACGGGCGTGGCGGTCGTGCAGACGCTCAGCCGCCTGAACCGCACGTGTTCCATCCCCGGCAAGCGCACCTTCGTTGTCGACTTCGCCAACACCTGGGACATAATCCGCGCGAGCTTCGCGAACTATTACGAGACCACCGAGCTCGACGCCGCGACCGACCCGGACGTTATCTACAACCTGGCCGACAGGCTCGCTGGCTACCGCGTGTTCGAGGCCTCCGAGGTGGAGGCCGTGGCGGACGCCTACTTCGGCGAGCCCGACCCCGACAGGGCCCTCATGAAGGTCGAGGCGAAGCTGCAGCCCGCCGTCGACCGCTGGAAGGCAATGGAGGACACGAAGAAGCGCGAGTTCAAGGCGCTGCTGCGCAAGTTCCTGCGCTCGTACTCGTTCATCACGCAGATGGTGAGCCTCGGTGACAAGGAGCTGCACAGGCTCTTCGTTTACGGCGGGTTCTTGGTAAAGAAGCTCTTCCTCGAGACCGGCGACACCCCCGACCTGCGCGACAAGGTTGATTTGGAGTATCTCCGCATCGAGGACAAGGGCACACAGGCCATCAGCCTGCAGAGCGAGCAGCTGCACAATGGCGGCGCGAACGCCGGCATCGCCAAGGAGGAGGAAGAGGAGCGCCTGAGCGTGCTCATCGAGCACCTCAACGAGGCGTTCGGCGCCGAATGGGAGGACGCCGACAAGATTATCAAGGCGTGCGCTGACAAGATTTGCGAGGACGAGGACTTCGTGGCCAAGGCCCGCACCAACACCATGGGCGACCTGCGGGCGATCTTCGGCGACGTGATGATGAAGGCGCTTGCGGCCATACTCTCCGACAGCACCGACATGTACGAGAAGTTCAACGAGAACCCCGACGCCTACATGCGCGTGATGGACTCCGATCTGCTGCCCATCGTGTACCGAAGGTGCAATGAGGATGCTTAACAGGAAGGTGCCTCACATACGCGTTATCGAGAGGCAAATCAGGGATGTCAGAGCCGCTGTGGAGGCCGACAATCTGCTTTCGGCGCTCGCTCTCGCCCTGACGTTTCCCGATGCCCTCGGGCAGGTGATGTATCCGGAATTGGTCACTGGCAAAGGCAAAAGAAAAGCCGGCGAGCAGTATGCCACATGGTTTGACGAGTACGTTGGCGACGAGTACAAGGCACCTGAAGAGCCGGGAGACTGCGAGCTCGAAAGCTACTTCACCGGGAGGATGTGCTGGAAGCTGCGGTGCGCCTACCTTCATGCAGGCAAGTCGGATAGCGATTATCCGTATGAGGCGTCTGGTGACCAAGGCGGCTTGGAGCATGATTTCGAGTTCGAGCTCGCCCTTCACGCATGCGATGCTATTGGGGATATGACGGAAGGCACGGCGCCTGATCTCGTGAAACGGCACGTGCGGATAGATATCGGCAAGCTCTGTACATGCCTGTGTGATGCAGCGGAGTTCTGCCTGCACGACAATGCAGAGAGGTTCGGCGGCAACACGAGCGATATTCTCGACCTGCCTCACTTTGTCGAACTGCTCGGGCTAAACAGCTGATGAGCGCAAACAAAACTCAAGGACGGCGCGATTGATATGGGAACAAATCTGACGTGGAATATCGCATTTAAGGGGTTCGGGCTGTTCAAGGATCAGTTAAATGCTGAACTCAAGCTCAGCGCTTCAAAAGTTGCTGTCTATGCGGGAAACGGGCAAGGTAAGACTTGCATCAGTCGACTGTTTCGTGCTGCGGATCAAGACTGCGCAACAGCGGTTAGCGACACGATGATAAATCGCGCTGGCTCAACCGGTGAGTTCGAGTTTTCGTTTAGTGGGAAGGACACCTCTGGGAAGCTGCATATTAGCAAAACTCATGGAGATGATCCAACCATAGAGAACGACACGGGATACCTGTTTCATGTTTTCAATACCGACTACGTGAGAGATAACCTTCAGTCTCAGCATTATTCGATTAACGGCGATGCATTTTGGCTCTTCGGTAGTTTGTGTGGGTGGGTGGTTGCGTCACCGCCCCGGCGGCGACGCAACAGTGTACACAGATCGGTGGAAATGGCCTCTCCGCGCCGTTTTGGGGCATTTGTGTACACTGTTGCACCTCGCGAGGATCGTTCGAGCGACCGTGGGGACTCGCAGGAGTGTACACAGATCGGCCAAAATGGCCCCTCGGAGCCGTTTTGGGGCGTTTGTGTACACTGTTGGGCCGTGGGCTTGGGTTGTGGGTGGCCTTGGGATCGCAATAGTGTACACAAATGGGAGGATCGGGCCTCTCGGCGCCGTTTTGGGGCATTTGTGTACACTGTTGCGACGCGAGTCGCGATACGAATCGCGACGCGAGCTGCGCCAGGTGGCACGAGCGCCTCAGCCGCCACGGCGTGCCGGCGGCGCCCCCTCGCTGGCCCCTCCCGCTTGGTCGGGAAGACAGGCTCTGAGCGAGTGGCGCCGCTGCCAGGTTGGCATCTTCGCCGAGGCGTCAACCCACACGAACCCCCGAAGAGCCAGATAATATGGGAGTCTCCAGACAGTTCGGCGATGGTTCCAAAAGATGATGACGGCGACTCCATTTGGAAGCGTTGCCGTGAGGACGAGTAACGCCGTGCAGCCTACTCAAGGTGTGTGTTGACACCAAGGTCAAGGACGCCAGAATTCCTGCACAGGCGACGATGCAGAGCTACCTTCTCGACAGGGTATGTGACACCGAGCGCGGTTTCGTTGCGTCTCGGTGGCGGGATGCCATCCTCTGAGGGGGGGCGATGACAGACACTGATAAGAAGCGTTGGGAAGCTTAAGGCAGGCGTTCTCAAGGATCCTCAAGAGCTCGGCGTTGAGAGGTGAGGCTATAAGCTACCATGGCATCATGGGGTGGGGGACAGCCGCACCAAGGAGTTCGACACTAGGAAGATGATGCCGGACTCAACCGGGGGCAGCAGTGCCCACGTACTGACGGGGCTATACGACGTGTAGGGGGCTGGTGGCATGAGGCCGAGGGCCAACGTCAGGGTTCTCATCACGGGGGAGGGCCTGGACCTGGACGCGATAACCGAGGCACTGGGGGTCGAGCCAACGTACACCCGCCTCGGGGAGACGTACGACGACTGGGAGTACACCATCCCGCGGGCGGAGTGCGCGTCCGTCTCCGAGCGGCTCGGGGCGCTGCGGCGCGCGCTCGGGGACGGGGCGGGGCGGCTCGCCCCCGCCCTAGAGGGGCGCGACGCCGACGTCGGCGTGGAGCTCTCCGTGCACGCGGTGATCGGCGACGAGCCGGACCTGACCCTCACGAGGGGCGACCTGGCGTTTTTGGGCGCGCTGGGCGCCGAGTTCGGGATAGACCCCTACCCCTACTACCCCGACGAGACGGACGACCTGCCCCCCGTCGGCGAGGGGGCCTGACGTGAGGCCGCGGGTGGAGACGACGCTCTGCGTCACCGGCGGGAGGCTGGACTTCGAGGCGATAGGCGACGCCCTGGGCCTCGGGCCAACGTCCACCTGCCGCGCGGGAGAGCTGCCCGCCGCGGTCGCGCGGGCGGGCCTCGCTTGCGACGTGTGGCAGCACACCATAGCGAGGGAGAGGTGCATGTGGCCCCCTGCGCACATCGACAGGCTACAGGACGCCGTCGGCGAGGGGGCCGCGAGGCTGCGCGCCCTCCTGTCGGGGCACGTGGCCAAGGTCGCGGTCGTGATCGACGTCGAGATGGAGGAGTTCTACCACCCCTTCGTGGGCGTCACCGCGCGCAACGTCGCCTTCCTCAACTCCATCGGCGCCGAGCTGAGGATGGGCTGGAGGATCCGCGAGCCCGAGGACCCCGAGGAGTACACCGACCCCGAGAGGGTCGCCCGGGACGTGCGGCGGCGCCAGGAGCTGGGCGACGCCCTGTGGGCCTGGGGGCGCGCGGGCGACGCGTAGGCAGGCGGGCGCGCGCACGGCGGACCTGTCTGGCTCCCGGAAGACCCTGCGGGGCTGACCCGGCGCATGCCGTGGGGCGACCACCGCTCGTGAGGGGGGGTCACAGATGCTTGGGTGGACGCCCGCCTTGGCCTGGCTATCTGCGGTGATAGGGGGTGCCCATGGCGACGAGGGAGGCGTACGAGGAGTGGATAGACGAGGTGGCGATCGAGGTGAGCTGCGACGACGCCTGGCGCGATCGCCTCTTCTCATCCCCCCTGGGCGAGGAGCTCTACGTGGGCTGCGAGCGGCCGGGGGAGGTGCCCGAGTACGTCAGGGACGACGTGGTCGAGAACGGCCTCAGCTTCCTCGTGGCGACCGCCCCTCTTGAGGGGGACGAGTACGACGTGGGCATGGTCTCGTTCGCGTTCTGGTCCCGCGAGTACCCCGATGTCGTGACGCGCACGGGCAACGAGCCGAGCCCGGCCCAGAGGGCGGCAAGCGACCCGGCCAGCTACTGGCACGAGGTCGGGCTGGTCGTCCGTGGGGCGGGGCCGGGCGGCGGCACGCGCGACGCCCGGGAGGGGTCGTGGTGCTCGTGGTGCGTGTCGGAAGACGACCCGTCCGCTGGCGCGGAGGGGAGCCCGGAAGGCGGCGGTGCCTTCGGGCGGGAGGGGCTTTCCGCCGTCGAGGACGCCTTCGCCTCGGCCCTGGAGGGCGCCGTGCGCTCGTCGCTCTCCGGTCCCCTCGTCGCGACGGACGTCCCCCAGCTCCCGGACGAGGGCGCCCGCCTGTCCCTGCCGCCGCTTCCCCTGTCCGCCCGGGGGTCCGCCGTGTCGCTCGAGCGGGTAGGGGACGCCGCGCGCGCCATGCTGCGCTGGGGCGGGGGCACGCTCGAGGGTGATCACCTCGTCGTCACCTTCGGGGGCGACGCCCGCTTCGTCGTCGCCCCCCTCCCCCTGCGCTGGGGAGGGGGTGCGCACATGTTTCTCGCCTCGGGCTCGGACCTCACGGCCGTCGCCGGGCGCGCCGAGTCGCTCGGCCTGCGCGCGGTGCCGCACCTGTCTCCCTTCCTGCCCCTCGACCGCCTGCGGGGCCTCGGGTTTCCTGGCGGCTGGGAGCTCGGCGCCATCAGGCGGTGCGCCGAGGGGGTCGACCCCTCCCTGCCGGACATCGTCCCCGACGGGGCCGCGCTGTGGGGTCTGGGCGCAGGGCAGGTGGACAGGCTGTGCGCCGCCGTGCTCCCCGCCCTGTCGGGGCTGGCGTCGGGCCGCCCCTGGGGACCCTGCTCCAGCAGGGAGGACCTGCTCTACGATGCACTGCTCCTCCTCTGGTGGGAGAGGACGCGCAGCCCGGGAAGGCTGTTCGAGCTCCTCACGGTGGCAACCCCCGGCCACGGGGACCCGCTGGATCCGCCCTGACGGACCTGGCAGCGCAAGGCCCCAGACGCCGCCGGGCGGGGAGGTGGCATGGAGGGAGCAATCGCATCAACCATGGCTCCACGCTCGAGAACGTGCTCTACACCTACCTCCGGGCGCGTGGCTACCAGGTGAGCGTGGGCAAAATCGGTAAGCTGGAGTGTGACTTCATCGCGCGCAAGGCAAACGACCATGCCTATATGCAAGTCGCGTTCAGTATTGCCGAACGGAGCGTGGGGGAGCGGGAATACCGGCCTTTCTCGCGCACCCGTGATGCCTACCTCCGCTTTCTCTTTACCCTGGATCCGCTCTTGCAGCGCCGCGACGGCGTACGGCACCTCAATCTTCTGGACTTCATGGCATCGGGCTTGGGGCTCGAGGATGCCCGAGCAGGAGGTCCTCCTCTCGATAACGGTGGGAAACGTGAACCATCACAAGAAAAATCACTCCTGAATGAGGCTCTTCGGGGGTTAGTGTGGGTCGCTGCCTCGGCGAATCGCGTCGCAACAGTGTACACAAGTGCCCCAAACCGGCGTCGAGAGCCCATTTTCGCCGATCTGTGTACACTTCTGCATCCCCACGGCTGTCCGCAACAGCGTAACAGTGTACACAAGTGCCCCACGACGCAACCGGCGACTCACGGAAAACCGCACTCTGCACCGACGATGCCACCTCGACGTGACCAAGGGCGCATTCTGAGCGGGCGACGTCACGGAAAAGCGCATTTTGCCGTATTGCTCGCGTACTATATGCCCGTGGCGAAGGCGGCAGAGATGGCAGCCACGCTCGTGAGCACCGGCGTGCAGGGGCTCGCCAGTCGGCGAAAGACCCAGGTTCGATCCCCAGCCGCACGTCAGGGCGCACGAACGCGCCAGACCACACGCTCGACGCGTCTTATGGACCTTACGTACTTTATGTACTTTATGCCGTTTATGCGTCTTATGTACCTTATGCTTACGGTCTGAGGGACATACTGCCTTCAGACTGGGGGATGGTGAGGTGATGTGTCGTGCAGTATCAGAACCCGTTTAAGCCGACGGCCGGCAAGATGCCCCCCGTGCTGGTGGGTCGCGAGAAGGTCACGGACGATTTTCTGGAGGGCCTTGCCAACGGCGAGGGGGCTCCGGGGCGTCTGATGCGCATCACTGGGCCGCGCGGCTCCGGCAAGACGGTGCTGCTTTCCGAGCTTGCCTCGATTGCGGAAGACGAGGGCTGGCTTGTGGTCAACGTCTCGGGAAGCGGCGACCTTCTGGCCTCCCTGAGTCGCAGGCTCATGAGGAAGTCTCTCTTCAGCGAGATCGTGTTCAAGGCGCAATCTCCCCTCGTGTCGATCGAGGCAAGGCGTGGGTCTGCCAACCTTGATGACTTCGAGTCTATCCTCGAGTGCGCGACGCGTGGCATGACGAGACGCGGCAAGGGTCTGCTTGTCACGATAGACGAGGTCCAGGATGCCTCAAGAGACGACATCCGCGAGATAGCGACAGCCGTGCAGTTCATGATTCGCGAGAACCAGAACATAGCGCTCGTCTTTGCGGGTATCACGACGGGCGTGCTCGATATCCTTAACGGCAAGTCGGTCACCTTTTTGCGTCGTGCCAAGCCCGAGGAACTCGATGCCATTCCCCTCGACGAGGTGCGCGACTCCCTGCGCGATACGATTGCGAACTCCGGATTCCAGATCGAGGAGGAGGCCCTCGCGCTGGCTACGGACGCCACGCAGGGCTATGCCTATCTCATCCAGCTCGTCGGCTACCACGTATGGCGCACCGCGTGGCTCAGGGGACGGAGGGGTGATGGCGTCATCGTGGTTTCGGTTGACGACGCCACAAGGGGCGTCGCTGCGGCACGAGACGAGTTCAAGTCTGCCGTGCTTGAGACCGCCATCACCGGCTTGCCCAAGACGGCAATCGACTTCATCCTTGCGATGAGCGAGACCCGCGATGTCGTCTCCACATCAAAGATCGCCAGCATGCTCAAGAGAACGACCGGCTACCTGAGCCCCTATCGTCGGCAGCTGATATCCCGCCAGGTGATAGAGCAGACGGCGCCCGGATACGTGACGTTCTCAATTCCGCTCATGAAGGAGTATCTCGCTGAGGAGCGCGCGTCGATCCTCTCGCGATACGGGGAATAGAGCCACCGCCCATCCACGTGTGACGACCGCTCGTCGGGATCGCGGCGGACGACGCGGACGTCGGCCAGCGGGGGAATAGGGCACCGCCCATCTACGTGCGACGACCCGCGTCTCGCGATGGAGATACGAAACGCAGTCGCCTTCGCGAGGGTCGCACTCTCCAATATGGATAGGTCAAGACCGCTACTTTAGGTACCCTTTAGAGACTTCGTGCATAGAGGTGTGGGTCCTGCGCCATAACACATGGGTCACGCAGACCCACTCGGTCGCAGGAATGGGATGCCCCCATGAATGCGCGGGTGGTGATGCCACCAGCTGACCCGCCCTCTCATGCGAGGTGAGGGGGCGTCGCTCGGAGGTTCGGTCACCCTGTCCTAGGCGTCTTTGCAGACTCTGGGGTATGCAGCGGGGGATGCGCGAGGTTGCGGGCGCCGGGTCCGCAATGCCCGACCGTGCCACTCGGTGGCGCCGAGTGCGCGATGGGCGTGCCACCCGGTGGCATCGAGTGGCACAATATTTTCTGGCAACTGCGCATATGCCGACTTTCGTGCCACTCGGCGACGTCGAGTGCACTGCTTGCGCACCACTCGGTGACATCGAGTGGTGCGCCCGTGAGGTGATACGCCCCAGGGGCCGTTGGAGAGGGAGGCGGCACCGGACGGCAGCGCGGAAGCCATGGGCCGCTGCCCATGGAGGACCCTTTGGCGACGCGACGGGCAAGCATGACGGCTGAAATCGCAGGAACCAAGGTTCGGCCGGGGGCTGCGGCGCCGCGTCTCCCCGGCATACTCGGAGGGCCTCACCAAAGTGTGCGCTCTCATCATGTCGCCCGGCAAAAGGACCTTTTAGGCTTCCTCGTCCCCCGCCTTGCGTGCGCCCTCCGTTACCACGGAGTAGCCGTTGTCATCGACTATGGCCGCCTGGGAATTGTCCAGCGGTACCAGATCGAGCTCGTCTTTGTAGGCCCTGATCGTCTCGGCGGTTGCCTCGGCGAAGGGGAACTCTCCGTTGTGGGGAAGCACATACCAGTCGACCAGCCCCATGCCGGCGCAGTCGTCGAGCCCGGGGGCAGCCGCCCTGTCATCCATGACCTGGTTATACTCGATGTCCGGACAGGCGATTATCGCGCCTGCGGACTCCCCGATGTAGGGCATGCCCTGCCGGACCCTCTGTGCGATGAGCTCGACGAGCCCGCTCCTCCTCAGCTCCTGCAGGAGGAAGAAGGTGTTGCCGCCGGACACGCACAGGCAGTCGCAGCCCTCGATGGCCCGCACGGCCTCGTCGCTCGGGACCGCAGCCACGTCGAGGACCCTCAGACCGTAGCCCATCTCCCGAAGTGCCGCCATCCCCTCGTCGACATAACCGCGGTACTCCTCCACGTTGGCGGCGGTGGGGACGAACGCGATCTCCCTCGGCCTCGCCTTTGAGAGGAACCTTTCGGCGGGGCCCTTTGTGCCCGCCAGGTAGGATGTCAGGAACAGTCTCATCGATATCTCCTTCGCTTGCATGTTTCTGCTCGAGCTTTCGCGGCCCGGGGACTTGGGGAGACGACTCCTCTCGGGTTGGGTCTCCTGTCGGTACGAGTCATGATGCGGCGCACTTGCACCAAGGTCGTCACATCCTCTTTGCCCGCACCTCCTTGAGGACGTCCCTCCTGAACCGCGACCAGCTGCCAAAGAACTTCTCGTCGGTCGCAGTTGTGCGTTTGTCTCGGTATCGGAGGGCGGCAAGCTCCACCGTGCAGATGTAGTCTGCTGCCTGCCCGAGCCGGTAGTCAGCCGGTGACGCCTTCTTGAGAATCACTGCGTTTTTCGAAAGGGCGTATTCGACCGCTCCGTGTATCGCGCGAGCTATGGAGTGCTGGCCATCATCGTAGTAGACCTTGATGTCATCGAACCCTTGCAGATATTCGAGATGGTCGAACATGAAGTCCACGAGGGCGCGGCGCATGCCGACCGTGACGTCGTCCGGTGAGGTGAACCCCTTCGTGTTGAGGGCCAGACAAGCATGCCTGATGGGAAGATGCCTGGAGAAGACCCTGAATGACGAGAGGAGGCGCTTTCTCGTCTCCTCGCCCATGCCCTCGTAACCTTTCTTACGGTAGAGCAGTGGGGTCGTGTACAGCGGAGCGTTTGGCAATCCCTTGTCGCGTAGGGACTGCTCGTATTGCGCTATTGCCTTCCCGAGGGAGTCGCCCTGCTCGTGTAGGATAAGGGCGAGCAGGTAGTACGATCCGTCGAGGCCGTCGCCTCCCGACTCGTCGATGAAGATGCTGAGCTCTCTCAAACACAACTCCCAGAGTGAAAAAAGCCGGGGAAAACGTCCCCGGCACTTGGTAGCCCTCCGCCTGTGCGGCAGTAGCCACCTCTTTTATACCACAGGTGGGCAGCACTGTCGAGGGGGCGCAACGCCTGCGTCGCAGGCACGGCGCTCACCGTTTCGTTCGGCGACGCGTTCTCGCCGGGTTCCCTCCTGAGATCGAGCGGACTCATGGCCTGCGCCAACGCGGGCGGCTCGTCACCACCGAGTCCGCGAGAAGGGTGGGCGAGGCACACGGGGTCTCCGGGATCCGGTGCCCGGACGCCATCAGGTTGCCAGTTGTGGGCTAAGGAAGTGCCGGGGACATCAGGGTTAATTCTTCTGGCTGGGCTTCTTGCAGCAGGTTTCCAAACCATCGATATGCAAATTCAAGCTGGAGGTAATGTGGCTCCACATGGGGTCGAGTATGAAATCAATGCCTTGACGCCGCGCCATCTTGGCTGCGGGAACAAAATCGCTATCTCCAGCAATCATGATTACCTGATTGACAATGCCACCGTAAGCCAATGAGGCGATATCGAGGCCGAGCTTCATATCAACGCCTTTCTGGCGGATATTCAAATCTAAATCATCGTCAGTGAGGTCGTTCAGCGTCTTCTTTCCGACAAGGAGCTTTTTGAGAGAGTCTTTTTTCAGCGTATAGCCGCCGTGCGTGTCGAGTAACTCCCCCATACGAAGTGCGAACTTGCGCCTGTGGGCAAGCTCTTCATGGAAATCCTTTGTCCAAGAGTAAAGGTTGGTCTTGGCCAAGGGAACATTCTTCTGCGTCACAGGATTCCAAATCACCGCACCCGATGGTGGGCAGTCGTAATAGAAAACGCGATAGAGATGGCGGTCGCCAAACTTGTTGATGTGCTTCTTGCAATAATTTTCAAGTTCATCTGCCCTCTTTTTGGGCGTCATGCTCCCGAAGAGAGACCGCGCCCTCTTCAAATAGAAGCCCCCATCAACAAGAATCGCAGTCTCCATAACCTTCAGAGGGTGCCCGTGCTCTCCAGAACCTTGTTTCGCCATGTGACCTTCTTAAACAAAAAAGTCCCTGTCTTCGGCGCTTCTCGTATAGTGAGAGGTCGACGGCAGGGACAAATTAACAGTGCAGACAGAGGACAATAGGCATTGTCTTATTTCTGCAATCCAGAGTATTGTCCAAACGCGCTTAAATGTCAAAACAAATCTTGACAAATTCGGTAACACCACATCTGCCTGCGAGCGTCCTACTACATCCCCTGAATCGAAATAACTCTGCCTAACTCGGTGTTTTTTAGCCGATCTAACAGTCGAGAAGCCGGGCGATAGGTTTATCACGTTAAGCCGAAAAAATGTGCATCGGTCATCAGCAGGTGACGAGCCACCTTTGCAATCTCGGGCCAGCGTTCGTTGGCCCGTTTGACCCGGAAGAGGTGCACGCGCCAGTTCAAATATGATCGGACGTACTTCATGTCCATGCCGGTGAATCGCCACGGATGGCGCTTGATCCAGGGACAAAGGTTGCTCACCATCGCGACTCGCTCGAGGCTTCAAGTCGCCGAGAGCTTGCTTGGGAATTTGGAGTCGAAGATAATGGGGCTCTCGCAGATGCCCTTGAGGTTTCGTGCGGTCATGCTCACCGCCAGGATTATCAAACGAGCTCCTTCACGGCCCTGCCTAGGAGCACGACGAGGCCGCGCTCCCACAGCGAGCAAAGGCCCCTTCGCGGGGTCGCCTGAGAAACGCTGGGCCACCGGGCGAGGCCTGTCGCCTCGGACGACTTCTTGCAGGCAGGCGCTGAGGCAAGCACACGACGGGGGCGACGCTATCCCGCAGATCCGTCGACGGCGGTGAGATGCTGGGTCTGCTCGATCTTGGAGATCATGTCGATGCGGCGCTGGTGGCGTCCGCCCTCGTACTCGGCGCCGAGCCAGGCGTCGACGATGTCCTTGGCGGTCTCCACGCCCACGACACGCGCGCCAAAGGCCACGACGTTGGTGTTGTTGTGCTGGCGGGACAGGCGGGCGGAGTAGGGCTCGGAGCACACGATGGCGCGGATGCCTCGGACCTTGTTGGCGGAAAGTGAGATGCCCACGCCCGTGCCGCAGATGAGGATGCCGCCGTCCACCTCGCCATGGGCGACCATCTTGGCCACTCTGTAGCCCGAGATGGGATAGTCGAAACGCTTGCTGTCGTCGGTTCCCACGTTGATGACCTCGTAGCCCTTGTCCTCGAGATAGGTCTGAATCTCCCTTTTCATCTCGACGGCTATGTGGTCGTTACCAATTGCGAGTTTCCGGAATGCCATGACGCTCCTTTTCTCTGCGGGCGTGCCCAGGCACGCCGGTTTTTTATGGTTGATCGCCGTGTGGCGCCGTACATGCTAGATGGTGCGGAGCTTGGCCATGCTCTTTGCGTAGTCGCCGTGGCCGAAGAGACCCGCCGTGCCGAGGACGAAACCGCGCGCGCCGAGCCCCTTGCCGAGCGCGATGTGCTCGGGCGAGCAGTTGCCGTCGATGATGACCTTGAAGCCGAACTCCGCCCCGACCTTGGCGAGCCGGGAGATCTTGCTATCCACGAAGTGCAGCCACCTCTGGCCGGCGAAGCCAGGGTTGACGGTCATCACGAGCACGTAGTCCACGAGGGGAAGCACAGGCTCAACGGTCGCAAAGGCGGTGCCGGGGTTGAGGGCGATGCCGGGGTGGATGCCCGCGTCGCGGATGGCCGCGAGCGTGCGGGCCACGTGGACGTCTGCCTCGGGGTGCACGTAGATGACATGGACGCCCATATTGGCGAACGTCTGGACGTAGCGGCCGGGAACCTCGGACATCATGTGAACGTCGCAGGGGACGGTGGCGTTCTTGGCGATCCAGTCTATGTCCTGGAGCCCCATCCCGTAGTTGGGGACGAAGTTGCCGTCCATGAGGTCGAGGTGGAGGCCGTCGGCCCCCGCCGCCTCGAGGGACGCCACCTCATCGCGCAGGCATCCGAAGTCAGCGCACATCATCGAGGGGAGAAGCAGGGTCGCATCGTAGCTGTCATTCATCTGAGGCATCGTTCCTTCCATTTACGAACAAATGAAAAATCGGTTTATCAAATAGAATACAATTGAAAATCTATTTTTGATATAGAGAGTAGAAAATCGGTTAATCGTCATAGTTTTCTAGACCTTCACAGCGGGTTGGGCACGCCTGTACCCGTCACGACGTCCTTGGGTCCGGCCTCCCTAGTCAAGGCGTGAGCGAGAGTCACCGACAAAAGCTACCTTCGGCAAAAAACAACCTGGCAGCTCTCGTTGCCTGATCCGTTGTGCCCGCCCTCGGTCTCGGCTGCCCCGGGGCCGAGTGTCGTCTCGCGCTCGACGATGGAATGGGGCACGATGACGTCCAGCGACGGCGCCTCCTCGTCGGCCAGCAGCCTGAGCAGAGCCTCGACGCCCCGCTCGGCTAGCTGATCGACGTCTCGATCCACCGACGAGATGGAGGGGCTTGCCACCTGGGAGTAGAGCGAATTGTCCATGCCCACGAGCAGGACATCCGTGCCCACGCCGATGCCGCGCGCCTCGAGGGCGTTCTCCACGCCGAGAGCGGGACGGTCTCCCATGGCCACGACGCCGTCGAAGTCGTATCCCTCGTCCAGGCAGGTCTTTACGAGCCGCGCTGCCTCGAGGTGGCTCTTCTGTCTGTGGTCGCCCTCGAGGACGATGTTCTTGTCCATACGCAGGCCATGCGCTCCCAGCGCGTCCGCATAGCCTTGGAAGCGCTGGGCATTGGCGTCGCTCCAGTGGCGCGACGAGACGCTGACGAACGCTACGCGCTCGCAGCCGCGCCTAAGGAGCAGTTCCGTCATATCGAAGACGGCCCCGCGCACGTCGTTGTTGACCTCCACGACGCCTTCGGTCGCCTGGGGGCGCAGGCGGTCTATGCACACGGCGGGCGTCTGCACCAAGAGCGCGTCGCGCGAGATGTCGGTCGTGCCGCCCACGAAGACGAAGCCGTCCACCTGCTTTCGCGTGAGGCCCTCCACGTAGGAGCGCATGCGGGCGGGGTCGTTCGAGGAGTTGCAGATGAAGGCGTCGTATCCCACCCCGTGCAGCAGCGACTCCACCCGGAGTACGATGACCGAGTGGAAGACGTTGCTCACGTCGGGCGTGACGATGCCCACGGTGTGGGTCTGCTGCTCGCGCAGGCTCTTGGCCGCAAAGTTTGCCACGTAGCCCTGGCTGCGGGCTACCTCCTGCACCATGAGGCGGGTCCTCTTGGACACACGCCCCTTGTCGTTGAGCACGTTGGACACCGTGGCCGCGCTGACGCCGGCGATCTTTGCGATGTCGTGGATGGAGGGACCGCGCCTACCCATGGTGGAGCACCCCGCTTCGGTCATCGTGGCTCAAACTCGTTGGTTAACGATTCATCAGCATGGTATACCTGCGGCGACATGGTACAGTGGGTTCATCGTTTCATCACGGTGGTACCCGGAGTGGTTGCCGCCGCTCACCTCGGGGTTTAAGTCAGGACAGGGATACGGCAAGGTCCTTGTGCGGCTCATGCGGGATCCGGACGCGACCGTAAAGGACGTGGCCGGCCAGTGTGTCGTCATCCGTGTGCCCTGGGTGGGCCGCTACGCGCGCCCCGTCTTCGTCAACGGCGACCTCTTTTGTGGCACCTTCCGCTGCACGCGGGCGACCATATTGGAAGCTCCCGCTTATTGCGGCCCTTGAGGAGGGCGGCCCCAGCTCGTCACGGAGACGCTCGGTGACGTGGCGCGTGCGAGGGGCATGGCCCAACTTGCCCGGGAGACGAACATCGCGAGAGACGGCCTCTACAGGGCCCTCTCGTTCACAGGCAATCCCTCCTTTACAGTCTGCCTTAGGTAGGGGGCGCCCCAGAGCAGGGACGCTTGCCTACCTACCTGTTGACGCTCGCCATGCGGTAGTAGGTATAGGGCATTCCCTTGATGGAGATCGAGAGCTGGTGAATGTTCTCGGGGCTTGAGCCTCCCGCGAACCCGCCGTCGCCCATGGTGATAATATCGGTGCCAGTCTCCTTGATCTTCAGGGCGACCTTGCGGATGGTGGCCGTATCGGCTCCCTCCACGGAGCTGTTCAGAAAGCTCATGGCCAGGGTCCCCGGCTTGTGGGAGTGGACGAGGGTCACAAGCTCGCGCACGTCGTTGACGCCCACACCCGAGCGGGTGCCGGGGGCGGGTAGGTCGATGCAGTCGGCACCGGCGTCTATGAGCTGGCGTACGATCTCCCCGTCATCCCTTCCCCGTGCCTTGGCCAAAGGGTCCCCCAAGACGGGCTCGGTCACGCCGTCCTCCCACTTGCCGGCCCATACGAAGACGTCGTCACCGTAGCACCCCTTGACGCGTGCGGTGGTGGCGAGCACGTCGGCGATGCGTGTGCCGCTGCCGGGGTTGCCACCCAGCACGATGAAGTCGGCTCCCATCCCGACGGCCCTCTCCACGTGCTCGGGTGTGGCCAGCATGCCGCCCCGGTCGTAGAGGTCATCCTCGACGTCGGCATCGGTCCCGGGGCAGCCCATGTACACGCCGACGGGACGGCGGCAGAGGGCGCGTAGCTCCTGGTAGCTGAGGCCCTGCAGGTCCAGGCTCTTGCTGTCATCGTCGAAGTTGAAGGTGTTGAGCATCACCATATCGGCCCCAAAGGAGAACATCAGCTCAGAGTTGGTGACGCCCCGCACGAGGCCGGCGTTGGCAAAGAGCAGGTGCTGCCCGCAGATGACTCGTCCCTCGCTCTTGAGGATGGACTCCTTGAGCTGCATGGGCGAGAGCCGGTCTATATCCGTTCCCGCGATGCTGATGAGACGCTTGTGCTTTGTCATGGGTGGTCCTTTCGTGGTGGTTGCTGTTGGCACGTCAACACACGGGAAGCGTTGCCCGCTGGGCGTGTCGTAGCCCCATAGCGCGCCTATGCCCCTGATGCCTCGCGGGCGAGCTCGTGAGGCGGGCGCCGTCCTACGCGCCCGCCACGTCCCCGTCCATCTCGGGCGTGTGACCAAAGAGGAAGGTGAGGATCGCCGTGGCAACGAAGGAGAGGGCCATGGTGACGGCGAAGGCGACGAAGCCCTCTCCCATGAATAGCGGGAACGAGAGGATGCCCACCGGTCCGCCTGCGGTGGTTGCGGCGTTGGTGGCTCCTGCGATGGCACCGGACCTCTCGTTACCTCGGATATCGCCGTGCGCTCAAGGACGCGGGCATGAGGCTTGACAAGAACCTCGTGCTGATCGGCCCGTACAGGCACAGGAGCTACCTTGAGTCCGAGCGTCTGGTGGACGGTCTCCTGGAGGCTGGTTACAGTATGGACGGTGTGGTTGCGGTCGGGGATCGTGTGGCCATAGGATGCTGCAGCTCGCTGCGAAGGCACGGCTATGCCATCGGCAGTGACGTGCGGGTCATAGGTATGGACGACTCCCTGCACTCTCGGATTGCGAGCCCCTCGCTCTCGACGGTACAGCGCTATCCAAAGCTTCTAGCGTGGGACGCGAGCCTCTGTCTTCTTGCCATGGTCGAGGGAGAGCGGGAGGCGGTGCGCCAGATCATCATTCCCCACAAGATCATCGAGCGCGAGAGCTCCCTCGGAGTCGCGGTGGGACACGAAGGCGGGCAGGGAGAGCGCCTTGGGGGCGAGATGGCTTGAGGGGGCGTTGCTCGCGGCCCCGGCCCCTACCGCTCGGTGGAAGGGCTGCGAGTCAATAAAGGTTCGGCTGCCTCATCCTTGCGACGGGGTGCTCGCTCTCGGCGACGGGACCGTCGTGGCCGTGGGGCCAGCGGAGGTGACTTACAGCTCGGCAAGGACCTCGTCAGTGGCCGCGAGGAAGGCGTCCATCTCGTTGCGCGTGCCGATGGTGACGCGCAACCAGTCGGTGATGCGAGGGGCCGCGTAGTGGCGGCAGAGGACACCACGCTGCCGGAGACTCTGGTTCCACGCGACGGCGTCGAGCCCGTCTTTGTGGCAGAAGATGAAGTTGGCGTGTGAGTCAAGCACCTCGAAGCCGCGGGCGACGAGTTCGCGCGTGGTACGCCCACGCTCCTTGATCACGGTAGCTACGCACCGGTCAAAGTATGCCTCGTCAGAGAGCGAAGCGATGCCAATCGCCATGGTGGGTGCGCTCAGGTTGAATGGGTTGAAGCAAAACTTGATGTCATTGAGGTCCGAGACGATCTCGGGTGAGGCGATGGCCCAACCGATGTGGGCGCCCGCGAGGTTGCGCGACTTGGACATGGTCTGGACCACAATGAGATTGGGGTTGTCGTCGACGAGGCTGGCGCAGGACTTGCTGCCATAGTCGACGTACGCCTCGTCTACGATCACGAGGCGCTTAGGCCCGGCCTGACAGACGCGCGCCACCTCGCTGGTGGGGATCACGAGGCCGGTGGGCGCGTTGGGGTTGGCGATGACTACGTTCTCCCTGGCCACGCAGAATGCGTCAACATCGAGGGTGAAGTCATCGTGCAGGGCGATCTCGCGAAAGCCCACGCCAAAGGCGTCGCAGTAGTCGCGATAGAAGCCGTAGGTCACGTCGGGAAAGCACACGCGGGCATCGTCGCCAAAGAAGGCGAGGAAGAGGAAGGCGAGCACCTCGTCGGAGCCGTTGCCGCAGAAGACGTGATCAGGCGTGGTGCCAACGGAGCTCGCGATCGACTCGCGGATGGGCATGCAGTGTGGGTCGGCGTAGCGGCCAAGACCTTGGACGAGCCTGGGATCTGCGAGGGCCTCGGCCACCTTGGGCGAGGGCGCGACGCTCGTCTCGTTTGCGTTGAGTTTGACGTAGGCGCGGTCCTTGGGCTGCTCACCCGGCTGGTAGGGATGGATGTCGGCGTAGCGTGCGTTGAGGAACGTGCTGCTCATGTGCTTCTCCCAGTCAGGAGGTCGGGGCTCTCGTGTCTTGTCCGATGGTGCGTCAGGCTTGGCTTGCTGTGCCTGCGCGTGGTCCCTGCGGCCCTACTTCTCGAGGGTGCGGCAGAACCTCGAGATGGCGTTGAGCCCCTCCCTGAGATCATCGGTGTTGTCGGAGTAGGCGTAGCCGATCCTCATGCTCCTTGGCTCCTCGAAGGCGTCACCCGGGGTGACGAGGGCGCCGGTGGCCTGGACCATCTGGGTGCAGAAGTCGTAGGAGTCGATGTCGTAGTCGTAGTAGACGAGCGCGACGGTACCGGCCTCGGGCCTCACGAAGGAGAGGTGCGGCTCGGACTCGACCCAGTCGGAGAAAACCTGGAGGTTCTGTTGGACGATGCGGCGACTGCGGCTGAGGATCTCGTCTTTGTGACTGAGGGCGTAGGCGGCGACCTCCTCGTCGAACAGGCCGCAGGAGATGAGGTCGTAGTCGCGGTGGCTGAGCAGGTCGTGGCGGAGCTTTTCGCTCTTGGTGATGCACCAGCCGAGGCGGATGCCGGCGAGCGACCAGACCTTGGACATGGAGCTCACGACGACGGCCCCGTCGTAGAGGTCGATCGGCGAGGTGGTGAAGGCATCAGAGTCTTGGACGAGCAGGCGATAGACCTCATCGAACATCAGCCAGGCATCGTGATCTTTGGCGATGTCGACGATGGCGCGGACCTCCCCCTCGTCGAGTAGGCCACCGGTGGGGTTATTGGGGTTGTTGATGCAGATGACCTTGGTGTCCTCGCCGCAGAGGGCTTCGAGTTTCTCGGGGTCGACGTGGTAGTGCCGGTCCTTCTCAAGATGGAGGATCCTGACGTCGGCACCGCACATCTCAGGGATGGAGTAGAGCTGCTGATAGGTGGGCATGACGGAGACTACGTGGTCGCCGGGGCCGCAGAGGGTAGAAAGCACCAGGTGGTTGGCACCGGCGGCGCCGTGGGTGGTGATGACGTGCCCGGGCCTGACGGTCTCGTAGAGATCGCAGATCCCGTCGAGGAATGCGGGGAGACCCTCGATGTCGCCGTAGGTCAGGCGACGTTCGGCGAACGCGTCCAAGAATTCATCGCGGGCCGCACGGCCCGAGCCCTCGGTGCCGTCGCCATCGCAGATGTCAAAGAGCTGGTTGAGGGTTACTGAGTAGGTGCACGTCTCGGCGACGTTGTGCCTGCATGTGGTCTCCCATGCGTTCATCCACTGCTCGACCTTGAAGTCCTTGATCTCCATGGGGGCGTTCCTCTCCGTCAGCCGTGGCGGGTGGTGCGAGTGGTTTTGATTGTACCAGAGCTCGGTGCCGGCGCCTGAGGCCGACGTGCCATCGGGGCCAGGACATCGTGATGTGTGGGATAGACGGTTACCGAAAGGTGCCTACTTTCACGCAGGCCCACGCTCGCCGATAATGTCTGAAGGGAGGGATCGGAGGGGTTTGAAGGGAGGAACCGGAGGAGCAATGAAGACGAGGGACATGACTGCGCAAGACTGCCTGGAGCTGCTGCGCGAGATACGCGATGTGACCTTCTCGACGGTCGACGCGCAGGGGCACCCGCAGGCACGCGTCATCGACGTGATGGGCGTGGGTGAGGGGTGCGTAACGTTCTGCACGGCACGCGGCAAGGATTTCTATGCTCAGCTCAGGCATAACCCGCACGTGGCGGTGGTTGGCCTCTCCAAGGACTGGCAGTCGGTGCGTCTTGTGGGCGTGGCACGACGCCTGCCCGATGAGGGGCAGCGCGCGGCCATCGATTTGATCTTTGCCGACAACCCTTCCATGGAGTCGGTCTACCCGGGCGAGGCGCGCTACATCCTCGAGGCCTTCATGATCGACAGAGGCACCCTCGAGGTCTTCGACCTCGCCAGCGAACCCATCTTTCGAAGGAGCTTCTCTCTTGGCGACGCTCCGCTGGGCCTGCGGGGATTCCTCATAGCTGACGATTGCGTCGGCTGCGACACGTGCAAGGAGGGCTGCCCGCAGCAGTGCATCGACGAGGGCGAGCCGTACTGGATCAATCAGGAGTCCTGCCTGCACTGCGGGCTCTGCTATGAGAACTGCCCCGTCGGGGCCATCGATCGCCGTTAGCGGGCGCAGACCAAAGGAGGACCATGCTCCAGAACATGTGGAATCTGCTGGTGGAACGCTCGGGCTGGTTCGCTGGCCTTGCGGGCGAGCATCTGACCCTCTCGGCCATCGCCATCGCGGTGGCCATTGTGGTGGGCGGCCTTGCCGGCCTGCTCATCAGCCAGGCGACCAAGGCCGCGAGGCCCACGCTCGCGGTGGTGAACTTCCTCTACACCATACCGTCCATCTCTATGCTGGGCCTGCTCATCCCCTTCTCGGGCGTGGGCAACGTCACTGCGGTGATCGCGCTCATCATCTATGCGCTTTTGCCCATGGTTCGCAGCACCTACACGGGTCTCACCAACATCGAACCCGGCATTATCGAGGCGGCGCGCGGTATGGGTTCCACTGAGGGCCAGATCATGCGCAAGATTCGCATCCCGCTCGCGATGCCTGTCATCATGAGCGGGATCCGCTCGATGGCCACGATGACCATAGCGCTCACCGGCATCGCCTCGTTCATTGGGGCCGGGGGGCTTGGTGTGGCTATCTATCGCGGCATCACGACCAATAACATGGCCATGACCATGGACGGCTCGCTGTTGGTGGCCATCCTTGCCCTGGTCGTGGACTTCGTGCTTGGCGTCGTGGAGCGTCGCGCGCAGATGCGCAGTGCGAAGGCACGTTGCGCCAACCGGCGTGCGCTCATCGTTGTGGCCGCCATCGTCGCCGCGCTTGTGGCAATCGGTCTCGCACGCTCCTGCGCCCCCACGCGCGCCACCATCCGCGTCGCCACCAAGCCCATGACCGAGCAGTACATCATGGGCAACATGCTCAAGGAGCTTATCGAGCAGGACACCGACCTCAACGTGGACCTCACCACGGGCGTGGGCGGCGGAACGTCCAACATAGCGCCTGCCATGGAGTCGGGCAACTATGACATCTACCCGGAGTACACCGGCACGGCGTGGGCGCAGGTGCTGCACCGCAGCGACCCCTATGACGAGGGGCGCTTTGGCGAGCTTACGGACGCCTACAAGAATGACCTGCACATGAGTTGGGTGGGTATGTACGGGTTCAACGACACCTTTGGTATCGTGGTGCGCAGGGAGGTGGCCGACAGGTACGGTCTGCGCAGCTACAGCGACCTCGCGCGCGTCTCGAGCCAGCTGAGCTTTGGCGCCGAGTACGACTTCTTTGAGCGCGCCGATGGCTACCGGGCGTTCTGCGACGCGTACGGCATGAGCTTCGCGAACACGATAGACCTGGACATCGGCCTCAAGTATCAGGCGCTCGCCGAGGGGCAGATGGACGTGATGGTGGTCTTCACCACCGACGGGCAGCTGAGCGCGGCGGACGCCACAATCCTTACGGACGACCGGGGCTTCTTCCCCTCGTACCTCTGTGGCAACGTGGTGCGCGACCAGGTGCTTGAGGAGCACCCAGAGCTGCGTGCCGTCCTCACCAAGCTCAATGGCACGATCACTGACGGTGACATGGCGCAGATGAACTACGAGGTGGAGAGCGAAGGCCGCCCGCCCGAGGACGTGGCCCGCGAGTATCTTCAGGAGAAGGGACTGCTCTCATGAGCGATGAGAAGCGAGACGTCGCGGCAGGCGTGGACGCGGCGGAGGCAGACGACGTGGCGAAGGCAGACGATGCGGCACGCGGCGCCGCAGGCGTGCCGGCCATTGAGTACCGCCATGTGACCAAGGCCTTCGAGGGCGAGTCGAATGACACGAGCAAGCTCGCGCTCGACGACGTCTCGCTCTCCATAGGCCGCGGGGAGTTCGTTTGCGTCATAGGCTCGTCGGGCGGCGGCAAGACCACGCTGCTCAAGATGGCCAACGGTCTGGTGATGCCCACGTCTGGCGACGTGCTCGTTGACGGCAAAAACGTGCGGGACACCGACTTGGTCGAGCTTCGACGCAACATCGGCTACGCCATACAGGGCAGCGTGCTCTTTCCGCACATGACGGTTGAGCAGAACATTTCCTATGTGCCCAACCTCTGGAACGGACGCGACCATGAGCGTACCCATGGGGCTGTGCGCAAGTGGATGGGCATCGTGGGCCTCGACGATGACCTGCTCGAGCGCTTCCCGGCGGAGCTTTCCGGCGGGCAGCAGCAGCGCGTGGGCATTGCGCGGGCGCTTGCCGCATCGCCTGACATCCTGCTTATGGACGAGCCCTTTGGCGCCGTGGACGAGATCACGCGTGGCCAGCTTCAGTGCGAGATGCGCCGCATCTACGAGAAGACGAGCATCACGGTGATGTTCGTGACGCATGACATACGCGAGGCGCTGCGGCTGGGCACGCGCGTGGCCGTGGTGGACGGAGGGCATGTGCTGCAGTACGCCGAGCCGGCCGAGCTGCTCGCGCACCCCACTGATGGCTTTGTGCAGAGGCTCGTTGCGGGCATCTCGCCAGAGGACCTGGAGTGGAGGAGGATGTAGGCACCCGTGTCGGGCCGTGACGCAAAAAGACGGGGCTATGGCTGAGCGGGCTGTTTTGGCGCCATGCGTGTCGTCTCAGCGAGCGGGCCAGTCGGTATCGGTGCGCTGCGCCACGCTGGGGTAGGACGCAGGCGTTTGCCTATGGCAGCCTCCGCATGACGTCATGCCGGGGGTAGACTTCCCGTGACGCTCAGGTGGGGCTGAGTCGGTTCTAGAGGGGGTTGCAGCGGCGCTCAATTGCAGTCTTGAGCTGTCAGTTGTCGTCTCCGCGACCCAGCTCTTTCGTACGCCTGGAACCGGGGTTCACATGAGCCCACAGGATCCCCACACCTCGAATTGAAGAGAACACACGTTCCTACATTGTGCTATGATGGAAGGCAAGGAACGGCGGCGGACGGAGGGGCGGTGGTCGGATGGCACAGGCGAGGCGGGACATGGGCGAGCTGAGGCCCATAGACGACCTGATGTTTCGGG
>ERZ772764.414-NODE-414-length-30062-cov-31.047589_pt1 | contig 30062 bp, 29 predicted proteins | sample MGYA00512163_ERZ772764 | MGnify/ENA primary metagenome ERZ772764 (study PRJEB29015, sample SAMEA2737903) | human oral metagenome | biome: human oral; feature: human-associated habitat; material: dental | place: China | collected 2094 ... | reverse complement strand
GCAAGGTCGCCCCCAACTCCACGACCTACCACATCGAGCACGTCCACCGCGCCGGGGGGATCCCCGCGCTGATGGGCGAGCTGGACCGCGCGGGGCTGCTCAACCGCGATGTCCACTCGGTGCACTCCGACTCCCTCGACCAGTGGCTGGGGCAGTGGGACATCCGCTCCGGCACCGCCTCCGCCGAGGCGGAGCGCCGCTACCTGGCCGCCCCCGGAGGCGTGCGCACGACCCGCGCCTTCTCCACGGCCAACCTCTTCGAGTCGTTGGAGACCGACGCCGTGGGCGGGTGCATCCGCTCCGTGGAGCACGCCTACACGAAGGACGGGGGCCTGGCCGTCCTCAAGGGCAATATCGCCGAGGACGGCGCCGTCATCAAGAGCGCGGGCATCGACGAGGAGCTCTTCCACTTCGTCGGGCGCGCCTTCGTGGTCGAGTCCCAGGAGGAGGCCGTCGAGTCCATCCTGGCCAAGAGGGTCCAGCCCGGCGACGTCGTCGTCATCCAGTACGAGGGCCCCAAGGGCGGCCCCGGCATGCAGGAGATGCTCTACCCCACGTCCTACCTCAAGGGCCTGGGCCTGGGGAAGAAGTGCGCGCTCATCACCGACGGCCGCTTCTCGGGGGGCACCTCGGGCATCTCCATCGGGCACATCGCGCCCGAGGCGGCCGCGGGCGGCGCGATCGGGCTGGTGCGCACCGGCGACGAGATCGAGATCGACGTGAACCGGCGCCTGCTGCGCGTCAACGTCCCCGACGAGGAGCTGGAGCGCCGCCGCGCCGAGAAGGGCCCCGCCCCGTGGAGGCCGTCGAAGCCGCGCCCCCGCCAGGTCTCCGACGCCCTGCGCGTCTACGGCATGCTGGCCGCCTCCGCCGACAAGGGCGGCGTGCGCGTCCTGCCGGACTGGGCCTGAGGCGGGCGCAGCCGAGGCGCCGGGCGCCCGCAGGTGCCACAATGGCGGAGTGCTCAAGTCCTACCGCGACGAGGCCATCGTCCTCCGCACCCACAAGCTCGGCGAGGCCGACCGCATCATCACGTTGCTGACCGCCGAGCACGGGCAGGTGCGCGCCGTCGCCAAGGGCGTGCGGCGCACCTCGTCGAAGTTCGGGGCCCGCCTGGAGCCCTTCAGCGTCGTCGACGTCCAGGCCCACCGGGGGCGCAGCCTCGACACGATCACGCAGGTGGAGTCCCTGGCCCTGCACGGGGACGCCATCGCAGCGGACTACGACCTCTACGTGGCGGGCACGGTGATCGTCGAGGCGGCCGAGCGCCTCACGGCGGACTCAGACGCGGCGGGGCACTCCCAGTACCTGCTGCTGCTCGGCGCGCTCCACGCGCTGGCGAAGCGCCGCCACGACCCCACCCTCATCCGCACCAGCTACCTGCTGCGGGCCCTCGCCCTGGCCGGGTGGGCGCCCTCGTGCTACGACTGCGCGAGCTGCGGCGCGGCCGGGCCCCACAGCGCGTTCTCCATCGCCGAGGGCGGCGCCGTGTGCGCGGCGTGCAGGCCCCCGGGCGCGGCCTCCCCCTCGCCCGACGCGATGGCGCTCATGGGCGACCTGCTGTCGGGGGACTGGGCGGGCGCCGGGCGCGCCGCCGCCTACGCGCGGCCCGAGGCCGCCGGTCTCGTCTCCTCCTACACCCAATGGCACCTGGAGCGCAGGCTCCGCTCGCTCCAGGTCCTCGAAAGGAGCCGCGCATGAGCGAACCCACGGCGCCCCCCGGGCCCCGTCCCACGCCCATGGACCGGGCGCCCTCGGACCCCTGGGCGCCGCTGGCGGGGCCGGGCCAGTGGGAGGCGCCCGCGCCCGTTTTCGCCAAGGGCGAGGTCCCCGCGCACGTCGCCCTGGTCATGGACGGCAACGGCAGGTGGGCGAACAGCCGCGGCCTGCCCCGCGTCGAGGGGCATAGGGCGGGGGAGTACGCCCTCATGGACACCATCGCCGGGGCCATCGACGCGGGGGTGCGCTACCTCAGCGTCTACACATTCTCCACGGAGAACTGGAAGCGCTCGCCCGCCGAGGTCTCTTTCATCATGAACTACGCCAGCGACGTGCTGGAGCGGCGCACCGGGCAGTTGCGCGAGTGGGGCGTCCACGTGAGGTGGAGCGGGCGCCGGCCCCGCCTGTGGAAGTCGGTGATCCGCGCCCTGGAGAAGGCCGACCGCGCGACGGCGCACAACACGGCACTCGACCTCGTCATGTGCGTGAACTACGGGGGGCGCGCCGAGATCGCCGACGCCGCGCGCGCCATCGCCCAGGAGGCCGCCTCGGGCAGGCTCTCGCCCAGGGGCGTGACCGAGAGATCCTTCGCGCGCCACCTCTACCTGCCGGACGTGCCCGACGTGGACCTCATGATCCGCACCTCGGGGGAGCAGCGGGTCTCCAACTACCTGCTGTGGCAGCTGGCCTACGCGGAGATGATGTTCGTGGACACCCCCTGGCCGGCCTTCGACCGCGGCGAGCTGTGGGACTGCCTGCTGGCCTACGCGGGCAGGGAGCGGCGCTTCGGCGGGGCCGTGGACCGTGTGCGCGGCAGCTGAGCGGGGCAGCCCGCCCGCCCTACCGCGCGCGCCGCTTGCGCATCACGAGGGCGCAGGCGCCCGCGCAGGCCAGGACCACGACGGCGGCGGCGCTCCACACGGAGGCGGTGAGCGCCGTCCACACCGCGTAGATGCCGAAGCCGTAGAGCAGCGCCCACAGCACGCACCCGGGGACCATGGCGAGGGTGTACACGCCCCAGCGCATGCGCACCAGCCCGGCGGCGGCGTTGACGGCGGTCTGGACGCCGACGGTGAGGAAGCACAGGGGGATGACGACCATGCCCCAGCGGTCCAGCAGGTCGGCGCCCTTGCGGGGCACGGGGCCGTCGAACCACCTGCTCGCCCGGCCCCGCCAGCCGCTGGCCCCGGCGGCCGACGAGGCGCCCTTGGCGGCCAGGCGCCCCAGCCAGTAGGTGGCCTGCGCGCGCAGGAGCACCACTGCGAAGAGGAAGAGGAACAACCCGATCCCCTCGCGCGCGAACGAGGGCGCGAAACCCGCCAGACCAGCCGCGACCACTGTGGGACCCCCTTCATCGTCGGGACGATCCTAACGGTGGGCGCCGCCGGTCGGCCAGGGGTGTCAGAAAAAGCCGTCAGCCGCGCGCCCGCTGGCACGAGCGGCACAGCCCGAACAGCTCCAGGGAGTGGACGACATCGGTGAAACCGTGCTCGGCGGCGACGGCGGACACCCACGCCTCGATCTGCGCCTGCGCGATCTCCTCGGCGGCGCCGCACCGGCGGCACACGAGGTGGTGGTGGTGCCCCTGGGAGTCGCACGCTCGGTAGAGCGCCTCGCCGTCGGCCGAGCGCAGCACGTCGACCCGGTGGTCGTCGGCGAGCCCCTGGAGGGAGCGGTAGACGGTGGCGAGGCCCACGCGCTCGCCACGGGTGTGCAGGTCCTCGAAGATCTGCTGGGCGCTGCGGAAGTCCTGGACGCGCCCGAGCTCGTCGAGGACCGCCCGGCGCTGCTTCGTCATCCGCTGCATGTCGCCTCCTCACGCGCTGCGGCCGGGGTGGTTGTCAGTGGCCCGCGAACGCGCGATCCGCCGTGCCCGCCGCACAGCGTCGACGATACTCCGCAGCGCGAAGCCGAGCGCGTACAGCCCGATCGCGATGACCACGATGGTGGCGCCGGGGGAGAGGTCGACGAAGTACGTCAGGGTCAGTCCGCTCACGCATATGGCGACGCCGAGCCCCATGGACAGGGCCATGGTGGAGCGGAAGGAGGTGGCGGCCAGCTGCGCGATGGCGACGGGCACCACCATGAGGGCGCTCACCAGCAAGGACCCGACGACCCGCATGGCCACGGCGACGGTGAGGGCGGACAGGACGGCGATCAGCATGGACAGGGAGCGCACGGGCAGTCCGGTGGAGCGGGCGAACTCCTCGTCGTTGGTCACGGAGAACAGGGCGGGCGCCAATCCGACGCCCAGGGCCAGGATCGCCGCGGAGAGCACGGAGATGGTGGTGATGTCGGACCAGCGGACCGTGGAGATGGAGCCGAACAGGTAGGAGTTGAGCTGGGCGGAGGTGCCCCCGGCGATGCCGATGAACAGGACGCCCCCGGCGATCCCCCCGTAGAAGAGCATCGCCAGGGCCACGTCGCCGGAGGTCCGCCCGCTCTGGCGCACGGCCTCGATGGTGACGGCGCCCAGCAGGGACACGATGATGGCCCCGGGCACGGCCCAGCGGTCGACGGGCGAGGCGTTGGCGGCGGCGCCGACCAGCCACCCCAGGGCGACCCCGGTCAGCGAGACGTGCCCGATTCCGTCGCCGAGCATGGCGAGGCGCCGGTGGACCAGGTAGGTGCCGATGACGGGGGCGGTGAGGCCGACCAGCAGCGCCGCCAGCAGGGAGCGCTGCATCATCGGGGAGGACGCGAGTGCGGCGAGGCCGTCCCAGAAGCCGTTCATCGGCCGCCCCCCACGATGTCGTCGACGACGGACCCGGGGGAGGACGGGCGGGGGAGGGGCGCGTGGCAGTTGCCGTGGCGCCCCTCGTCGGCGCCGTCGAGGTGGGGCGGGCCGTCGTAGGAGATGTGCCCCCCGGCGACGTGGAGCTCCCGGTCCAGGAGGGGGCCGAGCTCGCCGAGCTCGTGGAGGACGACGAGGACGGTGGTGCCCTCCCGCTTCGCCTCGGCGACCAGTTCGGCGAGGCGGGCGCGCGACGCCGCGTCGATCCCCGCCATCGGCTCGTCCATGACGAGCAGGTCGGGGCGGCGCACCAGGGCGCGGGCGATGAGGACGCGCTGCTGCTGGCCGCCGGAGAGGACGCCCATGGGGGAGGAGGCGCGGTGGGCGAGGCCGACCCGCTCGAGGGCGCCCATGGCGGCCCGGGAGTCACCGGGCGCGGCCCACCAGCGGCGCGGGCCCAGCAGGCCCGAGCGGACGACCTCGATGGCGGAGGCGGAAACGCCGCCGCCGCTGGACACGCGCTGGGGCACGTACCCGACGCGCTTCCAATCGACCGTGGAGGGGCGGGCGACGGAGGCCCCGAAGAGCTCGACGCCGCCGCGCGTGATGGGGGCAGTGCCCAGCAGGGCGCGCAGGGTCGTGGACTTGCCGGAGCCGTTCGCTCCCGTGAGGGCCACGGCCTGGCCCGCGGGTATGGCGAAGTCGACGCCGTGGAGGACCAGGTCCATGTCCCACGCGACGTGGAGGTTGGAGGCGCGGACGACGGCGGGTGCCGCCGTGGTGGCGGCACCCGCGCCGTGGGCCCCGGACGGGGAGGCGTCTACTGGCAATTGAGGGCTTTCGCCAGCGCGTCGATGTTCTCGTTCATGACCGCGGCGTAGTCCTTGGACGCATCGACCTGCGATTCGATGGGGTCCAGGACGGCGGTGCCGATGCCGAGGTCGTCGGCCAGCGTCTGGGCGACCTTCGGGTCGATGAGGGACTCGGTGAAGATGGTGGTCACGCCCTGGGACTTGATGACCTCGGCGATCTCCTGCAGGCGCGCAGCGGAGGGCGAGGAGTCGGGGTCGAGGCCGGAGATGCCCACCTGGGTCAGGCCGGCCCGGTCGGCCAGGTACCCGAAGGCGGTGTGCGCGGTGACGAAGGTCTTCGACTGGCACGAGGCGGTGCGGTTGCTCAGGGTCTCGGCGAGCTGTCGCATGGAGTCGGCCGTGGTGGAGGCGTTGGCCCTGTAGTCGTTGGCGTTGGCGGGGTCGGCCGCGGCCAGCTGCTCGCCGATGAAGGACGCGGCGTCGGCCATGCGCTGGGGGTCCAGCCAGAAGTGGGGGTCCTTCGCCATGTCGTGGTGGTGCTCGTGGCCCTCCTCGTGGCCCTCGTGGGAGTGGCTCTCCTCGTGCCCGGACTGGCCCTCCTCGTCCTCGTCGGCGGGGTGGTTCGACCCCTCCCCGGCGTCGACGAGGGTGACGGTGTCCGCGAGGTCGATGGCGGTCTTCGGGGACTGCTGCTCCACCGCCTCGTCGACGGCGGTCTGGAAGCCCTTGAGGTAGACGACTGCGTCGGCGCGCCCGATGGAGTCCACCATGGCGGGGGAGAGGTCGAGGTCGTGGGGCTCGGCGCCGTCGGGGGTCAGGGAGGTGACGGTCACGTGCGCGCCCCCGACCTGCTCGGTGAGGTACTTGAGGGGGTAGAAGGAGGCCATAACCCGCAGCCCCTGGGAGTCGGACTGCCCGGAGGCGCCCGTGGTCCCGGTGCCGCCGGAGCAGGCGGCCAGGGCGACCGCGGAGGCGGCCGCGCACAGTGTGAGGAGAGCTCGTTTGTTCATGAGAATCATTTTCGTCAAGCCGTCGGCGGGGTGTCAAGGCGAGGGCGCGGAACGAAGCGCGCCCCACATCCCGTGCCCGGGCCCTAGGCGGCGCGCCCGGTCGAGGAGCGGACGACGAGGTCCGGCGTGAAGGTGAAGTCGGCGTGGGACTGCGGCTCGCGGCTGGCCAGCGCCTCGAAGAGCGCGCGCACGGCGGAGGACACGATGGCGGCCACCGGCTGGCGCACCGTGGTGAGCGGCGGGTCCAGGTGCGGCATGAGGAAGGAGTCGTCGAAGCCGATCACGGACACGTCCCCGGGGGCGCGCAGGCCTTGGGCGCGCAGCGCGCTGATCGCGCCGAGCGCCTGCAGGTCCGACCCCGCCACGATCGCGCTCACGCCCTGGGCGATGAGGTCGGGGGTCGCGGCGGCCGCGGCCTCGAAGGTGTAGAAGGTCTCGACGACGACGGGGTCGTCCTGGCCGAAGTCCGCGGCCATGGCCTCGCGGAAGGCCCGCGCCTTGCGCTGGGCGGGCACGGCGTGCGTGCGCCCGCCCAGCAGTGCGATCCGCGTGTGCCCCAGTTCGCCCAGGTGGGCCAGGGCCGCCTGTATCCCCAGGGCGTCGCCCGTGGAGAAGTCGGGTGCGGGGATCTCGGGCCGGGCGCCGTTGACCGTCACGAAGGGCACGTTGCGCCCGGCGAGGTCCAGGTAGGGCGACACGTCGCCGAGGTGGTCCGCGTGGCGGCCGGAGACGAAGACGAGGCCGTCCACCCCGTGCGCCAGCAGCGAGGAGATGTGCTCGGCCTCCGAGGTGGCGCCGGGGGTCTGCGAGCGGATCATGGCGATGCCGCCGGCGTGGGCGATCTCGACCTGCAGGCAGTGCGCGAAGGCGGAGAAGACGGGGTTGGTCAGCTCCGGGACGATGACGCCGATCCCGGGGGACGAGGGCGGGGCAGCGGAGGCCGGGCGGTCGTAGCCCAGTTCGTCGATGGCGGTGAGGACCTTGATGCGGGTGGGGGCCGAGACCTGGCCGACGCCGTTGAACACGCGTGAGACGGTGGCGGTGGAGACGCCCGCATGGGTGGCGATGTCGGCCATGCTCGTGCGTTTCTTCGTCATCGAAGCCCTTCCGTCGCCGTCTTGTGAAGCTTGCAACACCAATGTAACAGTTCCCGTTCTTGCTGAAAATGTGACGCTAATGTAACCGAAAAATTGTTGCAGAAACGATACCGTGCTCTTACAGTACGGAGGTAGCGGACCGCTGACGGAGGCGGTCGGCACGACACTACAGGAGTTGACATGCGACGTGGCATCGCAGGGCTCGGAATCCTCGCAATCGCGGCCTCCCTGGCCGCCTGCGGCGGGAAGTCCGGCACGACAACCGACAACCAGTCCGCCGGGGGCGCGGGCGCCTCCGGCACGATCACGATCTGGGCGGACGACACCCGCTACTCCCAGGTCGAGGAGTTCGCCAAGGACTTCACCGCCTCCTCCGGCGTGAGCGTCAGCGTGGTCCAGAAGTCCGAGTCCGACATGGACACCGAGTTCACCACCCAGGTCCCCACCGGCAACGGCCCCGACCTGATCGTCATGGCCCATGACAAACTCGGCTCCCTCGTCTCCAACGGCGTCGTCGCCCCCGTCGACCTCGGCGACAAGTCCAAGTTCTCCGACGTCGCCGTCAAGGCCGTCACCTACAACGGGCAGACCTACGGCGTGCCCTACGCCGTCGAGTCCGTGGCCCTCGTGCGCAACAACAAGCTCACGACCGACACCCCGGCGACCTTCGCCGACACCCTCACCTCCGGCCAGGCCGCCGGCGTCCAGTACCCCTTCGTCATCCAGATGGGCGAACACGGCGACCCCTACCACTTCTACGGCTTCCAGACCTCCTTCGGCGCCCCGGTCTTCAAGACGGACGCCAACGGCGAGTACACCTCCGACCTCGCCCTCGGCGAGCAGGGCGGCACGGACTTCGCCAACTGGCTGAAGGAGCAGGCGGACGCCAAAGTCCTCGACACCGCCATCACCGCCGACATCGCCAAGCAGGCCTTCCTCGACGGCAAGGCCGCCTACACGGTCACCGGCCCGTGGAACGTGGCCGCCTTCCGCGAGGCCGGCATGGACGTGTCCGTCCTGCCCGTCCCCAAGCCAGGCAGCCAGGACGCCCAGCCCTTCGTCGGCGTCCAGATGTTCTACCAGTCCGCCAAGTCCGCCAACACCCTGCTGACCAAGCAGTTCTTCAACTACCTGGCCACCGAAGAGGGCCAGAAGAAGATGCAGGAGCTCGGCGGGCGCGCCTCGGCGATGCCCGCGGTCGCCGACGCCTCGTCCGACCAGGACATCAAGGCCTTCTCCGACGTCGCGCAGAAGGGCGCCCTGGCGCCCTCCATCCCCGAGATGCGCTCGGTGTGGGAGTTCTGGGGCGACACTGAGGCCAACATCGTCGCCGGCACGCAGGCTCCGGCCGATGCCTGGACAGCGATGGTCACCAACATCCAGAACGCCATCGCCAAGAAGTGAGAGGGAGCGCCCCCGCGGACGCCGAGTCCCCGGGGGCGCCCTCCACCGCCTCGCCGGACAGGGCCGTCCCAGTAAGGCGAACCCTGTCCGCTCCGTCCCTACCGCCCGCAGCTGCTTCCGGAGACAACTATGGCTGAGCCCAGCCCCACCACCACGAAACAGGGATACTCGCCCTCCCACGCACGCGACGTCATGAAGCCCGGCTTCATCGTCAAACTCGTCCTCATGATGCTCATCGACGCCCTCGGGCTCTACGGCATCTTCACCGCCTACGCGGTCCGGTCATGGGGCATCATCGCCATCATGGCCGTCCTGCTGGCCGTCATCAACTGGATCTACTTCTCCAAGCGGATGGTCCCCGCCAAGTACCTGATCCCGGGCATGGTCTTCCTGCTCGTCTACCAGGTCTTCGTCATGGGCTACACCGCCTACGTGTCCTTCACCAACTACGGCCAGGGGCACAACTCCACCAAGGAGGACGCGGTCTCCGCGATCCTGCGCAACTCCCAGCAGCGCGTCCCGGGCGCCTCCAACACCGCCGCCGCGGTTGTCGAGGACGGGGCGGGCCTGGGCCTCGTCGTCCAGAACCCCGCGACCGGCACCTTCCAGATCGGCAACGCGGACACGCCGCTGCGCGACGTGGACGCCCAGATCTCGGGGGCCACGATCAAGGTCGACGGATACAAGGTCCTCACCGTCGCGGATCTGCTCAACCGGCAGGGCGAGGTCACGGGCCTGTCCGTCCCCGTCTCCGACGACCCCAACGACGGCTTCTACAAGACGGACGACGGCACCAGCGCCTACCTGGCCAAGTCCTCGTTCTCCTACGACGCGGACGCCGACACCATCACCGACACGTCCACAGGCACCGTCTACACCGCGGACGAGAAGGCGGGCAACTTCAAGTCCGCCGCGGGGGAGTCCCTGGACCCCGGTTGGCGGGTCTTCGTCGGCACGAGCAACTACACGAACATGGTGACCAGCTCGGACCTGGCCGGCCCCTTCTTCAAAGCGCTGCTGTGGTCCTTCGCATTCGCCGCCCTGTCGGTCCTGACGACCTTCGCCCTGGGCCTCGTCCTGGCCCTGGTCTTCGCCGACAAGCGCCTCAAGGGGCGCAAGATCTACCAGTCCCTGATGATCCTGCCCTACGCCTTCCCCGGGTTCCTGGCCACCCTGGTGTGGCAGGGCATGCTCAACTCGAAGTTCGGGTTCATCAACCAGGTGTTCTTCGGCGGGGCGGCGATCCCGTGGCTCACCAACGGTTGGCTGGCCAAGCTGTCCATCCTGGGCGTCAACCTGTGGCTCGGCTTCCCCTACATGTTCCTCGTGTGCCTCGGCGCCCTGCAGTCCCTGCCCGGCGACGTGGAGGAGGCCGCGAAGATCGACGGCGCCTCCGGGCTGCGCACCGTGTGGTCCATCAAACTGCCCCTGGTCCTCCAGTCCACGGTGCCCCTGCTGATCGCCTCCTTCGCGTTCAACTTCAACAACTTCTCGTTGATCTACATGCTCACGGAGGGCGGGCCCAATTACCCGGGCCTGTCGGTGCCCGTCGGTGAGACCGACATCCTCATCTCCATGGTGTACAAGATCGCCATCGAGTCCGGGGTGCCCAACTACGGCCTCGCCTCGGCCATGTCCATCGTCATCTTCATCATCGTCGGCGTGATCGCCTGGCTGGGCTTCCGTCAGACCAAGACCCTCGAGGAGCTGTGATGAGCGCCGCAACAGTGACCGCGTCGAAGAAGGGCGCGACTCCCAAGGACAACCACCCCCTCAAGGGCGCGCGCTGGTGGAAGGAGCTCGGCTGGCGGCACGTCGTGGCCATCCTCACGATCATCTACTGCCTGATCCCGCTGCTCTACGTCATCTCCGTCTCCCTCAACCCGGGGGCGACGCTGACCGGGTCGAACCAGTTGTTCTCCTCCGTGTCCCCGGAGAACTACATGGCCCTGGGCACCGACAGCAAGTACTCGCAGTACTGGGCGTGGATCCTCAATTCGCTCATCGTCTCTTCGGTGACCGCGGTCGGAACGGTCCTCATGGGCGCCACCGCCGCCTACGCCTTCAGCCGTTTCCGCTTCCGCGGGCGGCGCGGCACCCTGACCTTCTTGCTGCTGGTCCAGATGTTCCCCCAGATGCTGGCCTTCGTGGCCCTCTTCCTGCTGCTGCTGGGGCTCCAGGACATTTTCCCCGTCCTGGGCCTCAACTCCAAGCTGGGCCTCATCTGCGTCTACCTGGGCGGGGCGCTGGGGTCGAACACCTTCCTGCTCTACGGCTTCTTCAACTCGATCCCGCGCTCCTTGGACGAAGCGGCGATGATCGACGGGGCCACCCACGCCCAGACCTTCTGGACGATCATCATGCCGCTGGTGCGCCCGGTGCTGGCGGTCGTGGGCCTGCTGAGCTTCATCTCCTCGCTGGGCGACTTCGTGATCGCCAAGGTCGTCCTGCAGCAGCCTTCCGAGTTCACCCTGGCCGTCGGCATGTACATGTGGGCCTCGGACTCGCGGACCGCCCCCTGGGGCATCTTCGCCGCGGGCGCGGTCATCGCGGCGATCCCCGTGGTCCTGCTCTTCCAGTACCTGCAGAAGTACATCGTCTCCGGCCTGACCTCGGGCGCCGTCAAGGAGTAGACGCCCCGCCCCCGCGGCGGCGACCGCCCCTGGCGCCCCGCGCGGTGCGGAGCGCGGTCGGTTGCCGCGCCCCGATGCCCCGGCCTCGTCCCCATTCCCATGGGACGGGGCCGGGGCCTTTCTGCGTTCGGGAGCAGGTGGCGGACGCGCAGGGCTCCGCGCGGCCAACGGCTCCCGCTGCTGATGGGCGCGCTGTGGTCGGCGGCGCCAGTTCCCGCCGCTGATGGGCGCGCGGCGGCCGCCGGTTCCCGGTCTCCGGTGGGCGCGCGGCGGGTGGCGGTTTTCGGCCGCCGATGGGCGCACGATGTGATCTGGAAGTCATATCGCCCGGACGGCTTGACGGCTCCATTGGTTCAGTGGTTAATTAGTCATGTAACGAACCACTGAACATGAAGGGAGGAGGTGCCCATGCCCCCAACGTTCACCTCGGGTATCCCGATCTACGTCCAGATCGCCGATAACATCCGTGACCAGATCCTCCGCGGCGCGCTGCGCGACGGGGACCAGCTCACATCGACCACCGAGTACGCGACGACCTACCGCATCAACCCCGCGACGGCCGGGAAGGCTTTCGCCATCCTCGTCGACGAAGGCCTTGTCGAGAAGCGCCGCGGGATCGGGATGTTCGTCGCCGAGGGGGCCCACGCCTCGCTCGTCGAGGAGGGGCGCAGGACCTACGTCGACGAAACCCTCTACCCCGCAGTCGAGGCCGGACTCGCCCTCGGCCTCGACATCGACACCATCGCCACCAACGTCCGCGCCTACGACGCAGGCCCCCACACCAAGGAAGACTCATGATCACCTTCAACTCCATCGCCCACACCTACCCCGGGGAGGCCGAACAGGCGCTGTCCGACATCTCCCTCGGCTTCGGCGACTCGACCGTCACCGCCCTGGTCGGCCCCAACGGCTCGGGCAAGACCACCCTCATGCAGATCCTGTCCGGTCTGCTGCCCCCCACCAACGGCACCGTGTCCGTCAACGGGACGCCGCTCGTCCCCGACGATCTGCTCGGGTACTCGATAATGGCCTCGTCCAACCGGGACTTCGACAACTCCTCGGGCGCGGTCCTGGTCGACTACGCGCGCCTGCGGCCCACCTGGGACCAGGGGCTCTTCGACCGCTACACCTCCCGCTTCGGGTTCCAGCTTGGGCGCCGCAAGAACCTGCGCAAGCTCTCCTCCGGGCAGGCGGCGATCCTCACCGGCGCCATCGCGCTGGCCTCGGGCGCCCCCATCACCGTCCTCGACGAGATCCAGGCGCCCCTGGACGTGCCCACCCGCTACGCCTTCTACGAGGAACTGCTCGCCCTGGCGGCGGACTGCATGGAGGGGCGCCGCCCGCGGCGCGTGTTCCTCGTCTCCTCGCACATGGTCTCCGAACTGGAGAACGTCGCCGAAGAGGTCATCGCGCTGAAGGGGGGCAGGGTCATCGCCCACGAGAGCGTGGACGAGTTCACCTCCCGCATCTGCGCCATCGCCGGCAACGCCGCCGATGTCGAGCGCTTCCTCGTCGACCACCCCGGCATTCCCGTCATCACGTCCCGCACGCTCGGATCGGCCCGCGAGATCGTCGTGGACCTGCGCGGGCGCGGCGTCACCGACCGCGAGCTCGCCTCCCACTCCCTCACCCCCTCGCCCTGCTCCTTCCAGGACGCCTTCGCCTACCTCATCCAGGAGAACGACCAATGAGCACCCAGACCCCCGACCTCGTCAAATCCTCCCCCTCCGCCCTGCGCCTGGGCCTGATCGACTGGCGGCCCACTGTGGTGCTGTACCTGCTGGTCCTCGTCGGGCAGTTCCTCGTCAACAGCCTGGTCACCGGCATCGTCTACCTGTCGCTCGGCGAGTCCAACGGACAGGTCTACCAGGCCCAGACGAACTCCGCCTTCGTGACCGGCGTCTTCATCTTCGTCTCCGCGGCGGTCAACGCCACCGTCGGGATGCGCTCCGCCTCCCTCAGCGGCGCCTCCCGCCCCACGCTCACGGCATCGACCTACGTCACCACCGTCCTGCTCATCTTCCTGGGATCCGTCTTCTGGTGGGTGCTGCTCGCGGCCCAGCCCCTCCTGTTCTTCACGGGCACGACCACCTACCCGATGGGCGTCGACTCGTGGCTCTTCGTCATCGTCGCGTGGATCGCCTGCGATGGCGCCGGGCGCTTCATCGGGGGCACCGGGCGCTGCGTCGGGTCGCTGTGGAAGCGCTCCTTCGCGCTCATGGGCGCGATCCCCCTGGGCATCTGCGCCATCGGCGCGCCGATCACCTGGTTCGTCCTCACCACCGTCCACAGGGTCGGCCTCCTCGGCCCGATGCACCCCGCCTACTGGCTGCTCGGCCTCCTCCCCCTGGTGGTCTGCGCCGCCGGCTGGCCGCTGACCGCATCCGGCCACATCCGCCGCATGGCCTGACCCCGGCGGGCCCGGCCGCCCCCGGTGATCGACGCGCCCCGCTCCCCGCCCCTTCCCCCTTCCCGCCCCTCCGGGCGCCAGGGGCGGGGGAGGGGAGCGGGGCAGTGCGCCTGGGTGTGAAGGCGCGCAACCCGGGAACCGCACCCGGGAGTCCTGCTCCGGGCGACGCGGGCGGCGCGGGGCCGCCCCGACCGGGAAGCCGCGCGCACGAAGCGCCCGGCGTCGGATAGTATCGACTCCGGTGCGCCAGCCAGGCGCGCCCGCACCCAAGGAGTAACAGTGGCCTCTCGCCTCGACAACGTCATCAGCCTCGCCAAGCGCCGTGGATTCGTCTTCCCCTGCGGCGAGATCTACGGCGGCACCCGTTCCGCGTGGGACTACGGCCCGCTCGGGGTCGAACTCAAGGAGAACATCAAGCGCCAGTGGTGGGACCACATGGTGCGCCGCCGCGCTGACGTGGTCGGCCTCGACTCCTCCGTGATCCTCCCCCGCGAGACCTGGGTCGCCTCCGGGCACGTCAAGGCCTTCACCGACCCGCTCATCGAGTGCCTCAACTGCCACAAGCGCGCCCGCGAGGACCAGCTGGTCGAGGAGCTGGCGGCGAAGAAGGGCGTCGAGGAGTCCCAGGTCTCCCTGGCCGACGTGCCGTGCCCCAACTGCGGCGTCCGCGGCCAGTGGACCGAGCCGAGGGCGTTCTCCGGCCTGCTCAAGACCTTCCTGGGCCCCGTCGACGACGAGGCGGGCCTGCACTACCTGCGCCCCGAGACAGCCCAGGGCATTTTCATCAACTTCGCCAACGTCATGACGGCGGCGCGCAAGAAGCCGCCCTTCGGCATCGGCCAGATCGGCAAGTCCTTCCGCAACGAGATCACGCCCGGGAACTTCATCTTCCGCACCCGCGAGTTCGAGCAGATGGAGCTGGAGTTCTTCTGCGAGCCGGGCACCGACGAGGAGTGGCACCAGTACTGGATCGACTACCGCAAGGCCTGGTACGTGGGCCTGGGCATCGACCCCGAGAACCTGCGCGAGTACGAGCACCCGAAGGAGAAGCTCTCCCACTACTCCAAGCGCACCGTCGACCTCGAGTACCGTTTCGGGTTCGCGGGTGGCGAGTGGGGCGAGCTCGAGGGCATCGCCAACCGCACCGACTACGACCTCACCGTCCACTCGCAGGCCTCGGGCGCCAAGCTCGACTACTTCGACCCCGCCTCGAAGGAGCGGTGGACCCCCTACGTCATCGAGCCCAGCGCCGGCCTGACCCGCTCCCTCATGGCCTTCCTCATCGAGGCCTACCACGAGGACGAGGCCCCCAACGCCAAGGGCGGCGTCGACAAGCGCGTCGTGCTCAAACTGGACCCGCGCCTGGCGCCCGTCAAGGCCGCTGTGCTGCCCCTGTCCCGCAAGCCCGAGCTGACCGGCCCCGCCTCCGAGCTGGCCGACGGGCTGCGCGGCCTGTGGAACGTCGACTACGACGACGCGGGCGCCGTGGGGCGGCGCTACCGCCGCCAGGACGAGATCGGCACGCCCTTCTGCATCACCTACGACTTCGACTCGGTCGAGGACCACGCGGTCACCGTGCGCGAGCGGGACTCGATGGCGCAGGTGCGCATCCCCCTCGACCAGGTGAAGCCCTACCTCGTCGAGCGGCTCGGCTGCTGAGGTGGGGGACTCCCCCCGCGCGCACGGCCCGGCCCCCCTCCGGATCGGGCCGCTGCGCCTGTGGACCCCGGTCGTCCTCGCCCCGATGGCGGGGGTGACCGACGCGCCCTTCCGGCGACTGTGCCGCTTCTTCGGCGAGGCCGGGCTGCCGCAGGAGCTGCGCCCCCTGGATCCGGCGCGGCCTGGCAGCGGTTGTGCCGTGACCCGGGACGGGGCGGTGGCCGGGACTGACGGCCACGAGGCGGGCACCGGGGCGGTGGCCGGGACCGGCGGCAGCCAGGGTACTGCGGCCAGGGCGGGTGCCGGGCGCCGGGCCGTCCCGCGGGTGGACGCGCCCGCGGGCCTGTACGTCACCGAGATGGTGACCAGCCGCGCCCTGGTCGAGGAAGGGGCGCGCACGCTCGACATGGTGCGCCCCGACCCCGTCGAGCGGGTGCGCTCCATCCAGCTGTACGGCGTCGACCCCGCCGTGATGGGCGCGGCGGCGCGCCTCCTCGTCGAAAGGGGCCTCGCCGACCACATCGACCTGAACTTCGGGTGCCCGGTGCCCAAGGTCACCCGCAAGGGCGGGGGAGCGGCCCTGCCGTGGAAGAGGGATCTCTTCGTCGACCTCGTCGGCTCCGTCGTGCGCGCCTGCCAGAAGGCGGGGGAGCGCGCCGGGCGGGAGATCCCCGTGACCGTCAAGATCCGCATCGGCATCGACGCCGAGCACGAGACGGCCACGGACGCGGCGCTCGCCGCCCAGCGCCTCGGAGCCTCGGCTCTCACCCTCCACGCGCGCACCCAGGCCCAGCACTACGCGGGCCGCGCCCACTGGGACGAGATCGCGCGCCTCAAGGAGGCGCTCACCATCCCCGTCCTGGGCAACGGGGACGTTTTCGAGGCGCGGGACGCCATGGCGATGATGGAGCGGACCGGCTGCGACGGGGTGTGCGTCGGGCGCGGCGCGCAGGGCCGGCCCTGGCTGTTCCGCGACATCGTGGCCGCCTACCACGGCGCCCCCGTCCCGGCCGGCCCCGCCCTGACCGAGGTGGTCGCCGTGATCGAGCGGCACGCCGCGTGGGTGGTCGCCGACCAGGGGGATGAGGCCCGCGCGATGCGGGAGATGCGCAAGCACTTGGGCTGGTACCTGCGCGGATTCGCGGTCGGCGGAGCCCAGCGCCACGCCCTGTCCATGGTCTCCACGCTGCAGGAGCTGCACGACCTGCTCGCCGGCCTCGACCCCGACCAGCCCTTCCCCGAGGCGGCGCGCGGCCCACGGGGGCGCGCAGGAGGGGAGAGGCCCCCGCACCTGCCCGACGGGTGGCTCGACCACCCCTACCTCACGGATTCGGAACGCGGACGCCTCCACTTGGCGGAGATCGGATACTAGTGGCAAGAGCGATGGAGGAGGCGGCAATGAGCACAGGCGGAGCGCGCTCGCGCGCCCACGGGACCGTGGACATCGGGCGCCCGCCGCGCGGGCGGGTCGAGCTGGGCCTGCGCACCCGCGTCATCGCGCCCCTCACCAGCGGCTCCAGGGGCGGCCTGCTCGACGAGGCCGCCGCCGTGGGCGATGAGCCCGTCGACCTCGTGGAGTGGCGCGCCGACTCGATGGTCCGGGCCCTGGCGGGCAGCTCCTTCGCGGCGGCCTCCGACCTGGTCGGCGAGCTCACCGCGACGGCCGGTTCCCTGCTCGGGGCGAGTGCCCTGCCCCTCATCGCGACGGTCCGCACGTCCTCGGAGGGGGGCGCAGCCCACCTCGACGACTCGGAGTACTGCGCGCTCGTCGCCTCGCTGGCCGGGATGGCCGACGCCGTCGACGTCGAGATCGGGCGCGAGGGCGCCCCTGACCTGGTCCGGGAGGCGCAGCGGGCGGGCGCCCGGGTCATCGCCTCCCACCACGACTTCGGGGGGACTCCGAGCGACGAGGAGCTGGCCGGGGTCCTCGCGGCCATGAACCACGCCGGGGCGGACGTGCTGAAGATCGCGTGCGCGCCCCGCAGCGGGGGGGACGTGGCCCGCGTGCTGACGGCGGGGGCGTGGGCGCGCGAGGCCTACGACCGCCCGGTCATCGCCATCGCGATGGGGCGCCTCGGCGGGCCGACCAGGTTCGCGGGGGCCGCCCTGGGGGGCGCCGCCACCTTCGCCTCCGTCGGGGGGGCGAGCGCCCCGGGGCAGTACACGGCCCGCGAGGCCAGGACGGTCCTCGATATCATGGAAGGCGCGCCGCAGTAGGCGGGTGGTCCCGGAGCGCCTCCGGCTCCGGGGCGGCCCGCCGGGCAGCGCGCGCCCTCACTCCTGTGCGGCCAGCGCGCGGCCGAGATCCTCGATGTAGGTGGCCTGCTGGTGGCGCAGGTACCGCCGCACGAAGGGCCGCACGAACAGGCGGCGGCCGCGGACGTCCTCGGTGAAGACCACGGCGGTGCCCGTGCCCTCCTGTTTGAACACGCCCGTCCAATGGCCCTCGATATGGCGGTTGACCAGGTCGAACTCCCAGCGCTCGTTCTCAACGCGTGCGGTCGTGGTGAACGAGGTCCGGTAGCCCTCGGTGGTCTCCTCGATGAAACGGAGGTCGTCGACCACTTCGATCGACGACAGGTCGGAGCGCCACGACGGATCCATTCCGGTGACGAGCCCCCACACCCGTTCCACGGGGGCGTTGAAAGTCGCGGAGACTGTGGCTATGGGCATTCTTCCTCCTCCTGCGGTGGGGGTGCGCCGGGCGCTGCCCCCATTGTGCCAGCGGCTGCCGTCCTCGCCAGAAGGGATGCGCGCAGAGTGCGGTGGGACGGCGCGGGCAGCGGCGCGTGCCACGAAGGGCGTGTGGGCGGGGGAGCACAGGACCGCCCCCGGTGGCCGGGGACGGTCCTCGTCGCGTGCAGGGGGTTGCCGACCCTCACCTGGCGGTGAGTGCGCCGAAGATCGGCCGGTCCAGGCAGAACTGCAGGTCGTTGCGCTGTTGGCGGCGCCAACGGTGCCGCCGGAGGAAGGTGGAGAACAACTCGGGGATGCGGTGGAACATGGTCTACTCCTCGTCGAGTTCCGCACGATCAGTCAGTCGTCTGACACAACAATAGTGGCATTGGTTTCCCCGCTAATCAATCGACACTTCCTTCACGTGTGTTCAAGCTCTGCTCACTGACTGAATCTTGACGATTCGATGAACAACCGTTGGAGGGGAACCGGCGGGGCGCGGGCCGTTCTTCGGCCGCTGCGCGGCTCGGCCGGACTCGGCGGGTGCGGGGGCATGGGACTCCCGACTGCGAACCCGCGGGGCGCGGGCATTGCCCGCGCCCCGCGCCCCCCATCCCAGTGGGTCGGCTCGCCTGCCCCGTCCCAGTCAGTGCGCCCGTGCGGGGCGGAGGGCCCGCAGTGCCCGCCTCGGGCTGCACGCCCGGGCGATCCGCAGGGCGCGGCTCTTGAGGCGGCCGCGCACGCGCCAGATCATGTGCGCGCCAACGGCGATGAAGATCGTGTTCGTCAGGAACGACGGCCAAGCCCCCGTCGAGGCGCACGCGGTGGCGAGCAGCACGCACGAGGTGACGTTGAGTGAGTGGTAGCGCAACGAGTCGGGGGCGAAGCGCTTGGAGGACACCAGGTAGTAGGCCGCTATCGAAGCGGCGGCGCCGAGCCAGCCGAGAAGTGTGATCGCGAAAGAGGGGATTGTCATGGCGACAATGGTGCCCCGTTAACCCCTCAAGCGCAATTGAATAGTTCTATAGTTATCATGAAGGATCACTTAAAGAAGGACGGATATGGACATCGATCCCCGCAGGCTCCCCTTCCTCATGGCCGTCGGGCGCGAGGGGGGCATCGTCGCCGCTGCGGACATCCTCATGGTCTCCCCCTCGGCCGTTTCCCAGCAGATCCAGAAACTCGAGGACGAGGTCGGCCTCAAACTGGTCGAGCGCACGACAGCGGGCGCGGTCCTCACCCCTGCGGGCCGGATCGTGGCCGACAGCGGGGAGCGCATCAGCACCGAGATCGCCGAGACGCTCAAGGCGCTGCGGCCCCTGACCGGCCAGGTGACGGGGACCGCCACTATCGGGGCGTTCCTCACGGTGATCCGCTCCACGCTGATCCCGGCGCTGGCCACCCTCGACGGGAACCTGCCGGGCGTGGATCTGCGCATCGAGGAGACCGACGAACAGCCCGGGATGGCGCGCCTGCGCACAGGGGCCTTCGACCTGCTGGTGATCGAGCGCGATGAGGAACCCGGGATCGCGCCTCGCGGCTACACGGACATCCCCTTCATCGACGAGCCGTGGGTGCTGGTCACCCCCGATTCGGCCCCCGCCATCGGCTCCATCGCGGACCTGGGCGAGCTCACGTGGCTGCGCACCACCCCCGGGTCCACGGGCGACCACGTCATGCGCCGCATCACGAAAGCACTGCCCGCGACGCACTGGGCCCCGCACACGTACACGACCTACGACGTCGCCCGCGCTCTCGTGCGGGCAAGGGTGGGCTCCACCGTCCTGCCCGCGATGGCCCTGTCGGGGGCGAACTTCGAGGGGATGCGCGTCACGCCACTGCCGACCCTGGGCACGCGCCAGATCCTCCTGCGCCGCAAGAACCACGGGTGGGACGAGGCGGGGGCGGCCGCCCGCGTCGCGGCGCACCTGTTGGAGTGGACGCGCCACCACGACTCCACCCTCACCGAGTAGGGCGCGCCCTACAGCTCGTAGACGGCGCCCCCGCGGGCGAAGCTCAGGGGCCCGTCCCAGGTGCGCGCCAACTCGGCGCGCACCAGTTCGTGGCTGGTCCACGGCTGGATGTGCGTCGCGACCAGGGCGCCCGCCCCCGCCTCGGCGGCCACCCGCCCGGCGCGCAGGCCGTCCATGTGGATGCCGCGCACCTGGTCGGCGGCCGTGAAACCGACTTCGGACAGCAGCAGGTCGACGCCCCGCGCGCCCTTGACGATGGAGGGGCACTCGTCGGTGTCCCCCGTGTAGAACAGGGAGGCCGTCCGGGCGGGGTCGGCCTCGCTGGGCCCCTCCACGCGGACGCCGTACGACTCGATGGAGTGCTGGCCGGGGAAAGCGCGCAGCAGCAGCGGCCCCACGCGGACCACGGTCGCGGAATCGACCCTGGCGAAGGCGAACTCGCCGGAGTAGTCCTCCAGCCCCACCGCGCCCTCGATCTGGCGCACGCGGCCCAGGGTGCCGTCGGGCCCCAGCAGCAGCAGGGGCGCCAGATCCCTGGCCGGCCCCCACTTGCGGTGGACCTGCAAGGAGATGATGTCGCCCATGTGGTCCGCATGGCAGTGGGACAGGAACAGGGCGTCGATGCCGCACGGGTCCATGTGCCGCCACAGGGCGCCGAAGGACCCCGGCCCCAGATCGAGGAGCACGGAGAAGGTCCTGAGCAGGCCGGAGACGGGGCACTGCCCCTCCGCCTGGACCAAGTAGCACGAGGCCGGGGAGCCCGGACCCGACATCGACCCTGTCGCACCGACGACCGTGAGCCTCATAGTGCTCCGCCCTCGACGTCCATCGTGCGGACTGATGACACCTCCGGGCCCAGGAAACGCCGCGCGAGGCGCCCGAAGTCCCCGCTCCCGCCGGTCGAGTAGAACTGGTGGCGCGGCGATGCGCCGCCCCGGGGCTCGTGGAGCAGATCCCGGTCGACGAGTTCGTTGTAGGTCAAGTTCGCAGTCGCCTCGGAGGAGGTCACCAGGGCGACCTCCTCTCCCATGACGCGCCCTATCACGCCCGTGAGCAGGGGGTAGTGCGTGCAGCCGAGGACCAGGGTGTCCACGCCCGCCTCCTTGAGGGGGGCCAGGTACTGCGTGGCCACGGCCTCGAGCTCCGCGCCGGTGGTGATCCCCGCCTCGACGAACTCCACGAAACGCGGGCACTCGCGCTGGGTGAGGCTCAAGCCGGGGACCGCGGCCAGGACATGGGAGTACGCCTCGGACTGGATCGTCGCCCGGGTCCCGATCACGCCGATGCGCCCGTTCCTGGTCGCCGTCACGGCTTGGCGCGCGGCGGGTGTGATGACCTCGACGACCGGGATGCCCGCGTCCACCCAGTAGCGCTCGCGGGCGTCCGCCAACGCGGCGGCCGTCGCGGTGTTGCAGGCGATGATGAGCGCTTTGACGCCCATGGCGGCCAACTGGTCGAGGCATGCGAGGGTGTAGGTGCGCACCTGCGCGACCGGCCGGGGGCCGTAGGGCGTGTGACGGGTGTCGCCCAGGTACACGACCTCTTCGTCCGGGAGTTTGTCGATGACCGCGCGCGCGACGGTCAGGCCCCCCAGGCCCGAGTCGAAGATGCCGATCGGGGCGTTGTCCATGTATGTGACCCTCAGTCCTCGTGGTGCTCTTGCATGGCCGTCAGGAGTGAATCCTGCCACCAGGTAACGAGCATATAGATTATGGCGACGCTTTGCGTGTGCTCGCCCGTGGGCTCGCTCATGGCCAGGGCCTCCACCGCCTCCGCGTCCGAAGCGGTCTCCATCCCCAGCTCGCCCGCCAGTCCCAGGCGGATGTCGTTGAGGGCTCCCAGGCACTGCCACGCGTCGGCCGCCCTGACGCGCAGGTCCACCTCGTCGGAGTCCGCGGCCCAGGGGCGCTCGCGGGCGGCCACGGGCGCGGCCCCGTCGAGGATCCGCCAGAAGGCGCGCAGGCGGCGGGACTTGTCCGAACGCACGATGTCCTCGGTCAGGGCGCGCAACGACTGGGCGGTCTGCGCGTCAGCGCTCATCGGCGGCAGCAGGAACTCCAGCGAGCGCTCGACGGGGGCGTCGCGCTTGACTTCCGGACCGGTCGACGCCGACACCATGATCGACATCTCCTCGGCGTCGCTGGGATCGTCGAGGACCACGAGGATCTCGGAGACGAGTTGGCGCAGCAGCAGGAGCGAGCGCCGGTCGATGCGCGCCGAGTAGTACGCGCCGTCGCGTGCGAAGGGGCCCATCCCAGTGCCCTCAGCGCGCGTGGGCGCCTGCTGGCGCGGGTTCCATCGTGGCGCGCAGGCCGTACGTGTGCAGTGCGACCACGTCCGCCTCGATCCGCTCGCGCGGTCCGGAGTTGACGACGGCCCTGCCCGTCGTGTGGACGCGCATCATGAGCTCGTGCGCCCTGGCGCGGGAGTAGCCGAAGTGGCGCTGGAGGACCGCCGTCACGTACCCCATGAGGTTGACGGGGTCGTCCCAGACGACCGCCTGCCACACGGGGATCTCGTAGGAGCGCGCCCGCGCCTCGGTGCGCGCCCGCGGGCGCGCGTCTGTGCGGGGAGCGGTGGTGGCCATGTCCCAAGCCTATTGTCCCCAGCGCGTCTTGAATACTGTTTTCACCCCACTCGTGACCAGCCGAACACGGTATTCTCGTCACATGGCAGCCTCACCATCATCCTCTTTCCTCACAGATATGTACGAGCTCACCATGCTCGACGCGGCGCTCCACGACGGCACGGCCCAGCGGCGGTGCGTGTTCGAGGTCTTCGGGCGCAGGCTCCCCGCGACGCGGAGGTTCGGCGTCGTGGCGGGCACCGGCCGCATCCTCGAGGCGCTGCAGCGCTTCACCTTCGACTCCGAGCAGATCGAGTGGATGCGCGACAACGGGATCGTCTCCGAGCGCGCGCTGGACTACCTGGCGGACTTCCGCTTCTCCGGAACGATCTGGGGCTACGCCGAGGGCGAGTGTTACTTCCCGGGCTCGCCCCTGCTCACCGTCCAGGGCACTTTCGCGGAGTGCACCCTGCTGGAGACCCTCCTCCTGTCGATCCTCAACCACGATTGCGCCGTCGCCTCGGCGGCCTCGCGCATGACGATCGCCGCCCACGGGCGGCCCTGCATGGACATGGGGGCGCGGCGCGCCCACGAGCGCGCCGCCGTCTCAGCGGCCCGCGCCGCCGTCATCGGCGGGTTCCAGGGGACCTCCGACCTCGAAGCCGCCAAGCGCTACGGGATCCGCGCGATCGGGACCGCCGCGCACGCATTCACACTGCTGCACGACGACGAGCGCGCGGCCTTCGACTCCCAGGTCGCCAACCTCGGCCCGGGCACCACGCTGCTCGTCGACACCTACGACGTCGCGCAGGGCGTCGCCAACGCGGTCGAGGCGGCCCGCGCGGCGGGCGGCGAGCTCGGCGCGGTGCGCCTGGACTCGGGCGACCTGGTGGCGCAGGCGTTCAAAGTGCGCGGCCAGCTCGACGCGATGGGGGCGACGTCCACGAGGATCACGGTGACCTCGGACCTGGACGAGTACGCCATCGCGGCACTGGGCGCCGCCCCTGTGGACTCCTACGGGGTGGGGACCCGGCTGGTGACGGGCTCGGGCGTGCCCACGGCCGCGCTCGTGTACAAGGTGGTCGCGCGCGAGGACTCGGGCGGCGGCATGGTGCCCGTCGCCAAGAAGTCCGAGTCGAAGTCCACGGTCGGGGGCATGAAGGTGGCCGGGCGCGTCATCGGCGAGGAGGGGTACGCCGCGGAGGAGCTCCTGCTGGTCGGCGTCCCCCTCGACGAGGCCGCCGACGCGCTCCAGGCGCGCGGGGCGCGCCCCCTGCAGATCCCGCTGGTCGTCGATGGCGGGATCGACCCGCGCATGTGGGGGAGCGAGGCGCTCGCGCGCGCCCAGGAGCGCCACATCCGCTCGCGCAACGAGCTGCCCTACCAGGCGTGGAGGCTCTCCGAGGGAGAGACCGCGATCCCCACCCGCTACGAGAAGGCGGGCTGAGCCGGCCACGGCGGAGCCCGTCGGCCAGGACCGCGGTCCCTGCGAGGGGGCGGTCCCTGCGAGGGGCGGGCCGACAGCCCTCAACGGGAACCTGCCGGGTGTGTGGAACCGCATTGGGGCGGGCAACAGGCCATTGGGGTAGGCAATTTGTCTACCCCAATGGGTGGTTTCCTGCCCCGAAGCGTCTCGCTGTACCCGGAGTGCGCTGTGGAGGCGTCGGCGTTGGCCGACCACGGCACCCGGGCGCATCTCGCAGCGGTGGAACAGCGGGGGCAGCTTTCACAGAGATGCCTCCACTTGTACAGCGGTACCACACTTTGCAAGTGTTATAACACTTGCAAAGTGACGGTATCCCTTTGAAAATACGACATCGCTTGCAAACCGCACCAGTGCCCGTTCTGCAGGCGAGACTTCCCTTCGAGAACGCGGCTCGCATTGCAGTACTGGCCGAGTAGCGGCCCCGCGGACGAGGCTTCCCTTTGGAAGCGTGGTACCGCTTGCGGAACTGTTCGGGCGAGGCGCTGACCAGACTTTCTCCGTTGCAGAACTCCGACGGGAGGGCGCTGGGGCAGGACGGGCCTGTGGGGCGGGCGCCTGGTGGCGGAGATGGCATGCGGCGGGTCTATGGGGGATGGCGGTGTACGCGACCGGTAGGCCGGTGGACCCGTTGCGAAGAATGCGGACCCGTTCCGCCGATCCTCTGGGAAGGCAGCGGATCCGACCGCTCATGCGGCCCCGACTAGCGGGCGCGCTCGGCCAGGAGGCGGGCGACGCGGGGCGCCGCGCGCCCGTCGCCGTAAGGGGCGGCGTCGGTGTCGGCGGGCCGGGGCCGGGAGGCGGCCTCGACCAGGTCGTCGCCGGTTCCCACGAGGACGTTCCACCCCAGTTCCACCGTTTCGACCCACTCGGTCTCCGCGCGCACGGTCGTGGTGGGCACCCGTAACAGGAAGGCCTCCTTCTGCAGGCCGCCGGAGTCGGTGATGACGCCGCGCGCGCGCATCATGGCGGACACCAGTTGCGGGTAGGGCAGGGGAGGGTGCGCAACGAGGCCGCCCCGGGCGATGGCGATGCCCGCCCTCGTGCACGCCGCGACGAGGCGCGGGTGGGCGAGGAGGACGACCGTGTGGCCCACCCTCCCCAACGACGTGAGGAGGGCGTCGAGGCGGGTGGGGTCGTCGGTGTTGGAGGGGCGGTGGATGGTGGCCAGGGAGTAGGAGCCGGCCGTGAGGCCCAGTGAGCGCTCGACGGCGGAGGGGCCCTGTCCGGCGACCTCGTCGCGCACGCGCGCCAGGACATCGGCCATGACGTCGCCGACCACGACGGAGCGGCCCCCCAGGCCCTCGGCCTCCAGGTGCGCGGCGGCGGCGGCTGTCGGGGCCAGCAGCAGGTCGGCGGCGTGGTCGGTGAGGACCCGGTTGACCTCCTCGGGCATCGACCGGTTGAAGGAGCGCAGGCCGGCCTCCAGGTGCGCCGTGGGGATGTGGAGTTTCACGGCGGCCAGGGCGGCGGCGAGCGTCGAGTTGGTGTCCCCGTACACGAGCGTCCAGTCGGGGCGGTGGCGGGCCAGGACGGGGTCCATCGCGGCCAGCATCCGGCCCGTCTGGACGCCGTGGGTGCCCGAGCCCACGCCCAGGTGCTCGTCGGGCGGGCTGATGCGCAGGTCGGAGAAGAACACGTCGGAGAGCAGCGGGTCGTAGTGCTGCCCGGTGTGGACGATGACGTGGTCGATCCCCGCCCCGCGCAGCGCCCAGTCGACGGGGGCGAGTTTGACGAACTGGGGGCGGGCCCCCACGACGGACATCACGCGCACGGCGTCCCCCCTCGGTCCCGCCGGCCGTTGATGGCCCGCCCGTAGGCGGCGACCAGCCGGTCGGCGCCCTCGTCCCAGGTGGGGATCCGGGGGGCCTCGAATGCCTCGACATCGGCCCTGCTTATGCGCCGCAGCGCGGGCTCGAGGCCGGTGCGGGGGTCGGCGAGGATCCACGTCCCGGCCCGTGGGCCCAGGAGGCGGCGCGCCTCGGGCAGGTCCGAGCACAGCACGGGGATGCCCGCGGCGAAGCCCTCCATCATCTTGTTCGGCGTCGACAGTCGGTGGGACAGGCAGGAGTACTCGATGAGGCACAGGGCCGCGTCTGCGCCCCGCATGTGCGCCACGACCTGGTCGGGCGGCACCGGAGGCAGCCAGTGGATGTTCGGGCAGCGCTCGGCGGCGAGGCGCACCCGCGGGCCGAGGGCCCCGTCGCCGAGGAAGACGACGTGCGCCCCCGGCACGCGCTCGAAGGCCGTCAGGATCGCCTCGATGTTGCGCCCGGGGGCCAAGAACCCGGCGTGGACGTAGAGGAGCGCGGAGCCGGGGATCCCGAGGCGGGCGCGCAGGTCCACGCGCCCGGTGCTGGGAAGGGGGGCGTTCGTGACGACCTCGACCCGCAGCCCCGGGTAGGCGTCCCGGTACCACTGGGCGATGGAGTCGTTGACCACTGAGACCACGTCGGCCCGGCGGATGTAGCGGCGCTCGATCGCGCGCTGGATCCGCTGGCGCAGGCCGCGCGAGGCGATGGTCTCGGTCTCCAGCTCGTGGCAGTTGTAGGCCAGGACCGCGCCGGTGCGCCGTGCGAGGCGGTGGCACATCGGCAGCATGAAGAGGTTCTGGGCGGCCACGGCCGTCACGCGCGCCCTCCTGTAGCGCCGGTAGACGCGCCACTGCCACGCGACGAGGATCCGCAGCGCCCCCATGGGGGAGCGCAGGGAGGCCCCCGGCACGCGCCTCAGCAGTGCGCCGGGGGCGAGGCCCTCCTCCCGCGGGGCCCCCGGGAGGGCGATCCCCACGACCTCGGTCGCCGCGAACAGCCCGGATCCTTGGAGGGAGAGCGCCAGTTTGGCCAGGCGCCCCGCGGACTCCAGGGGGGACGGGTAGACGAGGAGGTTGAGTCCTTCGCGTGCGGTCATGGACACGATCCTACGCGGGGGGACCCCGGGGACCGGGTCAGCCGATCCACACGCCCGAGCTGTTGAAGGTGCGCTGGGCGCCGTTGATCCAGTGGGTTCCCGTGAGCATCGCCCCGCTGGAGTCCATGTAGTACCAGGAGCCCTCGATGTTCTGCCACCCCGTGGTCATGGCCCCCGAGGCTCCGAGGTAGTACCAGGTGTCCCCGACCCTGACCCATCCGATCTCCATGGCGCCTCCGGAGCCGAGGTGGTACCAGTAGTCGCCGGTGCTGATCCATCCGGTGAGCTGGGCTCCGGAGCCGTCGTGGTAGTACCAGTAGCCTTTGTCGAGCACCCATCCGGTGCGCATGTACCCGGAGGAGTCGAAGCGGTACGTGCGCCCGTTGATCGTCATGGAGGTTGAGACGGGGTAGGAGCCGTCCGGCTGGCGCCACCACCAGCCCCTCGAATCACTCATCCACCTGCCGCTGGGGGGCGGCGTGTCGCCGTCGCGTTGGAACACGCGCACGTAGTCCACTTCCATGTCGGTCCCGTTGCCCTCGTAGTCGGAGCGGGCTGTGCGCGCGTCCTGGTAGGGGGTGTCGCCCAGGAACTTTCCGCCGATCGCGTGGTTGAGGCGCAGGTAGAAGGGGCCGTCGAAGGGGGCCCCCGGCCCGTGGTGCTCCATCCCCGTGAAGGGCCCGTTGATCTCGTGGGTCTTGACACCGTCGAGGAAGAAGGTGAGCTTCGTGGGCTCCCATTGCAGCGCGTAGGTGTGGAACTCGTCCTGGGTGTTCACGGTGGTGTCGCGCGTGCTGTAGTTGGGGCGCTGCTGGCGGCGGGGGTTGGCGCTCGCCTCGGAGAACCAGTGGGCGTTGGACTGGACGAACCCGGGCAGGCTCCCCTTGGACTCGAAGACGTCGATCTCGCCGCTGCGCGGCCATCCGCCGTAGGCGCCGTTCTGGGGGGAGAGCCAGAACGCGGACCACGAGGAGCGGGACTTGGGGAGCTTCACGCGGGCGACGAAGTACCCGTAGGTGAAGGAGCGGAGGTTCTTGGAGTGCACGAACCCGCTGGTGAAGTCCTGGTAGGAGGTGGTCTGGGAGTTCCCGTTCCAGGAGGGGGTGCCCGGCGAGTACTTGCCGGTCAGGTGGAGGGCGCCGCCGTGGACGCTGACGTTCTCGCGCCTGTACACCTGTTGCGTGTTGTCGCCCCAGCCGCCGAGTTGGTAGTCCCAGTTCGACGGGTCGAGGCGGTCGCCGTCGAACTCGTCGTGCCACACGAGGCGGTATCCGGAGGGGCCGTCGTTCTGGGCGCCGTCCTCGGGGGCGGAGGCGGCGAGCGCCACCCCGGGGATGGCTATGGCGAGCGCGAGCGCTGCTCCGAGTGCGCGCGCAGGGCGTTTGATATGGGTATGCACGTGTCTGTCTTTCAGTGTGTGTGAATGAGACTCGCCACAGGCTATCAGCGGTTACTAGAAAAGCAATACGATCGCGCTCGTGTCGCGCTGTGCCCTCCTCGCGCCTGACTGGCGCTTGTCCCCAATATTCTCAGACCGGGGCCCCAACGCGCGCGCGTGATTATATTCCGGACGATGTTGACACTAGACTATTCGGTGTTGTCAACGGAGGAGCCCCATGCGCATCGCTGTCGTCGCACTCGGAAAGATCGGCCTGCCCCTGGCCGTCCACTACGCGGGGAAAGGGCACAGCGTCGTTGGGGTGGACACCGACCCCGCCGTCGTGGCGGCCGTCAACGCCGGCGCCGAGCCGTTCCCCGGGGAGGCGCACCTGGGCGCGCGCCTGCGCGAGGCGGTGGGCGGCGGACGGCTGCGCGCGACGACGCGCTACGGGGAGGCGGTGCCCGGGGCCGACGCGGTCGTCGTCGTCGTGCCCCTCTTCGTCGACGACGCCACCTGGGAGCCGGACTTCGCGCTCATGGACGCCGCCACCCGTTCCCTGGCCGAGCACCTGGATCCCGACACCCTTGTCTCCTACGAGACCACCCTGCCCGTGGGCGCCCTGCGGGGCCGCTTCAAGCCGATGATCGAGCGGATCAGCGGCCTTCGCGAGGGCGACGGCTTCCACCTCGTCTTCAGCCCCGAGAGGGTGCTCACCGGCCGGGTCTTCGCCGACCTGCGCCGCTACCCCAAGCTCGTGGGCGGCCTGGACGAGGCCGGCGCCCGGGCCGGCGTCGCCTTCTACGAGGCCGTCCTCGACTTCGACGAGCGCGACGACCTGCCCCGCCCCAACGGCGTGTGGGACATGGGGAGCGCCGAGGCCGCCGAGATGGCCAAGCTCGCCGAGACCACCTACCGCGACGTCAACATCGGCCTGGCCAACCAGTTCGCCGTCTACGCCGACAAGGCCGGCTTCGACGTCGAGCGCGTCATCGAGGCCTGCAACTCCCAGCCCTACTCCCACATCCACCGCCCCGGCATCGCGGTGGGCGGTCACTGCATCCCCGTGTACCCGCGCCTGTACCTGTCCACCGACCCCGGCGCCACGGTGGTGCGCGCCGCCAGGGAGGCCAACGCGGCGATGCCCGCCTACGCGGTCTCGCGCGCGGCCGAGGTGCTGGGCGGCCTGGAGGGCATGCGCGCCGCCGTCCTGGGGGCCTCCTACAGGGGCGGGGTCAAGGAGACCGCATTCTCCGGCGTCTTCCCCACGGTGGAGGCCCTGCGCGAGGCAGGCGCCGAGGTCCTCGTCCACGACCCCCTGTACACCGACGAGGAGCTGGCCGGCTTCGGCTGGACCCCCTTCCACCTGGGGGAGGGGGCCGACGTCGTCATCGTCCAGGCCGACCACCCCGAGTACGCGCGCCTGGAGCCCGCCGACGCCCCCGGCGCGCGCCTGCTCGTGGACGGCAGGGGGGCCACCGACCCCGCCCTGTGGCGCGGCGTCCCGCGGATCACCATCGGCGGCGGGGGGCCGCGGTGAGGGGCCGCTGGCGCTGGGGGGCCTTCCGGCCCTGGCGGGCCCCGGGCGCGCCCGTGGT
>ERZ772764.411-NODE-411-length-30157-cov-12.716863_pt1 | contig 30157 bp, 27 predicted proteins | sample MGYA00512163_ERZ772764 | MGnify/ENA primary metagenome ERZ772764 (study PRJEB29015, sample SAMEA2737903) | human oral metagenome | biome: human oral; feature: human-associated habitat; material: dental | place: China | collected 2094 ... | reverse complement strand
ATGTTCAATCATATGATTGATTACCTATCATTGTTCAGTTTTCAAAGATCTGTACATTAGAAGTTTTAACGTTCTAACGACTTTTTAAAGTATATCAGTCATCTCATAAAACGTCAACCACTTTTTTAAGAAGTTTTGTTTTATTTTTGACCACTTGTGTTTCCACAATATACTTACCATCATAACCAAATCCTCTAAAATTAGAGATAGAAAACTCACAAACTTTCGTTTGTGAGTTTTATTTGGTGGCTCATCCGCGACTCGAACGCGGGACACCCTGATTAAAAGTCAGGTGCTCTACCAACTGAGCTAATGAACCATGTTGGCAGGGGTGGCTGGGATCGAACCAGCGCATAACGGAGTCAAAGTCCGTTGCCTTACCACTTGGCGACACCCCTACAGTGATTACGATGTGTAGGTTATGGGGTGAGTAGTGGGGATCGAACCCACGCGTAACGGAGCCACAATCCGCCGTGTTAACCGCTTCACCATACCCACCACCTTGTAGGTATCGAAGACACTGTCTTCGTAACAAAGAGAATTATATCTGTTTTAGAAGTTTGTGTCAATAACTTTTTCTAATTTCATTTAACTTTCAGTTTTGAAATTAACAAGCCATATACTTCTAATATAAAACTCTTTCACATCCTAATAAAAAGGAAGTACCACCGTTAAAATGTTTTTTAACGAATGGTGCTTCCCTATTATACATATAAATTATTTATTTGGCAAATAGTTTTTTACAAAATTTGGTAATGCAAACGCAGCCTTTTGAATATCCTTGTTATAGTACTTAGTTTCAAAGTTTTGTTCACGATTTGGTTCCCATGTTAATGGGTCGTATTTTTTAGATCCAATCGTAAAGCAATGCATCCCGGCCGGATAGATTGGAATGTATGCGGTGTACAAACGAGCGATTGGGAAATGATTGTTTACATAACCAAACACCTTCTCAACGAGCGGTTGATGAAGCATAGGAGATTCAGTTTGTTGTACAAATAGACCATCTGCTTTTAGAGCTTTCAACGTATTCTTATAAAACTCTTCCGTAAATAATCCTTCACCAGGACCAATTGGATCAGAGCAATCCACAATAATAACGTCATAGTAATCTTCAGCCTCTGCCATAAAGCCAATACCGTCACCAATCTTTACTGTTAACTTAGGATTGTTTTCAATCATAGCCTTAGAAATAGTAGGTAGATATTGTTTTGCCAATTCTACAACTTTACCATCAATCTCAACCATGGTAACTTCTTTAACGCAATCATGGCGTACGCATTCTCTAGCTACACCGCCATCACCACCACCGATAATCAGTACCCGTTCTGGATTTGGATGCAAAAACAATGGTACATGAGCAATCATTTCATGGTAGATAAACTCCTCCCGTTCAGACGTTTGGAATACACCATCTAATGCAAGCATCATGCCATATTCTTTAGACTTAAATACTTCAATTTTTTGAAATTCAGATTCACCAGAATAAAGTACCTCTTCTGCTTCAGCACTGAGACGTAAATGAGGCGTTTGCTCTTCTGTAATCCATTGACTCATACTAACCTCCTATATAGGTAGAGCGATAGCTTTCACCATCGCTCTCATAATACTAATATTATTTCTTAGTTATATAACAGAATCCACCGCCAAGGATGGTATCTTGCAACCAATGAACTAGTGAGAAATCACGGATTTCCCCTTCATCAAAAATACCGCAACGAATATCATCACCATCCATGAACATCTTATAAATAGGCACCCAATGCCATGTATAGAGCGCAGGTTCTTTACCTTTATGACGATTTAAGAACGCTACAGGAACATCCTGTGATAATGCATCGTGAATAAACTGCGCCGCCGCCTCTACTTCTACGCGGGATGCAGAAAAGGGAGATACATTAAGCATGTGTACCTCATAAGGCAAATTCTTATCATCAAATAAACGACTAAGGCCGCGTTCCATCCATTGCGTTTTATAAACGCCACCACCAAATCTTGGTTTTACATAGTTCCACACGACATTCATACGTTCTAATGCTAATGTATGATTTGCCGTAGTAGACACATCTAATAGGCCATCTCGAAATTCAGAATAACTCAATACCTGTGTGGCTGATGTAGGGCCACAACCAGACAAACGTTGCCATTCATCATCAAACCATTCTTGATCATAGCCGTGTGATATAGTCCCATTTACATCGATATCAAGCCACTCCGGATGTTTAACAGATACATCATTCATGAGATTAACCTTCGATTACTTCCACTGTTTCCATGATATCGCCTTGATGGATACCATCAACTACATCCATGCCTTCGATTACTTTACCAAACACAGTATGTACCCCATCTAAATGAGGTTGTGGTTCGTATACGATAAAGAATTGGCTACCGCCAGTATTAGGACCACGGTGAGCCATAGACAACGCACCGCGTTCGTGTTTATGAGGATTGCCAATCAATTCGTCTTTAATTGTGTAACCAGGACCGCCTGTACCATTGCCATTAGGGCAACCACCTTGCGCTACGAAGCCAGGAATTACACGATGGAATGTCAATCCATTATAGAAACCTTTATTAATAAGGTCTATAAAGTTTTGTACTGTGCCAGGTGCTTCTTTATCAAATAATTCAATTACAATGTCTCCACCTTTTGCCATATGGATTTTTGCTTGTTTCATTGTTCAGGTACCTCCAAAATTGTACGCAACACATGTGCTGCTAATATAAAACCTGCCACTGGTGGCACAAAACTGCATGTTCCTGGGCTCGTTGCTTCGCCGCGGAACTGTGGTTTTGTCGGTTTTTCTGTAGAAAATAAAACTAATTGTTTTTTTATCCCCCGTTTCTTGAGCTCCCGGCGCATAACGCGTGCCAATGGGCATGTATGAGACTTATTGATATCTGCAATCATAAGTTTCTCCGGGTAAAAGCGATTACCGCCGCCCATACAGGAAATAACAGGGATGCTTTCACGTTGACAAACCTCGATAATATTGAGTTTTGCCGTTACCATATCAATGGCATCGATCACATAATCAACGTTCAAGCTTTGAATAAATCCAGGATATTTCTCCTCAGTATACATAATATCGTGAGTTTCTATCACTACATCAGGATTGATGGAAAGAGCTCGCGCCTTTGCGACCTCAACCTTACGTTCTCCAATGGTATCGTGTGTCGTAATCATTTGACGATTCAAATTGCTGGGTGCAATGGAATCACCATCAATAATAACGATGCGCCCTACACCAGCACGTACTAGAGCCTCGAGGGCCCCACCGCCGACACCACCAACACCAAAGAGCGCAATAGATGTATCCTTTAATGTTTGGATTTTATCAGGACCAACCAACCATTCTAAACGAGTTAACATATATTCCATTAATATTTACCCGCCGGAATAATTTCTGTCCAATATCCATCAGGATCAGCGATAAAATAAATACCCATGTCGGCATTTTCATAGGCTACAACACCCATCTCTTTATGTTTTTTTAGAGCTGCTTCGTAGTCATCTACATAAAATGCCAAGTGGAATTCATTATCCCCTAAATTATAAGGGCGGTCCCAATCGCGCAACCATGTAAGTTCTAATTCATGCGCCGTATATGGACTTTTTAAATATACAAGGGTAAAAGCACCGCTTGGGTCTTCCAAGCGACGATCCTCTTCAAGCAGTAAGGCCTCTTTATAGAAGGCTAAACTCTTATCAAGATCCTTAACATTTATATTATTATGAGCAAATGAAAACTTCATAGGACCTCCTTATGTAAATACAGTATATTTTTGTAGGAATTATCCTCTTTTAATAGTATCACATTTTGTAAATTTATAGCTAGTTAATAACAAATTTTGCCGTACTACCTTCATCACCGCGTGTGACCTCTAAATGGGCAGGTATCCGCGTCTTTAACTCAGGTACATGGGAAATCATACCAATAAGGCGTCCCGACGATTGCAATTGTACCAATGTTTCCATAGCCAGCTCCAATGTATCAGGGTCAAGTGTACCAAAGCCTTCATCAATGAACATCGTATCCATATGAATACCACCGGTATAACTTTGAATCACATCGGCAAGACCTAAGGCAAGTGCCATAGAGGCCAAGAATGTTTCTCCCCCTGACAAGGTATTCGCAGGTCTAGATTGTCCTGTGAAAGCGTCCATTACGGCCAAATCAAGGCCTTGCTTACCACGGCCGCCACCGGTATAGTCTGAACGCTCCAAAGAGTAACGGCTACGGCTCATCTTTTGAAGACGTAAATTAGCTGCATACACAACCTCATCTAAAATGGCCCCCAATACATAGCGCTCAAAGGTAACATTTTTAAAACCTTGTTCCCCCCCATTAGCGAGATCATTCAATCGACTTAAGAAGGCTACCTTCTCTCGGGCCTCACCCATAGCCGATTCAATTTCCTCTAGTGAAGCAAGTGTAGTTTCTATATGCTGTGTTTCTTTATCCCAGGCCGCTAAATTGCCTACTAGCGTATCTCTACACTCTACCGCCGCATCATACACCTCATCACTTACTGTATCACGAGGCTCAACTATAGATTTCGCTACCTTTAACGCCGCATCATATACAGCTTGTGCTTTATTGAAAGCCTCATCTAATGCATGTAACTCAGTTCTAAAGGTATCTAAGGCCTTATAATCACCTAACAACTCTATGAAATCATCTTCACATAAAGAAATTAATTCCAATGATTTTGTATATTCCTTATAGATTGCATCAAGGTTGTTAGTTTCTTCTTTCACTTGTGCAGATAAGGTTTCTAAACGCCCCCGCTTAGCATTGAGCTGTTCTCGAGCAGCTTCTAAATTTGTTTTACAAGCCTCCACTTGCTCATCGTATGCTTTAATTTCGGTTTCTAACGATTCTATCTGTTTTTGCCATGCATCAAGATCTGTAGTTGGCAAGCTTTCAGATAAGGCATCAATCTTAGCATGCACAGAACTAATCTGAATCTCTAAGTCATGCAACCTTTCAAGTAATTCCTTATGACCGATCTCTAATTTTACTAATTCTTCTTTAGTCCCGCGCAATGCATCCTCATTGGTAGCTATAGTCTTGCTCAACTGTTCCGTATCACTATGTAGAGCTGTGAGCTGGTCCATTTGGGATAGCAAGTCTTGTTGAATAGAATCAAAGGTATCTTCCGAAAAACCATCAATGGATGATGTAAGTTTAGAAACTTGGTTTTTAACTGCCTCATCTAACTCATGTAGACGAATCACCAACGTTTCTTTCTGACCAATTTCGCTAGCCTGCTTTTGTAGTACCTCATCCCGCACCGCACGAGCCGCTTCTATCTCCTCTTTTGTAGGATACAACTCAGGCTTGGATGCTAACTGTGGATGTTCTGTAGAACCACATACAGGGCATGGCTCATTATCTACTACCAAATGGACAAGTTCAAACGCTCGTCCCTCTGCCATCAAATGTTCTAAACGCTCAAGATGTACCTTCGAGTTCTTTACAGATTCCTCTATATCCGCTAAAGATTTATCTTTTGCATCAATATCGTTTTGAATCTTCTCTTTCTGTGCTAATAATTCAGCATATCGTTGCAACTGACTCAACTGTTCTTGGATACGAGGAATAGACTCTAATGTTTTACTATTAGCTTGGAACTGTTTTCTCGCTTCACCTAACGCGACCTCTAAATCAATTACTAGATTGTGCTGTGCCTGTAACTTAACTTCACTTTTCTCGCGGTCCTGTGTTTCCAAGTTACGCTTTAGTGTAGCCAATTCCTTATTTAGCAGTGCTAACTCATCAAATTTCTCTGACTGTTGTTGCAATAGAGCCAATGTGGTCCTCTTAGCTTGTATAGTTTCACCTTGAGATGCTAACACTTCATGAGCCTCTGTACATGTAGACTCATGTTGAGATGCAATTTCTACACCTTTTTTCGCATCTGAAAGTGCGGTTTCCAAGGTTTTTAATACACTCTGTTTATCACTAAACTGTTTATATAGCTCATAGCTAGGAGTCAAAGAAGTGAGAAACTGAACCTTTTCACTTAAACTTGAACGCTCCCCTTCTCTTGCTTTGACCAAGTCTAGTACAGAAGTAGCCTCTGTAAGAGCCTGTTGTGCTTGATTATATACGGCCCACTCCTTACGCAAGGCATTAAATTGTTCTACCTCATTAACAGCCCTATCTCGTTCTACTACAAGTACATCACGATGTGGTACTCGATTAGATAACAGTTCACGTACATGTTCGACAGTTAGCACTGGAGTCTCTTCATCGTGAGGAATAGACTGTATCAACGCCATTTGTTTCATCAAATTTTCTTCAATGCCAGCTTTTTCGTCATCATAAGTTGATTTAAGAGCCTCTTGTAGTTTTCGATATAACTCTGTTCTAAAGAGCGTATGTAGTAATTCCTCCCGTTCATTTGTAGAGGCGACAAGGAGTTTTCTGAATTCCCCTTGTGGCAATAGAACCACTTGTAAAAATTGATCCTTACGAAAACCTATGATTCGTTGAATTGTATCGCGAACAGCGGCGGCAGAGGTAGCAACGATTTTCCACTCACCAGCTTTCATTTCATATACAGTAGCACTAGCATTCTGCTCACGCATTCCTGTACCACGTTTTTTAGCTACCAACTGTTTTGGCAGTCTTTCAATACGATACTGAGCCTCACCGATTGCAAAGGAAAAGTCAACGCGCGTCATCCGCTCAGGTTCCGCAAAATCGCTGCGGATAGCATCGGTTTTCCGCACTTCTCCACTTGGCTCGCCATACAAGGCATATACCATGGCGTCTAATATAGATGTTTTCCCTGCTCCTGTTGGACCAGAGATGAGGAACATAGAATGATTCTCTAATTCGCTAAAGTCCAAGGTAACCGAATCTCGATACGGACCAAAGGCTTCTATTGTTAGTGATATAGGCTTCATCTAGTCCTCCTTGATAATTCGGTCCCACACAGAGTTGATATATGACTGTTCCGCCTCTGTTAACGGCTCTTTCCACACGGTTTCTGCAAACTGATTAAACAATTGACGCTCATCTAGTTCTTTAAATACGGCATCTCCCATATCTACCACAGGTGTTGCTATGCGCCCTGCTAGTTCAATGGTCATACATCGATGATAAACCTGACGCAACTTAGCCATGCCGTCCATGATAGGCATCGTATCTAGGAGGCGTGCCTGCACGTAATCATCCTTATGTTTCGTTTGGAGGGCTGTATTATTTAAAAGGTCCTCAAAATAACCTTCCAAAATGACTACATCCCGCTTCGCCTCTACAGGGATTGTACTAATATCTACCTTCCCGTTTGTATCCATATCAATAATGGTAAAAGATTTCTTCTGCCCATGTTCATCAAAGGAATACTTCAATGGCGATCCGCTATAGCGAATATGGTCTGCCCCCATCCGTTGCGGTCCATGTAAATGTCCAAGAGCTGTATAGTGAAAGTTTTTAAAAACGTGAGGGCTCACCTGTTCACTACCCCCTACAGACAAGGTTCGTTCCGAACCACCTACTTCGCCACCCATTACAAAGGCGTGACTAATGGCAATGCTACGCATCTGTTTTGGCACTTGTTTATATAGATAATCACTCCAAGCCTGATACATTTGGTCATAATTATGTAAATTAAGTGCAACCGCTTCTTGATCATTATCATCTACATAGGAAAATAAAGTATCATCAGTCATATCCGTATCAACTGGTTTTGATTCACTGGAGTTCAGTCCCAAAGCGTCACCTATGCGACGAGGTTCGCTAAACGGCATAGGACAAATGGCCACCTTACCATCAAAGCCTTCAAATTCAAAGGGTTGTAATGCATGATGAGGAGAGCCCCAAATATGAATGCCCGATTCACTTAGCATAGACCGTCCCACTTCAAGGCGTTCCGCTCCATCGTGGTTTCCACTCACTACAAATAGAGGAACCTTATAATCCATAGCGAGACGAGTAATGATAGAGTCCCATAATTCAATAGCTTCAATGGGTGGTACCGCCCTGTCAAATACATCCCCTGCAAGCAAGATGCCATCGATTTTTTCTTCTTTCAAAATAGTAAAGAACTGATGCTCCAACACATAAGCTTGGTCATCTGTTAAGTACTGACCATAAAAAATACGACCTAAATGCCAATCCGCAGTATGTAAAAAACGCATTTCATCCCCCTTTCCAGTTCTCCCTATACCTTATATATATTTAGTTTATACCAATTATTATATAACTCAATTTATTTTGCTTGATTATTGATTATCTACGATAGAGCGCAACATAGCAATTTCTTTTGCATAGCCATCTAATTCATTTGGCGTTTCCAAATAGAATGGCAAGCTCGTCAGTTTAGGATGTGTCACAATACGAGCAATCGCATCGATACCGATATGACCTTCCCCAATTTTTTCATGACGGTCTTTATGAGCCCCCATAGGATTCTTAGAATCGTTCAAGTGAATCGCTTTCAAACGGTCGAGACCTACAATACGATCGAACTCATCAATGACACCATCTAAATTATTAACGATGTCATAACCACCTTCGTGAATATGGCAAGTATCTACACAAACACCCATATACTCTTTTAATTTTACACTGTCAATAATACGAGCAATTTCTTCGAAACGAGAGCCAATTTCCGTCCCCTTGCCAGCCATAACCTCTAAAAGAACCGTGGTTTTCATACCGGGGAACAAGATTTCATTCAAGCACTCCACGATGTATTCGATGCCTTGGTCAACACCTTGCTTTACATGACTACCGGGATGAAAGTTATACATCTGGCCTGGTAAATATTCCATGCGTTCTAAATCTTCTGTCATGGCTTGTTTTGCAAAAGCGCGCAAATCCTCCTTTGCTGCACATGGATTATACGTGTAAGGCGCGTGAGCTAACAAGGTACCAAAGTTATGTTCTTTCATATACGCACTAAGGCTATTCATATCCTCCACATCGAGAGCACGCATGCTACCACCCCTAGGATTGCGCGTAAAGTATTGGAATGTATTGCCCCCAATTTGAGTGGCTTCCTTTCCCATATGTAAATACCCTTTTGATATAGATAAATGAGCTCCTATTGTAAACATTATATATCCTTTCAACTCTATATGACTCAAAAACCCCCTGCATGAGTATACGCAGGGGGCGTCTGTTAGTGACTTTCTTTTTTTGCACATTCTGGGCATATGCCTTCGAATGTAATTTGTTGTCCTGTAATTTGATAAGCACTAGCTTTTCCAGCAATATCAGCAATAGCATGTAGATCGACATTCATCATATCTTCTACCTTGTTACAACGAACACAGCGAATATGTGCATGAGCTGTTGTATCCCAATCATAATGTGCGCGTTCATCGCCCACTTCCAATACCTTAACAAGGCCAATTTTTTCAAAAATCTCCATTGTTTTGTATACAGTTGCTAAACTCATGCTTGGATGTGTAGGACGCAAGCTATGATAAATCATCTCTGCTGTTGGGTGATTGTGATGACCACGCAAAGCATCATAAATTGCAATTCGTTGAGGGGTTACCTTAAACCCTTCGCTTCGCAAAATTTGTGCGATATCCATAATAATCTACCTTTCTCCACTTGGAAACATATCGGTACTCTATCGTCCATTTTCAAACAATAATTATTATTTATTGTACCATTCTAGTAGATTTTAAGCAATAAAAAACGTGGATTTATACAATCCACGTTTCTCATAACTTATATTTAATAGCAATCTTACTATGAATATGCATTAAACAAAGTTCATATCATATTAGTCTTTAAAATATGGTTTAAAACCTTCGCTTTGATGACGAGGTTTACGATCGGCTCTAGGACGGTCGCTACGACGATCATCACGACGACGGCTATCACGGCGGTCACCTTTGCGATCATCACGACTGCGGCGCGGACGGTCATCACGACGACGATCACCATCGCGGCGGCGTTCCCCCTCTCTACGACGGTCACCATCACGGCGACGACGATCACCACGACCACCTTCACGGCGACGACGTACGCGTAAAGGTTTTTCTTCTGTAATATTTACAGGTGTTGTATCTGGCTCTTTTGTTAACAATTTAAGTGCTGCCGCAATCAATGTAACGGAATCAGTATCATTCAACAACTCTTCTGCATTCACCTTAAATGGTGCCAACTCTTCTGTATTACCAGCCATTTCAATTAAGCTTTCAACAGCAAGACGTTGTTGACCTTCTAGAACTTCGCCCAAAGATGGAGCACGACGTTTTGCAATTTTACGTTTTGTTAAACGTTCAATAGCATGAAGGTGTTCAATTTCACGAGGGATAACAAATGTATAGGCTTCGCCTGCCTTACCTGCACGACCTGTACGACCTACACGGTGCGTATAGCTTTCAGGATCTTGTGGCAAATCATAGTTATATACATGAGATACGCCGGAAATATCAAGGCCACGAGCAGCCACATCAGTAGCTACAAGGATATCAATTGTACCTTCTCGGAATTGACGAATTACACTATCACGTTTTTGTTGTGATAAATCACCATGGATACCTTCAGCCATATAGCCACGTTTTTTAAGAGCTTCTGTTACTTCATCAACGCGACGTTTCGTACGTGTAAAGATGATAGCCAACTCTGGCGCTTGTAAGTCGAACAAACGGCACAACACGTCAAATTTTTGACGGTCTTGTACCTCGATATAATATTGTTCGATAAGATCCATCGTTACTTGCGTAGGTTTCATACGAATCAACGTTGGCTCTGTAAGGTATGTTTCTGCTAACTCGCGAATAGCCTTAGGCATTGTTGCAGAGAATAGCAATGTTTGGTGATCTTCTGGGATAGCCCCTAAAATTTTGTTGATGTCGTCTACAAAGCCCATGTTCAACATTTCATCAGCTTCGTCAAGAACGACAATCTTAACGTCTTCAAATTTAATAGAACCGCGGTCCATATGGTCCATCAATCGGCCTGGTGTGGCAACAATGATTTGCGGATTCTTTTTCAATGCACGGAATTGACGGTTAATATCTTGGCCACCATAAATAGGTAGTGCCGTAATATCCGTATACTGAGCCATTTTATTAAGCTCTTCTGCTACTTGAATAGCTAATTCTCGTGTAGGGGACAAAATCACTACTTGAACGTGACGATTACTGCCGTCTACGCGTTCCAATACAGGTAGGCCAAAGGCCGCTGTCTTACCAGTACCTGTTTGAGCTTGACCAATCATGTCTTTACCGCTCATGGCAACTGGGATAGCTTCCTGTTGAATTGGCGTAGGCTCTTCAAAGCCCATATCGTTTAACGCTCTTAGAACAGGTTCGCTAATCATTAATTGTTCAAATTTTTCTAACATCTAAATGTGTTTCCTCCTATCGCGCACGAATTATGCGCGTTAGAATAGTATATCATATTTCGAGGGTAAGCGCTATAAGAGCAATTACGAATCTAAACTAAATAGGCTTTCTGCTCCCCCTTAACTGTTCTATTAGAACAATTCCACCTGAAACACACAAGAAAACAATATATGATAAATGAATAGGAGTATACAAGCATTCAACAAGAACAACCCATATAATTAATAATAATTTAGCAATCCATTTTGTTGCTATTCTATCCGCTATCATAAATATAGATAAGTTGATAATTATTTTAATGATTATCGCAGCGATTATAACGATTGACGTAAATTCTTCTCTATAATCTGTCAATTCATATAAAGGATATAATAAATAACTCAAAAGAGCGCTAAGTATTATTAAGAACCAAATATTGAGTCCCTTTAAAAGGTTAGATTTACTATAGTAAAAGACTCCAACTAAGAGAAAGAGTAAAATGCTAAGTAATATTCCTATAACTAATAGATAATCTAAATGAATCATAGTTTATACTCTCCTTTACTCTTTTTTAATTTCTATAAATAATTACAAATGATCCCACTCAAAACAACACAATTTCATATAGCTACAATTATAACATACCGTAGACTTTCATATATAATAGGCGATTGTTAAGCACAAAAAAGGCACCTCTTTGTTATGGTTTATTGGAGACTTATATGGTATTAATCAACTATATAAGTAAAAATATAATTTAGGTATAATATAATTAAAAGAATATACTTCAAATTACCACAATAATTAAGCAATGCCTGTTAAGCAATTACGATTTAATGAACTTTCTAAAGTAGTATAAAAGGAATACCAATGAAACCATTTACTCTTAAAAGATTTGTATTACTACCGTTGATTATACTATCCCTCATACTAACAACCGGTTGTCATCTTCTCTCCCATTACAGTAAGGATGAGGTACAACAATATATAAATAAGAACTATCCTAATCTGACCTATCACCTAGAATCGCAACGGAATCATACATGGCAAGTCACCTTTGACAAATATCCACAAACGCCCATTGAAATATCTGAAGTCATGCACACCTCGGCACCAGTTGTACCACAAGTTGAGCGAATACTAATAACCAACATTCCGTTGATAACTGTATTTCCATTAATGAAAAACTATCTAACAGCAGAGGAATTATCTTATGCTACATATGATACATCCACCTTGTATATTGAAATGCCTATCCCTTATTCAGCCATACAAAACCAAGATGTAGCAAGTTTTTACAATCGTATGGATAAATTCTGCAAAGAATATGCTAACACCTATCCAGATTTCAAAGAAAGGATATATATTAGAGTCATTATAAAACCATCTGATGGTTCTGATTCACCGGAAGAGTACAGAAAAATATTCCGCTTATCCCAATATTAATAAAATAGGTGTCTCCTAAGAGGCACCTATTTTAATTATGTAACAATGTTATCAATTGATACCTTAGATTTATTATATGTAACATCATTTCATATTGTCATTAATCCTTATAACCCGTCTAAAAAAATCATAGCCTCCATTTATATAATCACCTACTACCATTTCACTATTTTGAAAGTATGGTGAAACAGGTAAATAGCCCCACACAACACCTAATCCTCCACATATATTGCGGCCACCATCTCCGCCTTTATAGGAAAATCCACATTCGTCATATACGATTTCTCTACAATACGGATCATCACCTATAATCAATCCAAAAAAGTTTTCCTTTTCTAATGTATATGCTCCATCATTATCCATCCACTCCATATGTTTTAAATTCATAGAGAAATCTATATTGTTTCCCCATGGAAAGATAGTTCTACACCCCTTGCCAGCTAAATACTCCCACTCTCTTTGTGTAGGCAGAGAATATCTATTATCTTTTATATCCTGTAAAAGTTTTTTAAATGTTGTTTCTTCATAAAGTTTGCCACACCAATTGCTATCGTCTGTTTTATATAAACAAACGGTATTGTGAACCATTGTTTCAGAAAGCCCAGCTTTTTCGGCGTTTTCTATCATCTGTTGCCACTCTTTATTTTGTCTGAGTTTCTCATCTGAAATAGGCATCCAACAAGTTTCACTATACTCTTTTTGTACCAATAGTGGATGTATTACAAACTCATCTTCTTGAGTAAAATTATATTTAAAATACGTTTCTATGTTGGATAGTACTTCTTTATCTTCTAGTGTTTCACTAATCTTTCTTTGAACATCCTCTTCACTAAAGATTTCCTCTTCATATCCCTCGACAAATGGATAGACAAGCTCCGCTAAATTTTCATCATTAAAAATATCCTGCAATGATTTATTTTTAAAATTAAGCCCTAACGTAACAATATCTCCAGGAACAAATACAAAGTCTATACCATCATGTGAACGAGATATCGCCGTATATGTGGATTTTCCAAAGGCAGTAAATTCTTTAAAGCATATTAATTCTAAATTATATATTGCCGCCAACGTATTTAATAATGTCTTTTTATCAGAAATAGACAACAAATCATATTGAGGATTGTATAATTTATCGATTGAAATAGGATTCATAGATTAAATACTCCTTAATTTTCATCTGATACACATATGCTACATTATAATTATTAGTATATATATTCATTATAATTTAGAGAGAGGAAATTATGAACGGAATCAATTGGACACATCTAGTGACGCTCACCTTATCCCCGGAAAAAGGTAGTAACGAACTCAAAACCAATGGTGCCCTTAATGAAGCCTTACCAATGGGTATCATCGCTTATGTTGTAATGGCTATCTTAACGTATCTTATAACTTTTATTGTAATCGCACCTATCCTACAATTAGTGTAACATTCCAAGATACTTTCAAACAATTCATGTACGCTGTAGGAGTATTTGCGGTCCTTACACTAGTACAAAATATTATATTTGTACCATTTATGATGAGTTTATACACTAATACACTCCCATCCGGTCTAGTTAGAACAGTTATATTCATCTTGAATATGTGCACTTATGGATGGACCGCATTTACATTATTAAAACTATGTATAGCAGAATATAATATGTCTGTGCGAGATACTGCAACAACCTTAGTGGTTAGTATCGTTCCACTCATCGTCATCAACTATATCATAAAAAATATATTCTAGTTCTATGTTAACAAAACTATAATGAATAACTTGAACGGGCACCAATAATTGAATTGGTGCCCGTTTAGTTATTTTCACTAATCGCATATTTTATTTACTTAGATATTGACGGAGTGTTTGATTCTCTATTGGTCCTAATTGTAATTCCTTCCGATTCTTAATTGCATTAATAGCTAATGCTTCAAAGGTATCTTTATCAAAATCAGAAAACTCATTAAATGAATTCAGTACTATGAATCGTTGATTCAATAAATTAGGCAGTATCTCAAAATCTTTCGTTCTTACCTTATCTAACTGGTTTCGTACATAAGCTTCATGTTTCTCATCACTTGAATTATTCTTATCAAACTGATTTATATCAAGATTGTCAGAATAATAGCTATAAACAGTTTTCTATTTGGGGTTAACTACTAAAAAAATACATCACGAAACGCATACATATATACAGCAATAAATATCAATATCGATAATATAGCCATAAGTCCTCGTTTAAAATATACACTATTTTTCTTTTGAAAAAGTCCTGTACAGATGGTGAAAAGGCCCAATATAACCCATCCGCCCCCATAAGTCATAATGAATCCATAATCCCTATAAATTATAAACTTAAGATCTATTAGAACTATACTTATAATACTAATTATAGTTAGATACTTAGTTAAACGACCAAAAACTCTATGTTTTTTTATGTATTCATACTCTTCATCAATAATACGCTTACTAATTTCAAACTTATAAAGCATTATACTCATTGCTATAGATACAATAATAAATTCTATACCTGATATATCTAATTTACTCATTGTCTCTCCAGTCTCTTTTACAGTACGCTCTTAATTATTCTTAATTATGTAAATGATACTCTAAGAATGTACAAAAATGATGATATAAGAATGTACAATTTTGATTGTATCACCAATACTATAATTAAGATGATAACAATATGCAATACATATATAGATATAATATAAACCTTATCTACAGTTGAACAATTAATAATTAAAGATACTTAAATGCCCAATAGAGGAATGTTTATCTATTTCAGATAAACACTCCTCTATTTCAATAGTTAAAGAACTATCAATATAACTCAGCTAAGAAAATAATGGAAAACACCCATAATACAACGCCATATGTCATATTTGTTTTTACCTTATCAAGACTTACCTTTCCATTATGCAGTAATTTACCCGTTGTACTATAAGGGATCATCGGCCCAGGAACCAATACTGTAATGTAAAACTCTAGGCTTTGAGCTGTATATTCTACACCATTTAATAGATACTTAACATCATATCCATAAATAACTGTAAAATTAGGAAGTTCTTTAATAATTCTAGGCTTAACTGACAAAATCTCTACAGAAATACCTTTTCGACGACACCAGAAACGATATGTAATAATATATGTCCCAAAAATCATTAGAACGATTGCTACACAGAACTGCCATGGATTAACAAACATTATTTCTTGTCCTTTCTAAAGTTGATTTTGATATCCTACAAATTTAACCACAGTTCGATATACAGATATATGCGCACTGGCTTCAACGCTAATAACATGTAAAGTATAACCACCTGGAGTCAGCGTTGTATTATATGACATCAAAAGATTCCAATCCCCTGATACTGATGAGCCAGAAACCTCTTGAATAATTATATTAGGATCAACTACTCTATATCCATTAGAATCTGTTAACTATATTCTTGATGCCTTATCACTTATTGGGAAATTAAGGCCAAGGCCTTCAGTAAACGTAGTTACTTCTGAGTATCCATTAAAATATCGTAGTAAGAAAGCATTAGTTAATTACTTCATCCATGCAGGAACTGATGTAAAGAAGTTATTAAATTCAGATTATAGGACAATACCTGTTGGTAGTGACACTGTTAATGATAATACGTTTAATTATTCAAGGTCTATATAACTAAACTTAGACTGTATTAGATTCTCTTCGTCCTTCTTTGTGGAAATTATAAAATCAACAGCAATCAAATCAATACACATTACAGGCATAACTATTTTAGCTTTAACACCATTTAGTACTGGACTTACCCATTTCTTATTATGAGTCATCTCTCCATCTGTTTTTACAACACACGGTTCGACACTAATATCTTGAATATCATATTCATGATTACGATATTCATGAAATTTCATTGATTTATTCTTAAATAAAATGTCACTTTTAATATTAACCTCTATACAGTTAATAAATCTAATTTCACAGGATTCTGACACTAATATGACTGTATTACCAAAATCTTTAATATCTAATGAATATGGCATTTCATCCCATAAATCTAATATATCAATTCTTTTTTGAAGTTCCATCATTTTATCCTCCACAGTCAGTATACCATCTGAGATTGCAGATTGAGTAGTAGAGTTTGTAGTATTATGATAACGCAAAAAAGGCACCTCCTTCGAGGTGCCTTCTCATCAAATATACGTAAAAGGAGAAGCTATTAAATTATTAATCTAAGTCGTAGAAACCAGATGGTTTATCGCTCAAGTTAATAATGATGTTTTTCATTTGAGTGTAGTGCTCAAGGATAACTTTATGAGTTTCACGGCCGATACCAGATTGTTTGTAACCACCGAATGGTGCGCCAGCTGGGATGGAGTTATATGTATTAACCCACATACGACCTGTTTCGATAGCTCGAGCTACGCGGATTGCACGGTTAAGATTTTGTGTAAATACGCCACCACCAAGACCATACAAGCTATCATTGGCTTGTTCGATCACTTCGTCTTCACTATGGAATTTAATGACTACTGCCACAGGGCCAAAGATTTCTTCGCGAGCTACGCGCATATCGTTTGTAGCATCCACGATGAGTGTAGGTCTTACGAAACAACCTTTGCCAAGTTCGCCATCTGTAATACGCTCACCACCAACTACAACACGAGCGCCTTCTTCTTTAGCAAGTTCTACATAACTAAGGACTTTTTTTACTTGTCCTTCATAAATCAAGGAACCAAGTTGAGTTGATTCATCCCAAGGCAAGCCAACTTTTACCTTATCAAATAATTTAGAAAGTTCAGCTACAAATTTATCATAAATTGTATCTTGTACGAAGATACGGGAACCGGCGCAGCACACTTGACCTTGGTTGAAAAGAATACCGAGCAATGCACCATCAAGAGCTTGTTTCCAGTTTGCATCTTCAAAGAAAATATTTGCTGATTTACCACCTAATTCCAATGTAGCAGGAATCAAGCGTTCAGATGCTGCTTTATATACATCAAGACCTACTTCTGTAGAGCCTGTGAAAGCAAGTTTGCTGAAGCCTGGATGATCAAGGATATATTGACCAGATTTAGAGCCTTTACCAGTTACAATGTTTACAACACCTGGAGGCAAGATATCTTGCAAAATGCTACCTAGTTCTAATAGACTAAGGGATGTATGGCTAGAAGGCTTGATAACAACTGTACAACCTGCTGCAAGAGCTGGTGCCAGTTTCCAAGCAGCCATTAAGAATGGGAAATTCCATGGTACTACTTGACCAACCACACCAATCGGTTCACGGATAATAAGGCTCAATGTATTTTCATCAAATACTTGTGCAGAACCTTCTTCTGCGCGAAGCACGCCAGCAAAGTAACGGAAATGATCCGCACCATACGGAATATCTACATTTAGTGTTTCACGGATAGGCTTACCATTATCGTATGTTTCAACAGTTGCCAAATGTTCTTTGTGAGCATCAATGGCATCTGCAATTTTTAATAAATAATCTGCCCGATCGACTTGAGAAACAGTTTTCCACGTTTTAAAAGCCTCTGTTGCAGCTGCTACAGCTTTATCAACATCCGCCTGCGTAGCTTCTGCACAAACAGCAAGTTGCTCGCCATTAGCAGGGTTATATACATTAAATTCTGCACCATCAGATGCAGGTACCCATTCATTATTGATTAAAAGACCATATCTTTCTCTAATATGTAAACTCATAGTACTTCCTCCTTTAATGGATAACGACTATTAATTGTTTTCTATGGATTCATCATACACCCAATATCTAAGTATTTCAATCTATTTTATAGTTTTCGATATAACGATTTTATTATATTCTCAATAGTTTTATTCTATATCAAAATCAATATACTTATCACTTTTTGTGATAAAAGTACATATAAAAAAGGAGCCCTTTATTATCTAAAGGACTCCATGCAATCATGCCTATTTTTGACATGTATAATTTTTTACGAATTATCCTAACAAAATTAAGCCTTTTTCTTGTCTTTATTTCTCAATGACTTGACGGATAATCCGATACGATTTCGCTTTACATCTACAGAGATGATCTCGGCTTCAATAATATCGCCTACAGCAAGTACATCAGAAGGATGTTGTTTCGCCGTGCATAGTTCGCTGCGATGTAATAAACCATTCGTTTTTAAACCAAAATCAATAAAGGCACCAAAGTCTACTACATTATGTACCGTACCTTTAACAACTGTACCAACTTTAATATCCTCAAGGCTAACCACATGCTTACGCGTAAGTGGTGCTGGTAAATCCTCACGAGGGTCACGACCTGGTTTAGCAAGAGCAGAGATGATATCTCGCACAGTAGGAACACCCGCATCAAGCTTATGCGCCATCTTATCTACATCAACCAATGGTAATTTGACCTGTAATGCTTCAAGTTGGGATTTATCTTGCAAATCCTTCAATGTAAAACCTAGTTCGCCAATGATACGTTCCGCTAATTCATAAGACTCAGGGTGAACAGATGTATTATCCAATGGATTCTTAGCACCATTTAATCGCAAGAAACCGGCACACTGAGTAAATGCTGCAGGACCTAAGCGCGGCACCTTTAATAGTTGCTTACGACTAGTAAACCCACCATTTTCTTGACGGAATGCTACAATATTCTTTGCTACCGTACCAGAAATGCCTGCAATATGTTGCAAAATCGCTGGAGATGCCGTATTAAGCTCTACCCCAACATGATTAACGACAGATTCAACAACTTGATCCAATGTATGAGTTAATTGTTTTTGGTTAACATCATGTTGATATTGACCAACCCCAATCGATTTAGGATCGATTTTAACGGACTCTGCTAATGGATCTTGCACACGACGAGCAATAGATACGGCACCGCGAATCGTTACGTCTAAATCTGGCAATTCATCAATGGCCAATTTTGATGCAGAATATACAGACGCTCCAGCTTCATTAGTAATAATATAGTGGCAATCTAATTTTTCTTCTTCAATCATCTTAGATGCAAATTGTTCTGTTTCATAAGAGGCCGTACCATTACCAATGGACAATAAGGTAACATTGAATTTGCGAATCTTTTCAGCTAATTTCTTTTGCGCTTCTTGTTTTAGCTTTTCACTATTTGTTAAATAGTAAGCACCATAATCGAGTACATTCCCTTGCGCATCAATAATGGCCATCTTACAACCTGTACGATACCCTGGGTCAAGGCCCATAATAACATGACCTGCCAATGGCGGTTGTAACAATAGATTTTTAAGATTTACACCAAATACCTTAATCGCTTGTTCATCAGCAGATTCGGTTAATTCATTGCGAATATCCCGTTCAAGAGCAGGAAACATCAAACGTTTATACGCATCTGCTACAGCGCTAGCTTTCACATCACTAAAAATGGATTGTTCATTTTTAGTAATACCACGCACCATGTATTGAATATAGGATTCATCGGGTACGGTCAGGGCCAATTTAAGAGCCCCTAATTTTTCGCCTCGATTAACTGCCAAGATACGATGGGACGGCATTTGACGAATTGGTTCGGCATACTCATTATATTGAAGGAATTGGTCCTTGTGCTCATTATCTTCAACGAGCTCGGCTTGAATGAAACCTTCTTTCCACATACGCTTACGGAGAGCAGCACGGAAATCGGCACTATCGCTGACAATTTCTGCAACGATGTCCGATGCACCTTGAATAGCGTCCTCCGGTGTAAGCACTTCTTCAGAAATATATTCCTTTGCTATATCTAGAGGATTGCCTGATGTGACTGTATCGTTCAAAATCATATCCGCTAATGGTTCGAGTCCGCGTTCACGGGCAATCATGGCTCGTGTCCGTTTCTTAGGTCTATATGGTAAATACAAATCTTCTAATTCTTGTAATTTTACGGCTTTCATCAAGGATGCCATCAATTCATCAGTCATCTTTTCTTGTTCCGTAATGACATTGATGATTTCTTGACGCCGTGCTTCTAAATTGCGCAAATATTTAATGCGTTCTTCAATAGTTCGCAGTTGTTCATCTTGTAATTCACCTGTTACTTCTTTTCTGTAACGAGCGATGAATGGCACCGTATTACCTTCGTCTAAGAGCGTAACTGCTGATTCTACTTGACCGGGCTTAACACCCAATTCCTTTGCAATAATGGCAAACATTGATTCCATTAGTTATGTCCTTTTCTTTCATATGTTACAAATCGATGAGGATATTTATTTTTATCATCTACCGTACCCTCTACAACAGAGGTAATTGTGAAAGCTGATGCGTCAAATGCAGGGAAATGAGCATCCCCTTCAAATTCATGGTCAACCTCCGTAATATGCATTACATCTACATAAGGTAAAAAGGCTTCGTAGATTTGTGCACCACCGATAACATAGGCTACATCCATCTCTTTAGCAGCCTTTACAACAGCCTCTGGTGAAGAAAATACACGTACCCCTTCCGGTGCATTAAAGCCTTTATTTTTTGTAATCACCCAATGTTCCCGATTAGGCAATAAAAAGGGCAAGCTTTCAAAGGTCTTACGTCCCATAATAATAACGTGGCCTGTCGTTTTTTCCTTAAAAAATTTCAGATCATTGGACAAATGCCAAATCAAAGAATTATCCTTGCCGATAACGCGATGATGAGCTACCGCTACGATAAGTGCTAACATAGTATCCCCCTATACGGCTACGGTCATAGCCAATTTACCTAAATGTTCATACCCTTCTAACACGATATCATCCGGTGAGAATTCATAAAAATCAGTGATATCTGAATTTACACGAATTTTTGGCGCACACAACGCTTGATCTCGACGAGATAATTGCTCGCGCAATGCATCCACATGATTTTCGTAAATATGTGCATTATTAATGACATGAGTAAACTTACCAGGCTTCAAACCAGTCACTTGGGCAATCATACATAAGAGTGCTGCATATTGAGCCGTATTAAATGGAACACCAAGCCCCATATCACCACTGCGTTGGATGAGCATGCAGTTTAAATAGCCATTGCCTACATCCCACAATGTTTCATACGCACAAGGTTGTAATGCCATATCTGGCAAATCCTCAATATTCCACAAGGTAACAATCATGCGGCGACTATCTGGATCTTCTTTTATAGTTTTGATGAGATTATCCAATTGTTTGTATTTAGCAATTTGATAACCATAGGCCTTACCAATAGTCCCATCCTCGCGCATCCATTCATCCCACACATGAACATTCATATCTTGTAATTTACGCACATCATTGGACTGCATTTGCCAAATCCATAACAGTTCTTTCACAGCTGTTTTGAAAGCCACAAATTTTGTAGTTAAAATTGGAAATTCCTCTTGTAAATCAAACTGCATAATTTGTTGTGGCAATTTATATGTGGCTATGCCTGTTCTATTTTGACCATATATGCCATGATCTAATATATTTTCAATAATATTGAGATATTGTGTATCCGCTAAGCTCATAGTTCCCCCTAATCATATTAGAAATTACTCAATATAGCGTTATAGAAACGCCAATTTGTTACCCCTTATATTGTGAAATGGCCTCTAAAAATGAAAGTCCATATTTCTTTAGTTTTGCTTCCCCTACGCCCTTTATATTGCCAAATTCACCTAATGTTTTAGGCCGTATATTGGCTAAATCGATAAGCACCGTATCAGGGAATATAATATACGGCGGCACACTAAGTTGCGATGCCAATTGTTTGCGATGTTGACGTAAATGTTCAAATAGTCCACCAGAACCAGAACGGGGTACTTCGGAGCGAGATATAGAGGCTGATTTTTTCGTTTTACGAGATGGCACGATGACCTCTTGCCTAATTTCTTCTACCTCTTTATGCCCTGCTAACACCTCTTCTGCACCGGCGGTGACGGATAAGACCGGATATTTCCCCATAGAACTCCGCAAGTATCCAGAGGCCACAAATTGTTGTATGAGGCCCTTAATCTCCTTATCCCCTACATCCGATAAATACCCAAATACGGATAAGGCATCAAGACCTGCCCTCGTAATGCGGTCAGTCCGTTCTCCGCGCACGATGGACGAAATCATAGAGGCACCATACCGCTCCTCTGTGGCGATAATGGCACGGAATATGGCCTTTGCCTCTTTCGTAACATTAACACGTTCCCCTTTTGTATTACAGGAACTACAGTTACTGCATTCAATCCACGGAACGATTTCACCAAAATAGGCGAGCATATATTTTCTTAGGCAAGTACTACAAAAACAGTAATCAATCATGGACTGCAGTTTTCTAAGTTCTACCTGCTCACGCTGTGGTTCTAAATGACCTTGTTCAATCAAATACTTATGAACGCGCACATCTTGCCCACTATAGAGCAGAATACATTCCGCCGGTGCGCCGTCGCGTCCAGCACGGCCCGCCTCTTGATAGTAGGACTCCATATTACGCGGCATTTGGTAATGCAATACATACCGCACATTACTCTTATCGATGCCCATGCCAAATGCGTTGGTAGCTACCATAACTTGTAATTGGTCGAAGGCGTATTTATTTTGCATATCTTTGCGCATCTCATCGGATAATCCGGCATGGTAATATCCAGTTTGGATTCCGGCCCGTGTCAAATTATCGTAGACTCGTTCTACATCCTTGCGCGTAGAGCAATAGATGATACCATTTTCATGACTATGACGCCGCACATAATCGACTACATAATCCATGCGCTTTGGTGTGCGCACGACGGAAAACGATAAATTCGGCCTATCAAATCCCGTAACATACACATTCGCATGATCGAGACCTAATAATGTTTTAATATCATTTTCTACAGCCTTCGTAGCCGTCGCTGTGAAAGCCCCCACCACGGGACGCTTAGGCAAACTAGCTAACCAATCACCTATCAATCGATAGGAAGGTCTAAAATCATGACCCCACTGTGAAATACAGTGCGCTTCATCAACAATGACTTGAGAGATAGGCATAGAGCGTAACACATTGCAGAAAAAATTAGAACCTAATCGCTCTGGTGCAATATATAATAATTTAATATTCCCACTACGTACATCGTACATGGTCTTATTAAATTCTGTTTGCGTTAATGTACTATTGATTAAGGCAGCCGGTATATTTTGATCCACCAAACCATCAACTTGGTCTTTCATCAAAGATATTAAGGGCGAGAATACAACGGTAAGCCCCGATTTACAAAGAGCTGGAATTTGAAAGCATATCGATTTACCTGCCCCCGTAGGCATGATGGCCACTACATCCTCGTTCTTTAATAAAGACTCTACAGGAGCCTCCTGAGCGGGCCGAAAGGATGTATACCCAAAGTAGGTTTGCAGTAGTTGTAACGCTCTATCACGAGAATTAATAGCCTCCATCGGTATACCTCCTTTCCTATGTGTACAAAATTAACAATGTTATATGCCATATCAAAATGAAATATCGTGTCTATTTATTGTATCATTTTTTGAGGTGTTTTTTGAATTATTTTCATATAATACTGTTTAGTAATTTTAACAATATCATCAATATTTACCAACAAATTATATGATTTACATATCCTATAGAATGGCAATGTATGATACAATAATAAGTATATATTTTTAACTTAATGATACAACCCTAAGGAGGTTTTATATAGGCATGACACACAACAACATAATGATTATAATCGCCTTTGCCTTGTATTTAGGACTGATGATGTATATCGGTGTCTACTACTATCGCAAATCGAACAGTATTGGGGACTATATATTAGGCGGCAGACAGCTAGGCCCGTGGATTACAGCACTCAGTGCAGAAGCCTCGGACATGAGTGGTTGGATGCTCATGGGCGTACCAGGTCTTGCCTATACGACAGGTATTTCCGGTGTGTGGATTGCCGTAGGACTTACCTTAGGCACCTGGGCCAACTGGCGGTTCGTATCCCGTAGATTGCGTAACCATACGGAGGTAGCTAGCGATAGCTTGACGTTGCCGGATTATTTGAAAAATCGATTCCACGATCAATCCCATTCGGTAGCTGTTATCTCCGCGTTGTTCATCTTAATTTTCTTCCTCATCTACACATCCTCTGGATTTGTGGCAGGCGGTAAATTATTTAATACCATCTTCGGGTTGGACTATACGGTCTCCCTCTTTATTACGGCGGGCATTGTAGTATTTTACACATTTCTCGGAGGTTTCCTCGCCGTATCTTGGACGGACTGTATTCAAGGGGCGTTGATGTTCTTCGCCATCTTGGCTGTACCTATTACGGCAGCCATGTACTTAGGTGGTCCTATTGATACGATGCAACTCATCCAAAGCGAATTTCCTCAAGGATTAAACCTCTGGGGTGATACGAGTGATATGTTTGCTCTTGTCATCGGCATCATCTCTTCCCTTGGTTGGGGTCTTGGCTACTTCGGTCAGCCACATATCCTAGTTCGCTTCATGGCGATTTCCGATGCGAAGGAACTAAAAAAATCTACCAATATTGCTATGGTTTGGGTTATCCTGTCCTTATTAGCAGCTATTTTCGTAGGCCTCATCGGTCATGTATATATGTTACCAGAAAAATTAGTTGGTACAGATGCAGAGACGATATTCCTCGTTATGACGGAACGTTTATTTTCGCCATTTATGGCTGGCCTTATCTGGTCTGCTGTACTTGCAGCTATCATGAGTACTGCATCCGCTCAACTATTAGTAACAGCCTCTGCTATTGCTAATGATTTTTACGCTAATATCATTCACAAAACGGCAACCGACAAAGAACTCGTGCTTGTAAGCCGTATTGTTGTATTGTTGGTAGCGGCTATATCCATTTTCTTAGCATTAAATCCAGATAGCCTCATCCTTACGATGGTTGCTTACGCATGGGCTGGCTTTGGTGCTGCTTTTGGTCCTGCTATCATCTTCTCCCTATTCTGGAAACGCATGACGCGCCGTGGTTGTATTGCGGGTATCGTCGTAGGTGGTCTTACAGTCCTAATTTGGAAACAATTTGCCTTTTTTGGACTTTATGAAATCGTACCAGGATTTTTATTCTCGTCCATTGCGATTTACCTTGTCAGCATTTTCGATAAGTTACCACCACGTCCAGTATTAAAAGATTATAAAGAAGCAGAAAAATTGCATATTCTCTAAGAACGCATAAAAGGAGCTATTGATTTCTCAATAGCTCCTTTTTCGTAATAAAGGGCTGTTATATTGACAGCCCTTCTTCTTATACATATTGTGATAATCCATCACGAATGGCTTCACGCACATCGAACACTAATGATGCTGGCGATAATACTTTCACACTTTGCATATATTGTAGTGCCCAATATTTGAAAGCCTCCCGATTAACATGAACACGACACTCCACCTTTTGAGGCGTCTCGTTTAAAAATGTTACATTTCCATCAAACCAATCGAGAATTTGGTTAACGATACTACGTTTTGCTTCAAACACTACCGTTACTGATTCACCACCAAACATATAGATATGTTCCTTCATGTATCTATCTACATCAAAGGTATTTTGATTGTGATAGCCTTGGATTTCCCGCAATGGCTTACGGCGAATATCCAATAACTTAATGTTGCCAATTCGATCTACACGTAATGTAGACATATCATCATGGTTATCGTGGTTACCTACCAAGTAGTAGAGTCCTCGACTAGATACTAATTGGTAGGGGTTAAAAATATAATTTCGCTCATTACCTGCATAGTCAAGATTAGGATATAATTTATTATCTGTACTAGGCTGATAATAGACTAACGAAATTTTTCTCCCTTCCGTCACCGCTTTTTCAATGAGATCAATATTTAGGAATAGGTCCTGACTTCTCACAAGAGAATCAGGAGTACTCTTAATTTGTTTTCCATGGGATTTAAAATAACGGCCTCCCAAGGCAGATACCTTATCAATCAAATCTTTACGCTGATTTACACTAATATGACGTGAGGCTAATAGACCATCGATTAACAAATGTAACTCAGCTTCTTCAAAGGGATGAATCATATAAAAATTGGTACGACGAATCGAACCATCTGTACCTAGTGCAGATTCCTCACATTCAATATTAAAATTACCAGATTCATATAAATCATTTAGATGACGACCTAATGTTTTACGATCTACCGTCAATTCATATTTCTTCGCCAAGATGCTACGAATTTCCTCTTGAGATAATGTATGATTTGCATCTGTTTCATCTCGTAGGATTTCTAGTATATATACTAGTACTGCCTTTTTAGATGCCATGGAAAAACTCCTTTTACAATATACTTATACTAACTAACAACAAAATATGGCCTACTATGACCATATTATTACATGTACACAAAATCACTCATATAAAGTATATCATAAAAGTCATGTTTACTTCATGTATTTTTCATGCATTTCTTCATCTTTCCTATATCTTTTATGCAACTTAACATAACAAAATGTAATATTTATAAAATAAAAAGAAAATATTGAACATAAAAATAAAGGCCAATTCTATATATCGAGAATTAGCCTTTATCTATCCCCCATCGCACATTATTATCATATGCTACACAGGAAATACCTTTATTTAATTTTATTTTCTAAATAGCCTAATGTTTCCATGCGTTTCGTCAATTCAGCATAGAACGCTTCAGCCATAGCTGTTTGATTTTTTGCCTGACCAGCTTGTGCGCCGCCAAAGATATTCTTTTTAATCGCATTAACAATAGTAGATTTTGCCTTTGGTTTATTAAGGATTTCCATAAACATCAAATCTTCATCGGACAGATTTTCTACGGCTTCATTTTCAGAGGTAGCCCCATACATGATGTCTGTACCAGATTCAACTAATGCTTTCACAAACTTTGTAAATCTTGCAGGCACAAAAGATTGCCCCTCCATATAATAAGCTTTAGGATGTGGGTGTTTCAAGAAACGTAGACCACCGCGTACAATATGTTCTGCTATAGCGACATATAACGCATTAACTGCAACTTCTAAGCTTGCATCATCGCCCTTAGCAGCATCATTAGCAGCTTTCACAATGGCTAAAGCCTCGATCATATTAAACTGACCGCCATCCTTAATAATGGACTGGAATGTATCGCGCACGATATCATTTTCAAACATGGACAATGCTTCTTCATTGAAGAGAATTGTATAGGTAAAGCTGTTAATAATGGTTCGCATAGGTACAGAATTTACATGTTCAGGATTTCCCATGTCGTAGGTTACAGATTCTGCATGCTTAGCCTTACATATAATAGATTTTCTAAAGGTCGTATCTAGCATAAAATCTAAATATTGCTCTTGAGCTACATGATCATTAGGCGCTAATTTATCTAGTGTATCTGCAATATCAGCATCAAAGCTACGTACCATAGATAAAGTTAAATCAGCATCGCATAGATATGCCAAATTATGCGCTCCTAAATGGTCATTAAATTGATAAAAATATACAGGGTCATTATTAGGCTCTAAATGATCGTGACCAACATAGTATTCATCTTTTTGCATAACAGAACGAAGAGCACCTAGGAATTTACTATTTCGTTCCTTTAGATTGTCATATTTTAAAATTTGACTACCTACGATACTGCCAATCGTTTTGCCATGCAGTACCTTTTCCTTGTGATTAAACTGTGTTTTATCACGGTTGCTGAACATCATCAATTGACGTACTTCGTCCATCGTATGCCAACCTGGATAGGTATTATAAGAAATATAGGCAATGCCATCCTCTGCTAAATGTTCATCGATAAGGCGCAACAATGCATCTTTAACACCGTCATCGACCCAAGAATACACACCATGAGCAATAATATAATCAAATGTACCAATTTCACTACCAATAGATGCGATGTCTGATTGAATAAGGGATACATTGGTTAAACCTGCATTAGCAATCACTTCATTGCCCTTTTCTACCTGTTCTTGTGAAAGCTCAATACCTACGAAGGTAGCATCTGGATTAAATAATGCTTGAGAAATAATATTACCACCATAGGTTGCGCCCAGCTCTAGCACTCTAGCATTCTTAGGATTAGGTGCTGAAATACCCACGAGAGCCGCATAGGCTTCAAGAGTAGCTGGTGTGGTATATGGGAATGGCATGGATTTATAGCCTAATTCACTATAAATGGTTTGTTGTACGTCATTTGTATTCGTAGTCATAATATCCTCTATCATTAAAAACATATATTGTATAAACAATACATGAATAATACACATATATACTATCTATTATACCAAAATCATGTGTACTATACACCTATTCATAAGAATGATAGATGCAAAAGAGGCATCCTCAATGAGGATGCCTCTTGTATATGCAGTTTAGAGAAATTAATTATTTAACTTCGTCAAAACCTTTTTGTAAGCGAACATAGCTTAAGCGACGTTCTTTAGCGTCTTCTTCACATTTAGCGAATAATTCTTCTGCAGCGTCAGGAGCAGCTTTCGCCAAGGAAGCATAACGAACTTCACCTTTAAGGAAGTTTTGGAATTCGTCGTAGTTGCCTTCTTTGGAATCCAAGGAGAATGGGTTTTTACCTTCAGCTTTAAGTTGAGGGTTGTATCTGTAAAGATCCCAGTAACCACAAGCAACTGCTTTGCGTTGTTCTTCTTGAGCTTTACCCATACCAGCTTTGATACCATGGTTGATACATGGGCTGTAAGCGATGATCAAGGATGGACCTGGATATGCTTCAGCTTCTGTAACAGCTTTCATCAATTGGTTTTTGTCTGCACCCATAGCTACTTGTGCTACGTATACATAACCATAAGACATAGCCATCATGCCAAGGTCTTTCTTCTTAGTACGTTTACCAGAAGCTGCGAATTGAGCAACTGCTGCTACGTTAGTGGATTTAGATGCTTGACCACCAGTGTTGGAGTATACTTCAGTATCGAATACGAAGATGTTGATGTCTTCGCCAGAAGCTAATACATGGTCAACACCGCCGAAACCGATATCGTATGCCCAACCGTCACCACCGAAGATCCAGTGAGAACGTTTGATTAAGAATTGTTTCTTATCAAGGATTTCTTTCAATTCTGGAGTTGTAGCACCTTCAGCTTCGATTGCTGCTACCAAACGTGCGGAACGTTGACGAGTAGCTGCGCCAAGGTTAGCGAATTCAATCCATTGTTCCAAAGCTTCTTTCAATTCGCCAGATGCTGTTTCAACAGCTTTCTTAGCTACTTCAAGCAATTGTTCACGGATTTTCTTAACTCCGATGTACATACCATAGCCGTATTCAGCATTATCTTCGAACAAGGAGTTTGCCCAAGAAGGACCTTGACCTTGTTGGTTAGTTGTGTATGGAGAAGCTGGCATAGAAGCACCCCAAATGGAGGAACAACCAGTAGCATTCGCAATCATCATACGATCGCCGAACAATTGAGTTAACAATTTAGCGTATGGAGTTTCACCACAACCTGCACAAGCACCGGAGAATTCGAACAATGGTTGTTCAA
>ERZ772764.410-NODE-410-length-30262-cov-31.803721_pt1 | contig 30262 bp, 24 predicted proteins | sample MGYA00512163_ERZ772764 | MGnify/ENA primary metagenome ERZ772764 (study PRJEB29015, sample SAMEA2737903) | human oral metagenome | biome: human oral; feature: human-associated habitat; material: dental | place: China | collected 2094 ... | reverse complement strand
CCACTTGGGCCCGAGTGGGCCCTGGTTCTCCAGGCGTGTCGGGGGCCTAAGTGGTGCGGGCAGTGTCCAAGTGGTGCAGGTGCAGACGCAGACGCAGGATTCAGCGCGAGTCGTTCGAGTCGGCCACTGCGCCACTTAGCGCGCGGCTGCGCCACTTGGGCCCGAGTGGGCCCTGGTTCTCCAGGCGTGTCGGGGGCCTAAGTGGTGCGGGCAATGCCTAAGTGGTGCAGACGGAGGCGCAGGCACAGGCTTCAGGGCGGGCTGCGCGGGGGACTAGGCGTACTGGGTGAGGGATTGCGCGGGCAGCAGGTAGTCGGAGTACGAGTGCGCCTCGAGGAACTGCGCGCCCCGCCACGCGGCGCCCTCCACGACCCCGCGGGAGCCCAGCTGGGACACCCGCAGTTCTGGCATCCGCAGGACGAGGGGGGCCAGGGCCTCGGCGAAGGGGTCCTTCCACAGGTCCGCGGAGGCGGAGATGCCGCCGCCGAGGATGAGCACGTCGGGGTCGACGGTGAGCGCGAGGGCCGCCGCCCCGACGGCCAGGTCGTGGGCGAACTCGTGCACCAGGCGCGCCGCCTCGCGGTCGCCCCCGCGCATCCGCGAGCACACCCACTCGGCTGCCATGATGAGGGGCAGTCCCTTGGGCAGGTCGGGGTGGCGGTTGAAGATCGCGGGGGCCTTCGCCCACCGCAGGATGTCGAGGGCGCCGACCTCGCCGGCGGCCCCGCCCCCGCCCCGGCAGACGACGCCGTCGATCATGAAGGCCGCGCCCACGCGGGCGCCGGCCATGATGAACGCCCCGTTGGACACCCCGATGGCCTGGCCCCTCCACGCCTCGGCGGTGAGGGCGAGTTTGCAGTCGTTCTCCACCAGGACTCTCCGCCCGTAGCGCTCGGAGAGATCCTGGACGATGTTGACCGAGGACCAGCCGGGCAGGGTGTTGCCGAAGGGGCTGTTCCCCTCCAGGTCGACCGGGCCGGTGAGGCCGGCGGAGACGACCGAGACCCGCTGGGCGTCGACCTCGGCGCGGTTCAGGGCCTCGTCGATGACACCGTGGGTGCGCTCCACGCGAGTCGCGGCGGGGGTGCGCGGCGAGACGGGGTCCTCCGCGTAGCCGAGCTCCGCGCCGTTGAGGTCCGTGAGCAGTGCGCTGACGCGGTTCGCGCCGATGTCGACGCCGAGGACCAGGCCGGCCGTGGATGCGAAGCGGTAGCGCTTGGCGGGGCGCCCGGCCAGGTTCCCGTTCGCCGGGGGCAGCGAGAGGATCCACCCCAGCTTCTCCAGGTGGGCGACCGTGGAGGAGATGGAGGTGCGCGACAGCCCGGTGGCCTGCGACAGCTGGGTGACGGTCGCCGAGTCCACGCCGCGCAGGTACGAGATCACCGTGAGCGAGTTCAACTCACGGACGCGGTCGGGTCCAAAAGCTTCAAGCATGGTGCGTCCTCGGATCATGGCGGTGCCCGCCTCCCTTGTGCCACAAGTTTATCGTGTGAGGGCGCGTTGCGGCCCGCTCAGGCGGGTGCGGCCGGGCCGGGCCGCACCCGCCCGGTCCTCAGCGCTTGCGCCGGACCAGGAGCGCGCCGACCGCCCCGGCCACTGCGGCCACGATGATGAGGGGGGCAGTCAGCGAGCCGGTGTTCGCCAGGTGCGAGGCCTTCGTCCCCGCAGTCGGCCTGGCGGTGGGGGCACCCGGATCCGCGGGCGCCTGGGTGGCCGTCCCGGCGGGGTCGGGGGAGGCGCTCGGGCTGGGCGCGGGGCCCGTCTGGAGCGTCGAGACCGCCAGCGGCAGGGTGAGCGCGCCCTCGAGGCGCGTGCCCATGCCCTCGTTGGCGAAGGCCACGGGGGCGCCTCCGGGCAATGGGTTGACGACCCGCATGGTCACCGCCAGGTCGCCCGCGTCGGCGGGAACCGTGATGTCGGCGTGGGCGGTGGCGCTGGCGCCGGGCTGGATCGTGGGCAGCACACCCTGGACCTGCTGGGTCCCCACGACGGCGCCGGAGGGGTCGAGCAGGGCGAACTCCAGGGGCCAGTCCGCGTAGAAGGGCGCCAGGCCGCTGTTGGCGATCTCGGCCTCCACCGACACGGTGCGGGTCCCGGCCCCGTTCGAGGCGGGCTCGGACACCGAGGCGCGCGCCCGCGTGGCGCTGAGCACGTAGCCCATGCGGGCGTTGGCGGCCTTCGCGCGCTCGAGGTCGGCGCCGGTGTAGCCCTCGGAGAACGCCTTGTGGTTCATGAGCCACGTGGCGTGGGTGGCGTCCAAGGAGGCGTCCATGTCGAAGTTGCGCCCCTGGGCCTTCTCGGCGTCGGCCCCCGGGCAGTTGAGGGGCTGGGAGAAGATGCAGGTCTGGAGCGGCGGGTAGACCTCGCCGCCGATGGGCGCGTGCTGCCACGCGTCCTCCTCGTGCTCGGCCTTCATGTGGGACATGAAGTGCCAGTCCACGTTGTCCAGGGTCGAGTAGGCGAAGGAGTCGTCGTGGTAGCCCATGCCGTGCGCCTTCGTGGCCGCGGAGGGCTCGCGGTACTGGACGGCGGTCGTGTTGAAGGCGTCGTCCCAGGCGGCGACGAGGCGGTCCTGGAAGTCCTGGGCGGGCATCCAGTTCTCTCCCTTGGGGTTGTCGGCGCTGGTCTCGCCGTTCATCGGCCACGTGTGGTTCTCGCCCCAGAACCCGATGAGCCCCGCTGTGATGAAGCCGATGCGGGCGTCGCCGTCGTACTTCTCCCCGAGGGCGCGCACGAAGTCGAGGATCATGTCCTGGACGCGGGAGTCGTTGTAGTCGGGGGAGAAGGAGATCCTGTTGTTGTCGAAGACGGTGTAGGTGCGGGACGTGTCGATGCCCTGGTCGATGAGGTACTGGGGCACGCCGGTGGGCCGGCCCGGGTAGTCCAGGTAGAAGCGGAAGACGGTCTGGTGGCCGCGCTGGCCGATCTGGTTCAGGCGCGCCTCGAACGCTGAGAAGTCGTAGGCGTGGTAGCCGGTGACGACGGAGGACACCGGGATGTAGGTCCACTCCATCGTGTACCCGAGGCCGTCGGAGGCCGAGGGCGGCGCGGAGCCGTCGTCGGGGGCGAAGGGCATGAAGCCCTTGAGCGGGTTCGCCACTGGGGCGGGGGCCGATGCGACCGGCTGCCACTGGTCGGACGGCGTGGACGCGATCGACGAGGCCGAACCGGTCCCGAGCGCCGCGGGCAGGCACGCCCCGGCGGCCACGAGGAGCCCGGCCGCTGCTGCGGTCACCGTTTTCCTTGCAGTCCTCATCCTTGAGAATCCTTCCGTGTTGACTGTGGAGGAGGGTCCCCCATATAAGGAAGTCAAGCAGTGGGGAGCAATTCTGTCAATGGTCTTGACAAAGTTTGTCAAAGATGTTTCATTAGTCGTGTCACATCAATGGAGGTGTTCTCAATGACGAGTCCAGCGGTGGCGGGGGAGCGCACAGCGGCCCCCCGTGCCAGGAAGCGCAGGGACGACCGGATTGCGGCTGCAGTCCTCCTGGCGCCCTCGTTCGCGGGCTTCCTCGTATTCTACGTCTATCCCGCCCTGCGGGGCCTGTGGTACTCCTTCACCGATTTCTCGATGCTCAAGCCCCCCAACTTCGTCGGCCTCGACAACTACGCCGCCGCGCTGGGCTCGACCGAGGTCCGGAACGCCTTCGTCGTCACCGTCGCCTACGCGGCCTACAACATCATCGGGCAGACCTTCCTCGGGCTCCTGCTCGCCGCCCTCATGCAGCGCTTCGCCCGCTCGACGTGGGTGCGCTCCATGCTGCTGCTGCCCTGGCTGGTGCCCAATGTCGCCATCGCCCTGATCTGGGGGTGGCTGCTCGACGCGAACCTCGGCTTCGTCACCCACCTGCTCAAGGGCATCGGCATCGAGGGCGTCACCTTCTTCAACGAGCGCGCCGCCATGCCGATCGTCGCGGGCATCAACATCTGGGCGTACACCGGCTACACGGCGCTGCTGCTGTACGCCGGGATGCTGCAGATCCCGGGCGAGCTCTACGAGAGCGCCGCCCTGGACGGGGCGGGGGAGGCGCGCATGTTCTTCTCCATCACCCTGCCCCTGCTGCGCCCCGTCCTGGTCCTCGTCTTCGTCATGGGCCTCATCGGCTCGTTCCAGATATTCGACACCGTCCAGATCGGCTACGCCGGGCACCCCATACCCGCGGTGCGCGTCATCTACTACTACATCTACCAGCAATTCACGTTCCTGAAGATGGGCTACGCCAGTGCCGTCGCCATGCTGCTGGTCTGCGTGCTCGGCGTGCTCACGGCCATCCAGCTGCGCCTCATGCGCGCGGGAACGTCGGACCTGGCCTGAAAGGGGAGCACCAGTGCTGCGCAGAATCCAGGCGTCGCGCGTCGCCGCCTACATCATCATCGCCCTGGCGGTCCTCGTCACGGTCTTCCCCTTCTACTGGATGATCAGGACCGCGCTGACCCCCCAGGCCGACCTCATCGCCGACTCCACCAGGCTGTGGCCCTCCCACCCCACCCTCATCAACTTCAAACGGATCCTCGGCCTGGTCTCCGTGGAGGAGGCCCAGGCCGCGGGGGGCTCGGGCGCCACGATCAACTTCGCGATCGCCACGACCAACTCCCTCATATACTCCGGCGGCATCGCCATCGCCCAGACCTTCTTCGCCGCGTGCGCCGCCTACGCCTTCGCCCGGCTGCGCTTCCCCGGCAAGAACCTCCTCTTCGGGTGCGTCATCGGCGCGCTCATGGTCCCCGGCATCTTCTCCCTGCTGCCCAACTACGTCCTGGTCAAGCAGCTCGGATGGCTGGACACGATGCACGGCATGATGCTGCCGGCCCTGTTCATGGCGCCCTTCTCCGTGTTCTTCCTACGGCAGTTCTTCCTCTCGCTGCCGCGCGAGATCGAGGAGGCCGCGATGCTCGACGGCCTGGGGCCCATCGCCCGCTTCTTCCGCGTGACCATCCCCATGTCGACAGGGCCGATCATGACGATGGCCCTCATCACTATCATCGGGATGTGGAAGGACTTCCTGTGGCCCCTGCTCGTGGGGAGGAACGGCGCCCAGCTGCTCACCGTCGCCCTCGGGATCTTCCAACAGCAGTCCCCCAACCGCGCCCCGGACTGGACGGGGCTCATGGCGGGCTCGACCCTGTCCGTCGTCCCCGTCCTCATCCTGCTGGTCCTCATGGGCCGCAAGCTCGTCGAATCGCTCAATTTCTCAGGAATCAAATAGGCCCCGTGCCCCGACCCGAAGGAATACCATGAAACCCCGCACCATAGCCAGTGTCGGCCTCGCGGCGCTCATGACCGCGTCCCTGGCCGCCTGCAACGCGAACACCTCCTCGACCACCGGAGGGCAATCCGGCGCCGACGGCGTCACCATCAACTACTGGCTGTGGGACGACCGCCAGGCGCCCCTCTACCAGCAGTGCGCCGACGACTTCCACGCGGCCAACCCGGGCATCACCGTGAAGATCACCCAGACGGCGTGGGGGCAGTACTGGGAAACGCTCACCACGCAGCTGGCCGCGGGCAACGCCCCCGACGTCTTCACCAACCACTCGGCGCACCTGCTGCAGTTCATCGACAACAACCAGATCATGGACCTGACGGAGATGGCCAAGAAGGCGGGCGTCGACGACTCCATCTACCAGCCCGGCCTGGCCGACCTGTCCAAGTACGACGGCAAGCGCTACGGCCTGCCCAAGGACTGGGACACGGAGGGCCTCCTGTACGACACCGCCGTGGCCACCGAGGCCGGGTACTCGAAGGAGGACATGGCGGAACTGACGTGGAACCCCACTGACGGCGGCACCTTCGAGCAGTTCATCGCCAAGACCACCGTGGACGCCAACGGCAAGAACGGCCTCGACCCCGACTTCGACAAGAGCAACGTCGTGCGCTACGGCTTCTACCCCGAGTGGGCCGACGGGGCCATCGGCCAGAACGGCTGGGGCAACCTGGCCGCCTCCAACGGCTTCACCTACGGCGACCGCAACGTGGCGCCCACGAAGTTCAACTACTCCGACCAGTCCCTGGTCGACACCGTCACCTGGATCCACGGCCTCATCGACAAGGGCTACGCCCCCAAGTACGACCAGCAGTCCACGCTGGGCACCGAGGCCACGATGAACGCGGGGACCGCGGCTTCCACGATCCAGGGCTCCTTCACCGCCAGCGGCTACCTGGGCAAGGACGCGCAGCGCGCCTTCGCCTTCGCGCCGCTGCCCAAGGGCCCCATCGGCCGCCGCTCCGCGATGAACGGCCTGCACGACGTCGTGTGGTCGGGCACCACCCACCCCGACGAGGCCTTCAAGTGGGTCGCCTACATGGGCTCCGAGGCGTGCCAGGTCAAGGTCGGCGAGTCCGGCGTCATCTTCCCGGCCGCCACGAAGGGCACCGAGGCCTCACTCAAGGCGCGCGAGGCGCAGGGGCAGGACAACTCCGCGTTCACCAGCGTGGTCGAGAACAAGGAGACCTTCCCGGTCCCCGTCCTGGCCCACGGCGACGAGGTCAACACCCTCATCGAGGACGCCATCAAGGCGATCGCTGACGGGGCGGACGCCAAGTCCACCCTGGAGGCCGCCAACCAGAAGGCGAACGACCTGCTCAAGTAGCCCCATCGACGAGGCGGGGGCCGGTGCCGCAGTGGGAAGCGGCCCCCGCCTCGTCCCCTGCCGCCGACGACTCCCGCCCGCCCGGGCCCGGCGCTAACGGGCCCGCCCCCCACACGAAGGACCACGCGATGACCAGCCCCGCCCCCGCCCTGCCCAACGGCGCGCCCCTGCTCGCCTCCCCCGGCGCCCGCATCGTCAAGGAGGGCGACGGCCACGTGCTCATCAGGGCATCGCGCGTCGCGATCCTGCACTCGATGGCGGGCGGCCAGTACTACCGCAGCGGCCACAACTCCTGGTCCCCCAGCGGCTGGTCGGCCCTGGACGGGCCCCCTCTGCGCATCGCGGACCCCGAGCGGCGCACCACCGCCGACGACCCCTCCTCCGACGACCCCTTCCGCCACCACGGATCGTGGATGGGGGCCGTGGCGCGCGGGGAGGACGGCGAGGCGCTGCTCGTGGGCGCCCTCGACGGCGCCCACCCCTGCGTGCGCTGCGACGAGGACACGCTGGTCGGCTTCGACCCCGGCGGCGACGCCCTGTGGATGGTCGCCTGGGGGGACGAGCAGGGGGTCTTCGACAGCTACACGGCGGCGCTGGCCCCCCGCGCCCTGCCGCGCCGCCCCGCCCCCCGCGTGTGGTGCTCGTGGTACTCCTACTACGAGAAGGTCACGTGGCGCGACATCGAGGAGCAGCTGGACTCCCTGGCCGGCCTGGGGTACCAGACCCTGCAGATCGACGACGGGTGGCAGGCGGGGGTCGGCGACTGGCGGCCGAACGCCAAGTTCGGCGACCTCGCCGAGTGCGCCCGGAGGATCCGCGACCACGGAATGACGCCCGGGCTGTGGGTCGCGCCCTTCATCGCCCGCGAGGGCGCGCCCCTGCTGGAGGCCCACCCCGAGGCGTTCGTCCACGGCCCCGACGGCTCCCCCGTGGTCGCCGGATACAACTGGGGCGGCCCGTACTACGCGCTCGACACCACGCACCCCACCGCGCAGCACTACCTGCGCGGCCTCGTGCGCACCCTGGTCGGCGCGGGCATCGGCTACCTCAAACTCGACTTCATCAACGCGGCGGCCGTCCCCGGCCAGCGCTTCCAGGACGCCTGGGGGGACGAGGCGTACCGCCTCGGCTGCGCGGTCATCCGGGAGGAGGCGCCCGACGCGTACCTGCTGGGCTCGGGGGCCCTGGTCATCCCCTCCATCGGCGTCCTCGACGGCATCCGCGTCAGCTGCGACGTGGCGCCCATTTGGAAGAACTACGCCACCGAGGACCCCTCGGACGCCGAGGCCCGCAACGCCTTCAAGGGCTCCGTGGCGCGCCTGTGGCTGCGCTCCCTCATCGACGTCGATCCCGATGTCGTGTTCTTCCGCCACGTGAAGAACCTGCTCAACGACCAGCAGATCGAATGGCTCCGCGATGTCGCCGCCGTCGCGGGCTTCAAGTCCTCCTCCGACCCCGTCGCGTGGCTCACCGACGAGGAGAAGGGCACGGCCAGGGCGTGGCTGGCGCGCGATGAGGACATCGAGCGCGTCTCGCGCAACACGTGGCGCATCGACGGGCGGGAGGTCGATTTCGGCCCCGGCCTGGGCCGGCCCGAGCACTGCTACCCCGTGTCGTGAGGGCGGCGGGCGCCGCCCCCCGGCGTCCCCGGTCCGCCCGCGATTAAGGAAAGCGGGGCATTCGCAAATTCCGCTCCGACGCGCGAGCGCCGCCCCCGTTTTACCGCGGAAACAGGCCGAAACGGGATCGAGGTGCGCCGGGTCACCCCGATGGTTAATGTGGGCCAACGGATCGCAAGCGCGCGGTCCGTCGCGCACGTGCGTGCGCGCAACCCATGGACACGGAGGATGAAGGTGGCAGCCAACAGCGAGGGCGATACCGGCGCCGACGTCGTCGTCGTCGGCGCGGGCCCCGCTGGAGCCGCCACCGCCTACCACTTGGCCACCGCGGGCGCGGACGTCCTCCTGCTCGACAAGAGCGCATTCCCGCGCGACAAGATCTGCGGCGACGGGCTCACCCCCGCCGCGGTCCACGAGCTGGCCGCCATGGGCGTGGACACGACGGGATGGGCGCGCAACCGCGGCCTGACCGTCATCGGAGGCGGGCACACCATCCACATGGACTGGCCCGACCAGAAGTCGCTGCCCGGGTACGGGCTCACCCGCGCCCGCGCCGACCTCGACCACGCCCTGGTCCGCCGCGCCGTCGAAGCCGGGGCTCGCCTGGTGGAGGGCGCCACCGCCACCGGGGCCACCACGGACGCCTCGGGCCGCGTCACCGGGGTCGCCGTCAGATCCGGGCGGGGCAGGGACGCCCGCTCCTACACCGTCAGCGCCCCCCTCACCGTCGACGCGGGCGGAGTCGCGGCGCGCCTGTCCACCGGCCTCGGCCTGGCCAAGCGGGCCAACCGGCCGATGGGGGTCGCCGCGCGCGCCTACTTCCGCTCCCCCAGGGGCGACGAGGAGTGGATGGAATCCCACCTGGAGCTGTGGAGCGGCGAGCCCGGGCGCTCCGACCTGCTGCCCGGGTACGGGTGGATCTTCCCCATGGGCGACGGCGTCGTCAACGTCGGACTCGGCTCCGTCTCCTCCCGCGCGGGCGGCACCGACCTGCCCTACAAGAAGGTCTTCGAGGCGTGGACCTCGAACCTGCCCGCCGAATGGGGGCTCACCCCCGGCAACCAGATCGGCCCCCTTCGCTCGGCCGCCCTGCCCATGTGCTTCAACCGCGCCCCCCACTACGCCCAGGGCCTGGCCCTGGTGGGCGACGCCGGGGGGATGGTCTCCCCCTTCAACGGCGAGGGCATCGCCCCGGCGATGCGCGCTGGGCGCTTCGCCGCCTCCTGCGCCGTCCAGGCCCTGCGCCGCACGACCCGCGCCGGATTCGACCGCGCCATGGGCGAGTACCCCCGCCTGCTGCGCGAGGAGTACGGCGGCTACTACCAGCTCGGGCGCGCCTTCGTCGCCCTCATCGGCAAGCCCCGGATCATGAGGGCGTGCACGAACCTCGGCCTGCCCGTGCCGCGCCTGATGAAACTCGTCCACAAGCTCCTCTCGGACGGGTACGAGCGCCACGGCGGCGACATCGACGACCGACTCATCACAACGCTGACGAAGCTGGTGCCCCCGGCATGACCACGACCAGCTCCACGCCCACACCCCGGGAGGAACAATGACGAATCCCTACGTGCCGCTGCTCATCATGTCGGCAGCCGCCCTCGTACTGGCGTTCGGGGGCCTGGCCGCCTCCGCCGTCCTGGGCCCTGCGAAGAAGTCCACGACCAAGGCGGACAACTACGAGTGCGGCATCCAGCCCACCAGCGCCCACCTCACCGAGGGCCGTTTCCCGGTGCGCTACTACCTGGTCGCCATGACCTTCATCATCTTCGACATCGAAGTGGTCTTCATGTACCCGTGGGCGGTCAGCTTCAACCAGCTCGGCCTCTTCGGCCTGGCCGTCATGATGAGCTTCCTGGTGACCCTGGCCGTGCCCTACGCCTATGAGTGGCGCCGCGGCGGCCTGGACTACTGACGGAGAGGGACTGAGGAGAAACATGGGTCTTGAAGAATCCCTGCCCGCGGGCATCGCGCTCACCAGCGTCGAGAAAGTGCTCGGACTGGCCCGCAAGCACAGCCAGTGGCCCGTCACCATGGGCCTGGCGTGCTGCGCCATCGAGATGATGGCCGCGGGCACCCCCCGCTTCGACATGGCGCGCTTCGGCCTGGAGGTCTTCCGCGCCTCGCCCCGCCACTCGGATCTGATGATCGTGTCGGGCCGCGTCAGCCACAAGATGGCCCCCATTATCCGGCGCGTCTACGACTCCATGCCCGAGCCCAAATGGGTGATCTCCATGGGCGCCTGCGCCTCCTCCGGCGGCGTCTTCAACAACTACGCCGTCGTGCAGGGCTGCGACCACATCGTGCCCGTCGACGTCTACCTGCCCGGGTGCCCGCCCCGCCCCGAGGCGCTCATCCACGCGGTCCTGGTGCTGCGCGAGCAGATCGGCAAGGAGCCCCTGGGCGTCCACCGCCGCGAGATCGCGCGCAAAGCCGAGCGGGCCGCCCTCGAGGCGACCCCGACCCACCAGATGAAGGGACTCCTCGTATGAGCGACTTGTCGATCCCCGGGGAGGGCGCGCCCGCCCGGGCCGAGGCGGCCCCGTCCCCGCGCGGCTTCGCGCTGCCCGAGCCCATCGCCCGCCGCGAGGGCCTCTTCGGCGCCGGCGCCGACTCCTCCACCTCCGGTTTCGCCGGCCTGGTCGCCGACTCCTTCCTGCCCGGCGAGGCGGCCCGGCCCTACGGCGGCTGGTTCGACCAGGCCGTCGACGTCCTCGAGGAGCTCATCGGGGCAGACGGCCTCGAAGTCGCCGACGTCATCGAGAAGGTGGTCGTCGACCGCGGCCAGCTCACCGTCTTCATCGCCCGCGAGCACATCGTGCGCGTCGCCTCCTACCTGCGCGACGACCCCGACCTGCGCTTCGAGATGTGCCTGGGCACCAACGGCGTCCACTACCCGGCCGACACCGGGCGGGAGCTCCACGCCGTCTACCCCCTGTACTCGATCACCCACAACCGGATGATCCGCCTCGAGGCCGTCTGCCCCGAGGCCGATCCCCGCATCCCCTCCATCGTCTCCGTCTACCCGGCCAACGACTGGCAGGAACGCGAAACGTGGGACCTCCTCGGCATCGTCTTCACCGGGCACCCCTCGTTGACCCGCACCGCCCTGCCGGACGACTGGGTGGGCCACCCCCAGCGCAAGGACTACCCCCTGGGCGGCGTCCCCGTCGAGTTCAAGGGCGCCACCACGCCGCCCCCCGACACGCGTAGGAGCGTGAACTGATGAGCCGACCCGCCTTCCACGCAGCGCCCGGCGCCGCCGATCTGCCCCTCGACGACATCCCCGAGGTCCTCGCCCAGGGCGGGGACTGGGACGAGGTCCTGGCCGAGATCGAGAAGCTCACCTCCGAGCGCATCGTCGTCAACCTGGGGCCCGTCCATCCCTCCACGCACGGCGTGCTGCGCCTCATCCTGGAGCTCGACGGCGAGAAGGTCCGCGAGACCCGCGTCGACACCGGGTACCTGCACACCGGCATCGAGAAGAACATGGAGTACCGCACCTGGACCCAGGGCGTCGCCTACTGCACGCGCATGGACTACGTGGCGCCGTTCTTCCAGGAAGCCGCCTACTGCCTGGGCGTCGAGAAGCTGCTCGGCATCACCGACGACGTGCCCGAGCGCGCCTCGATGATCCGCGTCGTCATGATGGAGCTGTGCCGCATCGCCTCGCACCTGGTCGCCATCGGCTCCACGGGCAACGAGATGGGCGCCACGACCATCATGACCATCGCCTTCCGCGGGCGCGAGGAGATCCTCCGGGTCTTCGAGCGCGTCACCGGGCTCCGCATGAACCACGAGTACATCCGCCCCGGCGGCGTCATCCAGGACATCGGCGAGGGCACCACGGGCTACATCCGGGAGCGCCTGCGGGGCGTGCGCCGCGACATCGGGGAGCTCCAGGACATCCTGGTGGAGAACCCGATCTTCAAGAAGCGCCTGTGCGACGTGGCCGTCATGCCGCTCAGCGCCCTCATGGCCCTGGGCCACACGGGCCCGGGGGTGCGCGCCGCAGGCCTGCCCCTCGACCTGCGCAAGACCCAGCCCTACTGCGGCTACGAGGACTACGAGTTCGACGTGCCCACCCGGGACCAGTCCGACGTCTACAACCGCACGATGGTGCGCTTCGACGAGTGCTACGAGTCGATGCGCATCGTGTGGCAGGCCCTGGAGCGCCTGGATGCCTGCGAGGGGGCGCCCACCATGGTGTCCGACCCGCAGATCGCCTGGCCCGCGCGCCTGTCCGTCGCCTCCGACGGGCAGGGCAACTCGCCGGACCACGTCCGCGAGATCATGGGGGAGTCGATGGAGTCCCTCATCCACCACTTCAAGCTGGTCACCGAGGGGTTCCACGTGCCCGCCGGGCAGGTCTACCAGACCGTCGAGCACGCCAAGGGGATCCTCGGAGTCCACCTGGTCTCCGACGGGGGGACGCGCCCCTTCCGCGCGCACTTCCGCGACCCCTCCTTCGCGAACCTTCAATCACTGGCCATGATGACCGAGGGCGGCCAGCTGGCCGACGTGGTCGTCTCCCTGGCCGCAATCGACCCCGTCCTCGGAGGCGTTGACCGATGAGCTACACCCCAGACGTTGAGGCCCGGCTGCGGGCGGACTCCGCGCAGATCATTGCCCGCTACCCCGAGGGGCACTCGCGCAGCGCCCTGCTGCCGATGCTCCACCTCGTCCAGTCCGTCGACGGCTACGTCAGCGCCGACGGCATCGACCTGATCTCGCGGATCCTCGACCTGCCCCGGGCCGAGATCTCCGCCGTCGCCACCTTCTACACGCAGTACAAGCGCCACCCCACCGGCGACTACCTCGTGGGCGTGTGCACCAACGCCCTGTGCGCGGTCATGGGCGGGGACGAGATCTGGGAGCGGGTCTCCGCCAAGGTCGGCGTCGGCAGCGACGAGACCAGCGAGTCGGGCCGGATCACCCTGGAGCGCATCGAGTGCAACGCCGCGTGCGACTACGCCCCCGTGGTCATGGTCAACTGGGAGTTCTTCGACAACCAGACGCCCGAGTCCGCGCTGGCGCTCATCGACGACATCGAGGCCGGGCGCGATATCCACCCCACGCGCGGCCCCGCCGTGGCGCCCGCCTTCAAGGAGAACGAGAGGCTCCTGGCGGGCTTCCCCGACGGCCGCGCCGACGAGGGCCCCTCCGCGGGCCCGGCCACGCTCCTGGGCGTGGGGATCGCCCAGGAGAACGGGTGGACCGAACCCGTCGCCGTCCCCGGCGGCGCCCAGGCGGAGGGGGGCGAGCAGGCGTGACGACCTACCGCGCGCCCGGGCCGCTCACCCCGGTCCTCACCCACGGGTGGGGCCAGGAGCGCTCCTGGACCCTCGACTCCTACCGCCAGCGCGGCGGCTACCAGGGGCTGGAGAGGGCCCGCACGATGGAGCCCGCCGCCATCATCGACGCCGTCAAGGCCTCGGGCCTGCGGGGCCGGGGCGGCGCGGGCTTCCCCACCGGCCTCAAGTGGTCCTTCCTGCCGCCCGACGACGGCGGGCCCCGCTACCTCGTCGTCAACGCCGACGAGTCCGAGCCCGGCACCTGCAAGGACATCCCCCTCATCATGGGCAACCCGCACGTGCTCATCGAGGGCATCGCGATCACCTCGCGCGCCATCGGCTGCGACCACGCCTTCGTCTACCTGCGCGGCGAGGTCGCCCACGTCTACCGCCGCCTCCTCCAGGCCGTGCGCGAGGCCACTGAATCCGGCGTGCTCGGCGGCCTGCGCATCACCGCCCACGCGGGCGCGGGCGCCTACATCTGCGGCGAGGAGACGGCCCTGCTCGACTCCCTCGAGGGGCGCCGGGGCCACCCGCGCCTCAAGCCCCCCTTCCCCGCGGTCGCGGGCCTGTACGCCCGGCCCACCGTGGTCAACAACGTCGAGACCATCGCGCAGGTGGCGGGCGTCTTCCGCAACTCGCCGGAGTGGTACTCCTCGATGGGCACAGACAAGTCCAAGGGCCACGGCATCTTCTCCCTGTCGGGCCACGTCGCCAACCCCGGCCAGTTCGAGGCGCCCTTCGGCATCACCATGCGCGAGCTCATCGACATGGCCGGCGGCATCCGCCAGGGCCACCGCCTGAAGTTCTGGACCCCCGGGGGCTCGTCCACGCCGATCTTCACCGAGGACGAGCTCGACACCCCGCTGGACTACGAGTCCGTGGGCGCCGCCGGATCCATGCTGGGCACCCGCGCGCTGCAGGTCTTCGACGAGACGGTCTCCGTCGTCCGCGTCATCGCCAGGTGGAGCGAGTTCTACCAGCACGAGTCGTGCGGCAAGTGCACGCCGTGCCGCGAGGGCACCTACTGGATCAAGCAGATCATGCTCCGCCTGGAGCGGGGCGAGGGCCTGCCCGGCGACGTCGACCTGCTCGACGAGATCGCCCACAACATCGCGGGGCGCAGTTTCTGCCCCCTGGGCGACGCCGCCGCGACCCCCATCATGTCCGGCATCAAACGCTTCCGCGAGGAGTTCGAGGCGGGGCTGACCACGCCCGCGCGCGAGCGCTTCCCCTACGGGGCGTCCGCCACCCACGCGCGAGGAGGAGCCCGATGAGCGACGCCCCCACGATGGTCGACGTCATCATCGACGACGTCCACGTCTCAGTACCCAAGGGGACCCTGGTCATCAGGGCCGCCGAGCAGGCGGGCATCCGCATCCCCCGTTTCTGCGACCACCCGCTGCTGGAGCCCGTCGCCGCGTGCCGCCAGTGCCTCGTCGAGGTCGGCATGCCCGACCGCAACACCGGCGAGCTGCGCTTCATGCCCAAGCCCCAGCCCTCGTGCGCGCAGACCGTCGCCCCGGGCATGGTCGTCAAGACCCAGCACACCTCCGGGGTGGCCGACACCGCCCAGCGCGGCGTCATGGAGTTCCTGCTCATCAACCACCCGCTGGACTGCCCCGTGTGCGACAAGGGCGGCGAGTGCCCCCTGCAGAACCAGGCCATGACCGAGGGCCGCGGCAAGTCCCGCTTCGCCGACGCCAAACGGACCTTCAAGAAGCCCCTGCGCATCACCTCCCAGATCCTGCTCGACCGCGAGCGCTGCATCCTGTGCCAGAGGTGCGTGCGCTTCGGCAAGGAGATCTCCGGGGACGTCTTCATCGACCTGCAGGGCCGGGGCGGGGGCACCGCCCCCACCGACGACCACTACTTCATGGGCGAGCAGATCGGCGGCTTCGACACCACCGCGCTCGGGTTCTTCGACCCGGCGGCCAAGGACAACTCGGCCCCCGACCTGTCCAGCCCCTACGGCACCGACGCCATCACCGGCTCCTTCAACGAGGGGGACCTGGGCCCCGCCGGCCTCGATCAGTCGGGGCGGGCCTTCGCCTCGTACTTCTCCGGCAACATCATCCAGATCTGCCCCGTGGGCGCCCTCACCGCGGCGTCCTACCGCTTCCGCGCCCGCCCCTTCGACCTGGTCTCCACCGCGTCGGTGAGCGAGCACGACGCCTCCGGATCGGCGGTCCGCCAGGACATCCGCCGCGGAGTGGTCGTGCGCCGAATGGCCGGCAACGACCCCGAGGTCAACGAGGAGTGGATCACCGACAAGGACCGTTTCGCCTTCGAGTGGGACGGGCAGGACCGCCTGAGGACGCCCCTGGTGCGCGAGGACGGGGAACTGGTCCCCACCTCGTGGTCGGATGCCCTCGACCGCGCGCGCAAGGGCCTGGAGGCGGCCCCCTCCGCCGGGTTCCTGCCCGGCGGGCGGCTCACCTTCGAGGACGCCTGGGCGTGGTCCAAGTTCGCGCGCACAGTCCTGGGATCGGACAACATCGACTTCCGCTCGCGCGAGGCCACCGAGGAGGAGCGGTCCTTCCTGGCCTCCACGGTCGCGGGCACCGGCCTGGGCGTCACCTACTCCGACTTGGAGCGCGCGGGCCAGGTCCTCCTCGTCGCCCTGGAGCCCGAGGACGAGTGCGGCGCCCTCTTCCTGCGCCTGCGCAAAGGCGTGCGCCGCGGCGGGGCGCGGGTCGCCACTGTCGCCCCCTACACGTCCACCGGCTCCCAGAAGCTCTCCGCCACAGTGCTGCGCTCCGCGCCCGGCACTGAGCCCGCCGTCGTCGACTCCATCGCGCCCGGCGGCCAGAACGCCGCCCTCTTCGGCGCCCTGTCAGGGGGAGTCATCCTGGTGGGCGAGCGCGCCGCCCGCACCCCCGGGCTGCTCACAGCGGTGCGCGCCCTGGCCCAGCGCAGCGGCGCCCGCCTCGCGTGGGTGCCCAGGCGCGCCGGTGACCGCGCCGCCCTCGAAGCGGGCCTGCTGCCCGGGCTCGCGCCCTTCGGCAGGCCCCTGGCCGGCGCCGCCGCGACGGGCCTGGACTGGGAGGGGGCCCCCTCCGAGCGGGGCCTCGACGCCGACGGCATGCTGGCCGCCGCCGCCCGGGGCGACCTGGGCGCCCTGGTCGTCGGGGGCGTCGACGTGCGCGACTTCGCCGACCCGGACGCCGTGCGCGCCGCCATCGCGGCCACCCCCTTCGTGGTGAGCCTCGAGGTCCGCTCCTCGGAGGTGACGCGCCTGGCCGACGTCGTCCTCCCCGTGGCCCCGCCCATCGAGAAGAACGGGACCTTCATCAACTGGGAGGGCCGTCTGCGGCCCTTCGGCCAGGCCGTCTCCGCGCGCTCCCTCACCGACCGCGACGTCCTGGTGCGCCTGGCGGAGGAGTTCGGCGCCGACCTGGGGATCACGGCCCTGTCCGACCTCTACGCGGAGGCCAACCCGCTGATGGACTGGGAGGGCGCCCGCGAGGCCTTCGCCCCCGTCGGCGCCCCGCCCGTGCCCGGAGTCGGCGAGGGCCAGGCCGTCCTGGCCGCGCACAAGCCGATGCTGGACGCGGGCCGCCTCCAGGACGGCGCGCCCTGGCTGGCCGGGGCGGCGCGCACCCCCGTCGCCCGCGCCTCGGCCGCCACGCTGGCCGCCGTGGGAGCGGCGGACGGGCAGCCGCTCACGATCACCACCGGCCGCGGCTCCCTCACGCTCCCCGCCGTCGCCGACGACCTGCCCGACCGCGTCGTGTGGGTGCCCGAGTGCTCCAGCGGTTCCATCGTCCACGAGTCCCTCGGCGCGCCCGGCGCCGTCGTGACGCTCAGCGCCAGTCAGGAGGTTGCCCGATGAGCGCCCTCGCCCCCGCGGCCGCTCACTACACCGCAGCGGATTTCAGCGAAGAGACCTGGTGGCTGTCCCTCATCAAGGCGGTCTTCATCATCGTCTTCCTCATCCTCAACGTCCTGCTCGCCCTGTGGGTGGAGCGGCGCGGCCTGGGTCGCATGCAGACCCGCCCGGGCCCCAACGTGGCGGGCCCCCTGGGCCTGTTCCAGGCCTTCGCCGACGCGGTCAAGCTCCTGTTCAAGGAGGACATGTGGACCAGGCGGGCCGAGAGGTTCCTCTACTTCCTGGCACCCGCCATCGCGGCATTCGCGGCCTTCAGCGTCTTCGCCGTGATCCCCATGGGCCCGAACGTGAGCCTGTTCGGCCACTCGTCCCCGCTGCAACTGGCCGACATGCCGGTCGCCACCCTGTACATCCTGGCGATCGCGTCGCTGGGCCTGTACGGCATCGTCCTGGGCGGCTGGTCCACGCGCTCCACGCTGCCCCTGTACGGCGCCGTCCGCTCCAGCGCCCAGGTGATCTCCTACGAGCTGGCGATGGGGCTGTCCCTGGTCTCCGTGTTCCTCATGTCGGGCACGATGTCCACCTCGCAGATCGTCGCCGCGCAGGGCCAGTACTGGTGGGTGTTCACCCTGTTCCCCGCCTTCGTCATCTACTGCGTCTCCGCCACCGGCGAGGTCAACCGCCTCCCCTTCGACCTGCCCGAGGCCGAGGGCGAGCTGGTGGCCGGGCACATGACCGAGTACTCGTCCATGAAGTTCGGCTGGTACTACCTGTCCGAGTACGTGAACATGCTCAACGTCTCCGCTGTGGCGACCACCATGTTCCTGGGGGGCTGGCACGCCCCCTGGCCGCTGTCCCAGGTGGAGTTCCTCGCCTCCGGGTGGATGGGCATGGTGTGGTTCTTCCTCAAGATGTGGTTCTTCATGTTCCTGCTCATCTGGACACGGGCCACGCTGCTGCGCTTCCGTTACGACCAGTTCATGGCCCTGGGGTGGAAGTGGCTGATGCCCATCGCCCTGGCGTGGCTCGTCATGGTCGCCCTGGTGCGCGGCCTCACCCAGTTCGTCACGGTGTCCGCCCCCGTGCTCTACGGCTCGGTCGCCGTCGTCTTCCTGATCGCCCTGGTCGTCATCTGGGTCACCGACCCCGGCGAGGAGCCCGCCCACGACCCGGCCGACGAGGAGTACACGGGCTTCGCGGACGGCTTCCCCGTCCCGCCGCTGCCGGGGCAGAGCCCCGTCGCCTCGCCGCGCGCCGGGCGCGCAGCCACTGCCGCAGCCGGGGGCACCAGCCCGGCAAGCCCCCACGAGGAGGGTTCCGATGAGTAAGAAGAAGCCCGCCGACGACGAGCAGATGCTCTTCGAGCACGACCCCAAGGGCCCCATCGGGCGCTTCGTGGCGCCCATGGCCGGCTACGGCGTGACCCTCTCGTCGTTCTTCCGGCCCACCGTCACCGAGCAGTACCCGCGCGAGGAGGCGCGCGTCATGCCGCGCTTCCACGGCCGCCACCAGCTCAACCGCTACGCCGACGGCCTCGAGAAGTGCGTCGGCTGCGAGCTCTGCGCCTGGGCGTGCCCCGCGGACGCCATCTTCGTCGAGGCCGCCTCCAACACGCCCGACGAGCAGTACTCCGCGGGCGAGCGCTACGGCCGCGTCTACGAGATCAACTACTTGCGCTGCATCTTCTGCGGCATGTGCATCGAGGCGTGCCCGACTCGGGCGCTGACGATGACCAACGAGTTCGAGCTGGCCGAGTACACGCGCGAGGACGACATCTACGTCAAGGACGACCTGCTGGTCCCCCTGTCGGAGGGGATGCTCTCGACGCCCCACCCGATGGTCCCGGGGAAGTCCGATGGCGACTACTACCGTGGAGAAGTCGACGGGCCCGTGCCCGAGCAGATCGACTGGGTGGGGAGCCGGCGCCCCGACGACCCCAGCCTGCCGGGCGCGCGGGCGCTCGTGGGAGAGGACGGATGATGAACCTGCTGCAAGGCTGGCCCGCCATGGCCTCCGTGGGAGAGGCGGTCCTGTTCGCGTGCGCCGCGGTCTTCATGGTCGCCTGCGCCCTGGGCGTCCTCTTCTTCAAGAAGGCCGCCCACTCCGCCGTGTGCATGGTCGGGGTGATGCTGGGCCTGGCGGTCCTGTACATCGCCAACAACGCCCCCTTCCTGGGGGTCGCGCAGATCGTCGTCTACACGGGCGCGATCATGATGCTCTTCCTCTTCGTCATCATGCTCATCGGCATCGGCGAGTCCGACGACTACGCCCTGCAGGGGCGCGGCAGGATCATCGCCGCCGTCCTGGGCGGCCTGGGCCTGGCGGTGTGCGTGACGGCCGCCGTGGTCCACTCCACCGCCGACGCCCGCACGGCCGCGCCCGTGGACCCGTACTCGAACGCCCCCATCACGGACCTGGCGGTCATGCTCTTCGAACGCCACTGGCTGTCGATGGAACTGGCCGGGGGCCTGCTCATCACCGCCGCCCTGGGCGCCATGGTGCTCACCCATTCGGACCGCCTCGTGCCCAAGGCCGACCAGGCGCAGACCGCGCGCTCCAAGATGCGCGCCTTCGCCCAGACCGGCCGCCGCATCGGCCAACTGCCCGCCCCCGGCGTGTACGCCCGCTCCAACGCGGCCGACGTGCCCGCCGTCTCCGGCGAGACACTGGGCCCCGTCGAGGAGTCAGTCCCCCGCGTGCTGCGCGTGCGCGGCCTGGAGCGCTCCATCGGCGAGGTCGACAGGGAGGTCGCCCAGGCCCTGGCCCTGGCGCGCGCCGACGGGCAGGGCGATTCGCCCTTCGGGGCCGTCGGCCCCGCCGATGTCGGCCGCTCCGGCTCGTGGGGCATGCCCGGACCCGCCGCCCCCACCGGACTCAACCAGCCCAAGCCCCGCCGCAGCGACGGGGCAGCCACCCAGGAGGAAGCAAAGTGAGCCTAGCCTGGTACCTCATCCTCGCGGCGGTCCTGTTCGCCATCGGCGCCGTCGTGGTCCTCGTGCGCCGCTCCGCGGTGATCTCCCTCATGGGCGTCGAGCTCATGCTCAACTCCGCGAACCTGGTGCTCGTCGCCTTCTCGCGCATCGGGTCGAACATCGACGGGCAGATCATGGCGTTCTTCGTCATGGTGGTCGCAGCCGCCGAGGTCGTCGTCGGCCTGTCCATCATCGTGTCCATCTACCGTTCGCGCGCCACGACCAGCGTGGACGACGCCAACCTGCTCAAGCACTGAAGGAGGGCACCACCATGACACCGTTCCTCCTGCCCGCCGCCGCCGCGCCCGCGTCCGCCGCGGGGGCAGCGTCGCTGGCGCCCCTGATGATCCTGGTCCCCCTGGTCAGCGCGGGCCTGCTGCTGCTCCTGGGCCGAGCCGCCGACTCCTGGGGGCACTGGCTGGCCACCGCCGCCTCGTGGGCGTCCTTCGGGATCGGCGCGGCCGTGGCGGCCCAGATGCTCGGCTCCGACCCGTCGTCGAGGCGCTCCTCCCAGACGCTCTTCACCTGGATCCCCGCCGGGGACTTCACGGTGGACTTCGGGCTGCTGGTCGACCCGCTCTCCCTCACCTTCGTCATCCTGGTGACCTTCGTGGGGTCCCTCATCCACGTGTACGCCATCGCCTACATGGCCCACGACGCGGCGAGGCGCCGCTTCTTCGCCTACCTCAACCTCTTTATCGCGGCGATGCTCGTCCTGGTCCTCGCCGACTCCTACGCGGGCCTGTTCGTGGGCTGGGAGGGCGTGGGCCTGGCCTCGTACCTGCTCATCGGGTTCTGGAACCACGTCCCCGCCAACGCCGTGGCCGCCAAGAAGGCTTTCATCATGAACCGCGTGGGCGACATGGGGATGCTCATCGCCATGATGGCGATGGTCGCGAACTTCTCGTCCGTCTCCTACGCCGAGGTCAGCGCCCGGGTGGGCGCGGCCGGACAGGCCCAGGCCACCGTCATCGGCCTCTTCCTGCTGGTCGCGGCCTGCGGCAAGTCCGCGCAGTTCCCCCTGCAGGCGTGGCTGGGCGACGCCATGGCGGGCCCGACCCCCGTGTCGGCCCTCATCCACGCGGCCACCATGGTCACCGCGGGCGTCTACCTGGTCGTGCGCTCCGGCGCGGTCTTCACGGCCGCCCCGGCGGCCGCGGCGGCAGTGGTCGTCGTCGGCGCCGTCACCCTGCTCTTCGGCGCCGTCGTCGGCTCGGCCAAGGACGACATGAAGAAGGTCCTGGCCGCCTCCACTATGAGCCAGATCGGCTACATGATGCTCGGCGCGGGCCTGGGGCCCATCGGCTGGGCCTTCGCCGTCTTCCACCTGTTCACCCACGGCTTCTTCAAGGCCCTGATGTTCCTGGGCGCGGGCTCGGTCATGCACGGCATGGGCGACCAGGTGAACATGCGGCGCTTCGGCGCCCTGCGCGGCGCCATGAAGATCACGTGGCTCACCTTCATGATGGGCTGGCTGGCCATCCTGGGGGTGCCGCCCCTGTCCGGGTTCTGGTCGAAGGACAAGATCATCGAGGCCGCGTTCTCGATCCACTCCTTCGGCGGCTCGGAGGCGCCGTGGGCGCCCTGGGTGTTCGGCACCGTCGCCCTGGTGGGCGCCGGCGTCACCGCGTTCTACATGTCGCGCCTGTTCTTCATGACCTTCCACGGCAAGGCGCGCTGGACCACCGAGGCCGAGGGGAGCCCCGTGCGCCCCCACGAGTCCGGCCCCCTCATGACCATCCCCATGGTCGTCCTGGCCGTCGGGGCCGTCGTGATCGGCGCGGCCCTGTCCGTCGGCGACTTCTTCACCACGTGGTTGGAGCCCGCCATCGGCCCCGTCGAGCACGGCGAGCCCGTCGTGGGCGAGTACGCCCTGCAGGGCGCCACCCTGGTCCTCGTCCTGGTCGGCGCGTGGATCGCGTGGCGCAAGTACGGCGCCGCCCAGGTCCCCGCCTCCGTCCCCGCGGGCAACGCCCTCACCGAGGCGGCGCGCCGCGACCTCTACCAGGACACCGTCAACGAGGCGCTCTTCATGGCGCCGTCCAAGGGGCTCGTCGCCGTGGCCACGGTGGGCGACTCCACCGTCATCGACGGGGCGCTCACGGGCGCCGGGCGCGCCTGCCAGGGCGTCGGGAAGCTCGTCGGCGCCACGCAGAACGGCTTCGTGCGCGCCTACGCCTCGTACATCCTCGCGGGAGCGGTGGCCGCGGTGGCGCTCGTCCTGGCGTTCAGGCTCTGATAGGGGATCACGAACAATGGAAAACGCAATGGAAGCCTCACAGTTCCCCTGGCTGACCGCGATGGTCGCCCTCCCGGCCCTGGGCGCCGCCCTGCTGGGCCTCGTCCCCGCGCTGCGGCGCTCGGCGGGCAGGGCCGTCGCCCTCGCCGTGTCCGCAGCCGAGCTGGTCCTCGCGCTGGTCGTCGCGGCCACGCGCTTCGACTGGTCGGCCCCCGCCTCGTACCAGGTCACCGACTCCTTCACGTGGATCCCCCAGCTGGGCATCAGCTGGTCCCTGTCCGTGAGCGCGCTGTCCCTCGTCATGGTGCTGCTCGCCACCGCGCTGGTCCCCCTGGTGCTCGTCGCCGGGTGGGACGAGGAGGAGCCCGCCGACCAGGGGGCCTACCCCGCCCTGGTGCTCGCGCTCGAGTCGTTCATGGTCGTGATCTTCACGGCGTGGGACCTCGCGGTCTTCTACTTCGCCTTCGAGGCGATGCTGGTGCCCCTGTACCTCATGATCGGCCGCTACGGGGTGGGCGGGGAGGCCGAGCGCCACAGGGCCGCCATGAAGTTCCTCCTCTACTCGCTCTTCGGCGGGCTCGTCATGCTGGGCGGCGTCGTCGCCCTGTGGGCGACGGCCCCCGCGCCCGGCTCCCGTGAGCTCTTCTTCCGTTTCGACACGCTCGCCCAGGTGTCCCAGTCGCTGCCCCAGGGCGCCCAGGCCCTCGTCTTCGCGACCTTCATGGTGGCCTTCGCCATCAAGGCGCCGATGGTGCCCGTCCACACGTGGCTGCCCGACACGGCCGCCGTGGCCCGGCCCGGGACGTCGGTGCTGCTGGTCGGAGTCCTCGACAAGATCGGCACCTACGGAATGATCGTCCTGTGCCTGCGGATGCTGCCCGGGCCCTCCGCCTCCGCCAGGTGGGCGATGGTGGCCCTGGCCGTCGTGTCCATCATCTGGGGCGGCCTGGCCGCCAACGGGCAGAACGACATCATGCGCCTGGTGTCCTACACCTCGGTGTCCCACTTCGGTTTCATGGTGCTCGGCGTCTTCATCGGCTCCGAGACCGCGCTGGTGGGGGCGATGTTCTACATGGTCGCCCACGGGGTGTCCATCGCCGCGATGTTCTGGCTGTCCGGGTGGCTGTCGCGCCGGGGCGGCACCCAGGACATGCGCGAGTACGCCGGGATGCAGCGCGTCGCGCCCGTCCTGGCGGGGCTGTGGCTGACCGCCGGCCTGGCCTCCATCGCGCTGCCCGGCCTGTCGGGCTTCGTGCCCGAGTACCTGGTCCTGATGGGGACGTGGCGCGTCAGCGCCGCGGCCGCCCTCTTCGCGGTCCTCGGCGTCGTCATCGCCGCCATGTACGTGCTCATGCCCTACCAGCGGGTGTTCACGGGCGCCCCCGCCAAGGGGAAGGAGGGCCTGAGCGACCTCGGCGGGCGAGAGAGGGCAGTCATGGCCCCCGTCGTCGCCGCGATGCTGGTCCTGGGCATCTGGAGCGCCCCGCTGGTCTCGGCGCTCACCCCCATCGCCAATGACGCGGCCCTGGGCTCCCCGGCGCCGACCGCCTCCGCTTCTCCCGAAGGGAGCTCCAAGTGATCCTCCTGCCCCAAGCAGCCTTCTCCGCCCCCGATGTCCGGTGGGCGGCGCTGGTGCCCGTCCTCGTCGTCCTGGGCACTGCCGTGCTGAGCGTGCTGGTCGAGGCCTTCGCCCCCGTGCGCGCCCGCCGGCCCATCGTCATCGGCCTCGCCCTCTTCGCCACCGGCGCCGCGGCGGCCGTCCTGGCGCTGCGGTGGACCACCGTGCTGGCGGCCCCCGCCTCGTTGGGGGAGTACATCGAGGATCCGCTGACCGTGGGCGCGCAGTTCGTCCTGGCGATCATCGGCTTCCTGTCGGTCCTGGTCATGGCCGACCGCACGCGGGTGGGGGACGGGTCCTTCGCGGCCCAGCCCTCCGACCGCCCGGGCTCGGCCGCCGAGGAGCTGTCCGAGGCGAAGGGCTACCAGCGCTCCGAGGTCTTCCCCCTGGCCCTGTTCTCGTTGGGCGGCATGATGGTGTTCCCGGCGGCGGACAACTTCGTGGCGCTCTTCGTCGCCCTGGAGGTCATGTCGCTGCCGCTGTACGTGCTCGCGGCCACCGCCCGCAGGCGCAGGCAGCTGTCCCACGAGGCGGCGCTCAAGTACTTCGTCCTGGGCGCCTTCTCCTCGGCGTTCATGCTCATGGGAGCGGCCCTGCTCTTCGGCGCGTCGAACTCCCTGACGATCTCGGCCCTGGCCCAGGCGATCGGCGCCTCCGTGGCGATGGACCGCCTGGTCCTCATCGGCGTCCTGTGCGTCATGATCGGCCTGCTGTTCAAGGTGGGCGCGGCGCCCTTCCACGCGTGGGCCCCCGACGTGTACACCGGCGCGCCCACGCCCGTCACCGGGTTCATGGCGGCGGCCGTGAAGGTGGCGGCGTTCGGGGCGGCGCTCCGCTTCTACCAGGTGGTGGCGGGCCTGTTGTCGTGGGACCTGCTCCCCGTGTTCCTGGCGGTCGCAGCCGCCACCATCGTGGTGGGCACCTTCGTCGGACTCGTCCAGTCGGACGTGAAGAGGATGCTCGCCTTCTCGTCGATCGCCCACGCCGGGTTCATCCTCATCGGCGTGTTCTCCCTGGTCAAGGGCAGTTCCGGCCATGTGCTGCTCTACGTGCTGTCCTACGGCCTGGCCACAGTCGGCGCCTTCGGCGTCGTGACGCTGGTGCGCACGCGCGACCAGGACGGCGCGGTGGGGGGCGAGGCCAACCAGTTGTCGCGCTGGGCGGGCCTGGGGCGCACGAACCCGTGGGTGGCGGCCTCCATGCTGGTGTTCCTGCTCTCCTTCGCGGGCATCCCGCTCACGGGCGGTTTCATCGGCAAGTTCGTGGTCTTCTCCGACGGGGCCGCCGGGGGGCTGGCCTGGCTGGTCGCCGTGGCCCTGGTCGCCTCGGCGGTCACGGCCTTCTACTACTTCCGCCTGGTGCGCCTCATGTTCTTCACCGAGCCGGAGGGGGACGCGGTAGTGGTGCGCAGTGAGGGCCTGACGGGGATCGCGGTCGCGGTCTGCGCTGTGGCGACCATCGCACTCGGCGTGTTCCCGGGCCCCGTGTTGTCCCAGCTGTCGAAGATCGTCATACTTCTTCCGTGAGCGTTTCAGCAGCAGATCTCCATGTTCCCGGCCTCGAGTCCCGGATCTCCCCGGGGCTCGAGGCCGTTGAGCGCCAGCTGGCCGGGGCGGTCTCCTCGTCCCGGGACCTCGTCGACGAGCTGACCGCCCACTTGTCGGCGGCGGGGGGCAAGCGGCTGCGCCCGCTGCTCACCCTGGTGTGCGCCCAGCTGGGGCGCCCCGAACTGGCGCTCGGCGAGCGCGTCATCACGGGCGCCACGGCGGTGGAGCTCACGCACCTGGCGTCCCTGTACCACGACGACGTCATGGATTCGGCGCCCACACGCCGGGGCGTGCCCTCCGCCCAGCGGCTGTGGGGGAACAACAGGGCGATCCTGGCGGGGGACGTCCTCTTCGCGAGGGCGTCGGCGCTGGTCGCCTCGCTGGGCCCGGAGATGGTCACGCGCCACGCCCTGACTTTCGAGCGCCTGTGCACGGGGCAGCTGAACGAGACCTTCGGCCCGGCCCCCGGGGAGGATCCCGTGGAGTTCTACCTGCGCGTCCTGGCCGACAAGACGGGGTCCCTGGTGTCGTCGGCGGCCGCCTTCGGGGCGCTGCTCTCTGATGCGGGGGCCTTCGTGGGCGACGTGGTCGCCGAGTTCGGCGAACGGGTGGGAGTGGCGTTCCAGATCGCCGACGACGTCCTGGACCTGGCGTCCTCGGGGGGCCAATCGGGTAAGACACCGGGAACGGACCTGCGCGAGGGCGTGGACACGCTGCCGGTGCTGCTGCTGCGCAGGCGCGAGGCGGAGGGCGGCCTCGACGACGCGGGCAGACGCATCCTGGAGGGCCTGGGCTCGGATCTGTCCTCCGACGAGGCGCTGGGCGACGTGGTGTCGATGCTGCGCGTCCACGACGTGCTCGACGAGACCCGCTCCCTGGCGCGCGCCTGGGCCGCCGGCGCCATCGACTGCCTCGAGGCGCTGCCCAAGGGCGAGCCGAAGACCGCGCTGGTCGCTTTCGCGCACCTGATGGTGGACAGGCTCGCCTGAGAACGAGTGGGGCTCGTCTCAGATGGGCCCGCCCCCCTCCCCGGTGGATACACTTGCGTGGGGCGCCCAACGGCGCGCCCGCCGCGCGCCCGCACCGGGGCGCGGCTCCCCCGGGCGCTGTGCCCTGGGAACACAGAAGGAGGAACTGGGGTGGCCCCACTCAACGTTGCCGTCATCGGCGCCGGCCCCGCTGGAATCTACGCGTCCGACATCCTGGCGAAGTCGGGGCTCGAGGTGAGCATCGACTTGTTCGAGCGCCTCCCCGCGCCCTACGGGCTGGTCCGCTACGGGGTCGCCCCCGACCACCCGCGCATCAAGCAGATCATCGTCGCCCTGTACAAGATCCTCCAGCGCGGGGACATCCGCCTGCTGGGCAACGTCGAGGTCGGCCGCGACATCACCATCGAGGATCTGCGCGACCACTACGACGCGATCATCATCGCCACGGGCGCCGACAGGGACGCGCCCCTGCCGATCCCCGGCATCGGCCTGCCCGAGTCCTACGGCGCCGCGGACTTCGTGTCCTGGTACGACGGCAACCCCGACTACCCGCGCACCTGGCCGTTGGAGGCCAAGGAGGTCGCTGTGATCGGCGTCGGCAACGTGGCCCTCGACATCTCCCGCGTCCTGGCCAAGCACGCCCCCGACATGCTGCGCACCGAGGTCCCCGCCAACGTCGCCGAGGCGCTGGCCGAGAACCCGGTCACCGATGTCCACGTCTTCGGCCGTCGCGGCCCCGCCCAGGTGAAGTTCACGCCGCTGGAGCTGCGCGAGCTGGGCAAGGTCCCCGATGTGGACGTCATCGTCTCGGAAGAGGACTTCGACTTCGACGAGGGCTCGCAGCGGGCGCTGCGCGAGTCCAACCAGCAGCGCCAAGTGGTCAAGACGCTCACGAACTACGCGATGGCGGACCCGGAGGAGCGCACGGCGTCGCGGCGCATCCACATCCACCTCTTCCAGTCGCCCGTGGAGGTCGTCGCCGATGGCAACGGGCACGTCAAGGCGCTGCGCACCGAGCGCACGCAGCTCAACGGCGACGGCACGGTGTCGGGCACGGGCGTCATCACGACGTGGCCCGTGCAGGCCGTGTACCGCGCGGTCGGCTACTACTCGTCGCCGATCCGGGGCCTGCCCTTCGACACGCGGGCGGGCGTCGTGCCGAACGTGGAGGGCCGCGTCATCGACTCGGCGACCACGAAGGACCAGTCCGCCCCCGTGATCCCCGGCGTCTACGCGACCGGGTGGATCAAGCGCGGCCCCGTGGGCCTGATCGGCTCCACGAAGTCCGACGCGCAGCAGACCATCGCCCACCTCGTGGAGGACGCGGGCGAGGGGCGCCTGCACGCCGCCACGCGGGCCGTCGGCCACGAGGCGATGGTCGCCCTGCTGGAGGAGCGCGGCATCGAGTACACCACATGGGAGGGCTGGGAGCTGCTGGACGCCTACGAGCAGGCGCTCGGGAAGGCCTACGGCGAGCTCCCCGGCGGGCGCGGGCTGCGCGAGCGCGTCAAGGTGGTGTCCCGGCGCGCCATGACGGACATCTCGCGGGGCCGCGACGTGGATCCCGCGGGGGCGGACCTCATCGGGCAGATGGGGGAGATGGGCGTGCCCACTGCCCCCGAGCGCTTCGAGGACTACACGGGGCCGGGACGGCGCCACTGAGCGCCCGGCGGGCCCTCGGCGGCGGTCCGGGGCGGTGGTCGGGCGCCGGCGCCCCCGGCGGGGCCCCTGTGGGCCGACGCCGGGGATTCCAGCAGGGTACCCGGGTTCTCCCAGGAGCTTTACAGGTAACCTCCGTAGACTGTCGCGCATGACCCACCGGAGTTATCACAACGGACTGAAGACAGTCCTGTTGCTCGGAGGAATGTGGGCCCTGCTGCTCGCCGTCGGCGCCGCCATCGCGGCGGGCACCGGCAACCGGCTCTGGATCTTCGTGTTCGCGGCCATCGGCCTCGTCCAGACGGGGTTCTCCTACTGGAACTCGGCGTCGGTCGCGCTGCGCTCGATGGACGCCTACCAGGTGGGCGAGGCCGAGCAGCCCGTCCTCCACGCCATCGTCCGCGAACTGGCCGAGCGGGCCGGGCAGCCGATGCCGACGATCTGGGTGGCCCCCACGCGCACGCCGAACGCCTTCGCGACGGGGCGCGATCCAGAGCACGCCGCGGTGTGCTGCACGGAGGGGATCTTGGAGATCCTGGGGGAGCGGGAGCTGCGCGGCGTGCTGGGGCACGAGCTCATGCACGTCTACAACCGGGACATCCTGACCTCGTCGGTGGCGGCGGCCATGGCGGGGATCGTCACGTCCATCGCCCAGTTCCTCATGTTCTTCGGCGGCGGTTCGCGCAGGGACGGCGAGGAGGGGGGCCTCGGCTTCCTCGGCGCCATCGCGATCGCGCTGCTGGCCCCCATCGCCGCCGCCCTCATCCAGTTCTCGCTGTCGCGCACGCGCGAGTACGACGCCGACGAGGACGGGGCTGAGCTCACCCACGATCCCCTGGCCCTCGCCTCGGCGCTGCGCAAGCTGGAGGCGGCGACGGACCGCGTGCCCATGGCGCCGACCCCGGCGAACCAGAACGTCGCGGCCATGATGATCGCGAACCCCTTCCGCGCCGGGGGGCTGGCGAACCTGTTCTCCACCCATCCGCCGATGGAGGAGCGCATCGCCCGCCTGGAGCGGATGGCGGGCTACTAGCGCCGTCGGCGCCCGCCGTCTCAGCGGTAGTTGACGAACTGGAGGGCGACGTCGAAGGCGTCCCCGTCGGGGCCCTTGAGCAGGGCGATCACGGCCTGCAGGTCGTCGCGGGACTTCGAGGACACCCGGAGCGCGTCGCCCTGGATCTGGGCCTTAACGCCCTTGGGGCCCTCGTCGCGGATGAGTTTGGCGATCTTCTTCGCGGTGTCCTGGGGGATCCCCTCCTTGAGGGGGCACGTGAGCGTGAAGAGCTTGCCCGAGGCCTTGGGCTCGCGGCCCGCGTAGTCGAGGACCTTGAGGGACAGGCCCCTGCGGATGAGCTTGCTCTGGAGCACGTCGAGGACCGCCAGGACCCGGGAGGCCGAGTTCGCCGTCATGGTGATCGAGTCCGCGGACAGGGCGATGGAGGCGTCGACGCCCCGGAAGTCGTAGCGGTTGGCGATCTCCTTGGCGGTCTGGTTGACGGCGTTGTCGACCTCTTGGCGGTCGAGAGTGGAGACGATGTCGAAGGAGGAGTCTGCCATGGTGGCGCCTTTCGTTGGAATCCTGCCGTTCCCCGTGCCGATTGGCGTCGCGGGGGCCTTTGGTGCTATTCTTCCACGGCACCGCAAAACGGCGCACGGCAGGTTACCAAAGCGGCCAAATGGATCTGACTGTAAATCAGACGCTTCGTGCTTCGGGGGTTCGAATCCCTCACCTGCCACTCTCCCGGCGGCCAGCCGCCGGGAGGCGCGTGTGAGTTCCTTCTCAGGGAATCGGATTGCCCGCAGCGTCCGCCTTGGGATAGAGTTTCCGGCGTTGCCCCGATAGCTCAGTAGGCAGAGCGTCTCCATGGTAAGGAGAAGGTCAAGGGTTCGATTCCCTTTCGGGGC
>ERZ772764.406-NODE-406-length-30458-cov-3.782258_pt1 | contig 30458 bp, 34 predicted proteins | sample MGYA00512163_ERZ772764 | MGnify/ENA primary metagenome ERZ772764 (study PRJEB29015, sample SAMEA2737903) | human oral metagenome | biome: human oral; feature: human-associated habitat; material: dental | place: China | collected 2094 ... | reverse complement strand
CAATAGCAGCATAACGACGGTGCGATCCACCTAGAACCTTGATACACATTACGCTACGAGCGCCTGAATTATCAGCGACATCCAGCATAGTCTGTTCTTGGATCATATTAGTGCTCCGTTAAGTTAAAAAAACACCCTTTCGGGACGACCTACTTACACACAGAGGCGTAAGAGGTTGCGGAATATAACATAACACGCAAGACGAATCAATAAATTTTTAGTTTTAAATACGTAAGGTGGCCGAAGAGAAATGATGTTTTTTACAATGCGATTTGAGGGAAAAATTGTTCGGTGAGTTTGACGAAATCCATTAGAGAAAGTGACCGTACTTTACTCCTTTGTGGCAAAAGCGCAGTCAAATTTCTGGCGGAAATATCCTGCTCCAAGACAAAACACGATGCTTTGCATTCTTTAAAATAATGAGGATATTTTATGGCCAGTAATACACCATCTTGCCAAAGCACAACAGCGTCATTTTTGGTCATTGTAGCAAAATAGCCGGTTAATTCATCGTCACTATAAGCTGCTTGAGAAAAACAATAAAGCATGCAATTCCCTTAAAAAGTTAGTAATTTTTCCGCTTGATTTAATTTCGCCATCAATAAAGCACGGTCAATCTTCTCGGTAGATAAAATAAGCGTACCGTCCGTAATCCCGAATTTCTCTAGTGAATCGACACAAGTAAAGCGCTGTTTGATGCCATATAAATCAAGTAACTTGAAAACGCGGATAAAATCTTTTTGCAACAACAATTCCGGCTGTTGCCCGTTTAATAAATTTAGTACGCCGTCATCCATAAAGAACACGCCGATTTCATCTTCATCGCAAAACGCAGTGGCTGCGAGCACCGCATCCAGCCCTTCTCTGGCAAGGGATGAACCATGGGGTGGAGAACGAAATAAAAAGGCGATTTTCATAAGCTAATCACCCTATCAGCTGTTAATACTGCTGCCATAAATTCGCCTAAGCCCGCGATGATAAATCCATTGGCCAAATTATATTGCGTTGAATTCTTTGCCGTTATCCGATCCACCACACCGCGGCGTTGCGAAGCGGCGACACATAAATGCAATGGCACATTGTACCGGTGAGAAAAAGCCTGCCAACATTTCGTTAAATCGACTTCATCATTAGCGGAATAAACTAAACCATTGCCATTCGTCACCCCGTCCTGAAAGAAAAAAATTTGGCTAATGACATGCCCTTTTTCAATCAATGCTTCGGCGAATTGATACGCCAAATAAGCGCCTTGTTTACCGTAAACCGGGCTTTTAACAGCGAGAACGTAATTCATTATTCTTGGTCTTGTTTAAGTTGACGAATATAAAGGTAAACGGTATGACGCGAGATATTTAATCGTTCCGTGACTAAATTAATGGCGTCTTTAATATCAAAAACGCCTTTCCTCAAAATAGTCACGGATTTCATCAACACATTCCCTTTCGCTTGCGTGAAATAAGGTTTTGACACGCTTTCGCTCTACATATTACGCAGCGAACGTAAAGCCAAGGCGATGATCGGCGAACCTATTTGGCGATTAGCATTATGCCCGTTTGCAATACGAATAGCGGAATGCTCGATATCTTCCAAAGAGTGCAAAACAATTTCGCAATGCTCGCCGATAAGCGCGCTTACTCCATCCACCACCGCATTGTAGAAATTTAGAATTGTGCGATCTTCATCCGTGAAAATATGCTTATCATGTAACATGGACAAGTTCCAAAACTACGCTAAAAGTAACCGCACCTTTATACCGTAAAACTAATAAGAAAGCACAAGCAAAATGCCTGTGCTTCGATTAAATAAACTAATTTATTATTTTGCTTTAGGATTGACATCCAATACTTCAACTTCAAAATAAAGCGTGGCGTTCGGCGGAATGGCAACCCCCGCCCCTTGTTCACCGTAAGCTAATTCAGGCGGAAGCACCAACTCAATTTTACCGCCTTTTTTTACTAACTGAAGTCCTTCGGTCCAACCTTTCACTACTTGGTTTAAACGAAATTCGGCCGGCTGACCACGTTCAACGGAACTATCAAACACTTTACCGTCCGGTAATTTGCCTGTGTAATTCACTTTAACAATATCGGTCGGTTTGATCGCATCACCTTTACCCGCTTCAATCACACGATATAACAAACCGGATTTAGTGGTTTTCACGCCCTCTTTTTTGGCGAAGTCTGCGCGATATTTATCACCTTCCTCCTGAGCTTTTTGTGCAATTTCCTGCACTTTCGCTTGCTCTTTTTCCATCATTCTTTGTTCAAATCGTTCTAACGTTTTGGTTAATTCACCGATTTTTTCTTCGCTAATTTTACTATTTAATACATCGGCAACCGCTTGATTAACCTGTTCCGGATTTAATTTGATTTCTCCTTGATCCGCCATTAATTTAGCTTGCGTCATGAAATAAGCGGTTAATGCGTAAGACACGTCGTCATTAAATTTCGCGTCCGTTTTTTCATTGGCGAAAACACTACCAGATACGACCGTACCGACCATTAATGCGACAAGAGAATATTTTTGAATTTTTAACATCTTTATTAATCCTTTATAATAAAAAAACGCTGAATAGGTTAAATCGGATTTAAGCTATTCTCAACTTTTTTTTAAAATTAGAGAAAATTTATGCAAATCCAACAAATATTAGAGACCCGCATTGCAGAACTTGAAACAAAGCTCGCATTTCAAGAGCAATCAATAGAAGAATTGAATCAAGCATTAATTCAACAACAATTCGATATGGATAAAATGCAGCTACAATTGCGCCACATTGCAAGCAAATTAAAAGACTTTCAACCGTCTAATATTGCCAGCCAAGCGGAAGAAGTGCCGCCGCCTCATTATTAAACAAAAACGGATAATCAAAAAATGGTTATCCGTTTTTGTTTAATCACAATTTAAAATACTTTTTACTGCTCGACGACTTGTTCGCTCATAAAACTAGCCACACTTTACTGCATTACTGCACAACCATCGTGCCGATACATCCCATATCAGCCAACATTAAATTCGACGAACCAAAAATAAACGGATAAACATTAGAAGAAGATTGTTCAAAACGTACCAAAATTTGTATCTTTCCGTTCACCCAAACAGTGTCTTTCCAAGCGAGCTCGCTTTCTTGCGCAATCTCATCGTTATAAGATTCCACAATGAATTTTGCGCCTTGCACACTAAAACCGACCGGTCGGGAACTGGTTAAAATCCAGCGTTCGACGCTACCTTGTTTCGCCAACACGTCTATGCGACGAGGATCAAAACGTTTTTGGTTAATCAAACCGTTCGTTACATCCAACTCAAAAGTACGTTCTTGTGCAACCTTCGCTTTTAGCATTAAACCTGCATCGGTTTCAAATTTTACTGCCATCTTTTGCGCAAAGGCGGAAAGTTCGCCTAAGGGACGCAATTCCAACACGGTATTATCCGCGAGTTCACCTTCGGAAGAAAAAAACTGTTTTACTCTATCGAAAACATCGCGTTTATGCCCGGAAATTAACGAAACGCCCTCACTTTCAGTTAAATTCACAAGGATTTCCACGCGCTCACCTGGAGCCAAAACAAAGGATTTAACGGTTTTTCCTTGCGGTAAAAATCCCAAATCTTGCGCAATTAACGTCATTTCTTGCTCGTTATCCAAGCGTAAATTATAAGCGCGCGCCAACGAGGCATTTACCAAGCGTAATCGCACCCAACCGCGCGGCACCTCTAAATACGGCGCTTCCGAACCGTTTACCAATAACCGATTGCCCACAAAATACGGTTGATTTTGCCTGAATAATTGAACCCCGTCGCTGTTAAATTCCATATCTTGCAAAATTAACGGAATATCGTCCACGCCATATTTATTCGGAAGCGGCGATTTGATGCTTTGCTCGTCTTCGATCAACCACATTCCCGCCAATCCGCGATACGTTTGATAAGCAGAATTGGCAAGCGTGGAAGAACGATACCAACAAGTTGAAGCCGGCTGCTCAATCGGCACAATCGGCGCCCAAGATTCGCCTTTTTTCAACACCCGTGTTGCGCCGCCGAATAATTCGCCGGATGCCTGCAAGCCTTGAATAGAAAGAGAAACATGTTGCGGTAAATTATTATGATAATTAAGTTTGGCAAAGCTACCGGACTTAATTTTGATCGTCGGGCCTAAATAATTGCCATTGAATCCCCATACGCTGACTAAATGACTGCCGTCTAGGTTATAGCCCATTTCTGCCATCGTCAGCACAATTGGGCGACCGCGCCGCACATCAATTAACGGCGGTACCGTAAGCTTCGGACGGGAGGCTGCCAACAAGCGCGTGGGGAGGGCGGTCAATGCGGTGCTAATCAGGGAGCTCTTTAACAACTGACGACGAGAAAATCTAGGCATCCGAACATTCCTTTTGCGTTCGGGCGATTTCCGCGTCCAGCTCGGCAATACGTTTTGCCATCAAATCGTGGCAATAAGCCGCCAATTCGCGTACGTTTTCCTTGCTGTAATTGCTAGTATCAATCGGTTCCATCATTTCGCAAATCACTTTGCCGTTATCCCAACGATTTAACTTAATTTTGTTTTGCGTCGTCGAACACACAACCGGAATAATTGGCACACCGGCCGCCACCGCTGCATAAAACGCGCCGGTTTTAAACGGCAACAAGCCACGCCCGCGACTACGCGTACCTTCCGGGAACATCCAGATCGATAAATTATCTTTATTTATGCGCTCCGCCAGCTTAGTCATCGTATTATGTGCTTTGGAACGATTGTCGCGATCCAGAAAAATATTACCGCTCACCCAATACAAAATGCCGAAAAACGGCACCCAAATCAGACTTTTTTTCCCCACGCTCACAGTACGCGGCAACACCATGTAGGAAATCGTCACCATATCGTAATTATTTTGATGGTTGCCGATATAAATTGCGCGCCCTAAATTCGCTTTATTAGGTGGAAAACGATGCTCCACCTTTAGGCCGAATAACGGATATAAACGCCCGAACCAACGCGCCATCACACCTACATTGCTCGGATTTTTAAAACGAATGAAGGAATAAAGCGTACCTAGCACGCAAATTAAAATACAACAAACCGTGACAATCAGAATTCTAGCCAGTTTTAACATATCAATACCTATAAGAAATTTTCGCCTAAGTATAACAAAAAACGATCGCGAATTAGACGGGATTTTGGGTTTTATGCTAACCTAAACAAAAATTTAGGGTAATTTTATGAAAAGAACCTATTTCATTTCCGATCTACATTTAAGTGAAAATCAGCCTCAATTAGCCGCACTTTTCTTTGATTTTATGCAAAACCTCGCGCCGAATGCCGAGCGCGTTTATATTCTCGGCGATTTATTTGATTTTTGGATCGGCGACGACGAACAATCGCCCTTAATTGAACAAGTAAAAAATGCTATCAAACAACTAACCACATCGGGTGTAGCTTGCTATTTCATTCACGGCAACCGCGACTTTTTAATCGGTAAAGGTTTTGCGCAACAAACCGGTCTTCAATTATTACCCGATTATCAATGTATCGATCTTTACGGCAAGCCAACCCTGCTCTGTCACGGCGATACCCTGTGTATTGATGATGTGAAATATCAACAATTTCGCCACAAAGTTCATCAACCCTGGCTACAATGGCTGTTTCGCCGCCTACCGTTAACGGTACGGTTAAAAATTGCACAAAAAATTCGCGTTCAAAGCAAACGAAATAAGCAACAAAAGTCTGTTGAAATTATGGACGTCAATTTACCTTTTACCCGACAAATCATGCAACGTTTCAATGCGGTGCTATTAATCCACGGTCATACGCATCGCGAAGCAATTCATCAATATGGTGACAAAAAACGCATCGTTTTAGGCGACTGGCGCCCAAATTACGCTTCAATTCTAACGGCGACAGAAAACGGTGAAATTTATTTTCTTAAGTCGCCTTAAAGCGCACCTAAAACTACTCGTTGAGTTTCAGCCACTTATAACTTTTTCATCTACCAAATAGCTTTTACTTCTTTCGCGCTTATCCATCGTCCGCGTAGAATCTTTTCCGACAATAATTTTATAGGAGAGTGTTATGTCCCAATTTACTATTCACACCGTCGAAACTGCGCCGGAAGCGGCAAAAGAAGCCTTGAAGGCAGTTAAAAATGCCAATGGATTTATCCCGAATTTAATCGGCGTGTTAGCCAATGCGCCGGCTGCGCTCGAAACTTACCGCACCGTGGGCGGTATTAACGGCAAAAACAGCCTTACCCCTACAGAACGCGAAGTAGTACAAATCACAGCGGCAGTTGTGAATGGATGCGGTTTTTGTGTGGCGGGACACACCAAGATCGCCCTAAAAGTATTAAAACTACAAGAAGACTTAGTGAATCAAATTCGCGCGGTCGCACGCATCGAAAACGATAATAAACTCGATGCGCTAGCTCGTTTCACGCTTGCTGTGATTGTGCAAAAAGCCAAACTAACCCAGGCGCAATTACAAGCTTTCTTCAATGCAGGCTATAATCAAGAACAAGCGATCGATGTTATTTTAGGCGTTAGCTTGGCAACCTTATGTAATTACGTAAATAATATTGCGGAAACACCAATTAATCCTGAATTACAACCATTCGCATAAAATAAATACATAAATAAAAAACGGTAAGACATTGGTTTTACCGTTTTTATTTATTTTTCATATAACAAAATCATCAAAGATATATAAACTAATTATTTCTCTTTTTATTTTTCGCTTGTTACATTTAAATCCTATCGTTTTTTAATAAAAAGGAAATAATATGCAACATCGTGATCTCTATCCCCATGAAATTTTGCAAGACGTCATTGACAAAAGTTACGCTAAATCACAAGGTCATCTCAAAACTTTAGCCATTTTAAGCTTCTTAGGCGGCGGTTACGTCAGTTTCGGTTATATGGCGTATTTAAAAGTTGTGAGCGGCATTCCGGGCGATTGGGGCGGATTAGCCACCTTACTCGGTGCTGCAGTATTTCCAATTTGCTTAATTTGTATCCTGATCGGCGGCGGCGAACTTGCCACGGGGAACATGATGATGATGGCGCTAGGCCGTTTAAGTAAACGCGTAAGCCTCAACAAATTAGCACGCAACTGGGTGATCGTCAGTCTCGGCAATCTTGCCGGCGCGCTCTTTATGGCGTTTTTCTTAGGACATTATGTGGGGTTAGCTGAAGGTGCTGCGGCCGCCAAAACCATCGCCATCGCCGAAGCCAAAGTACAAATGGATTTCGGCCGCGCGTTTATTTCCGCCATTGCATGCAACTGGATGGTATGTATGGGCATTTGGTTCTATTTTGGCGCGAAACAAACCTCCGGTCGTATCCTTGCCATGTGGTTCCCGGTGATGATTTTCGTACTTATCGGTTTACAACATTTCGTCGCCAATATGTTCATTATTCCGGCAGGTATTTTTGCCGGCGCAAATGTGACTTGGCGCGAATTTTTCTTAAATATGATCCCGGTATTCCTCGGCAATGTTACGGGTGGTGCAGCCTTCGTTGGCGCATCCTATCTGTACGCCTATCGCCATTTATTAAAAGAAGATTACCAAATCTAACAATTAAAAGGCGGTCGACATCGACCGCTCCTCACACAACGCTTCTTCGGCTCCTACTCCTCATGTAAATCCGCCCGCTATTTTTAAATAAACGCCTTGTCATCACGCACATTGAATATCCTGAATTCGACACGGTTTTTTATTGCGTCCTTCGCTTTTTGCACTTACCATTTCGCACCCAACAATCGTGGAAAAACCGGTGTAAAATTTTAGCGAACTCAATTATCTTCTCGCTTTAACGCAAGCGTAAAATTTCGTAAAGGCTGAACAATTATTGGGCGCATTACCCTCGCTTAATCCACAGTATGAAAAGTTTGACAACAGGCCCGCGATTGCCGTGAATGCGGTGCTATGTGCGATATCCAAAAACTGCGCGAATTATTAGCGCAATTTAATCAAAATGCGTATTTCTTCTCAACACGATGACGAATTGATGGACATCTTGACGAACTACATCATGGCTTATGAGCCGCTTTATGTGTACTCTCCGAGCCATCGCGGTACGCCAACGTATGCAAATTAACCGTGGATACGTCACAGTGACCAAATAAATTTCTAATTAGGATTTATAATGATTGAATTGACTTCTCCTCAAATTTTAACGCTCATCGGCGTGCTTCTTTTCATTCTGATCGGTTTGCTGTTTTTCGTCGCCCGCCGTACGCGCGACGTGCAAGAATTACGGCAAGATTTAAACAAAAGCCACCAAGATTTCAATCAACTTGCCGCACGCTTTGACGCATTGACGCAACAAAATAACCTATCGGAACAGCACCGCATTCGAGCACAGGCAGAACGCGAAGGCTTGCAAATTCGGCTAACGGAACGCGATGAAAAAATTGCTTATCTCAGTCAGGAATTGGATGAGGAACAACTGCGCAATGCGCAAATCGGCAGTCAAATCAGCGCTTTAAAAGAACGCTTCGGTATCGCCTCGGCACAAGCGGAAAGTTTGCAAAATCAGTTACAACAAAGCCAAAATCAACTTGTACGCAAAGAACAAGAACAGCAACAGTTAACGGAAAAATTGACCACTCTTACGCAAGAATTGACCGGTTTAAAAACCCGGCTGGCGGAAAAAGAAAAGCATTTCGCCGAACAGCAACAAGCGATTGAGCAATCGAAACAACAGCTCGGTACGGAATTTCAAAATCTGGCGAACCGTATTCTGGAGGAGAAAAGTCGTTCCTTTAACCAAACCAATCAAACCGCCTTGGAAACCCTGCTAAAGCCGTTTCGCGAACAAATTGAAGGCTTTCAAAAACGGGTGAACGAAATTCATTCGGAAGCGCTGAAAGGCAATGCAGGATTGGAAGCAGAAATCAAAAAAGTGTTACAAATCGGGCTGAATATGTCGCAAGAGGCCAGTCATTTGAGCACCGCATTGAGGGGCGAAAAGAAAACGCTCGGCAACTGGGGCGAAATGCAACTAGAGCGCGCCTTACAATTAGCAGGCTTAATTGAGAACGTGCATTACCGCGCGCAGGCGCATTTTAAAGATGAACAAGGCGGGCGTAATTATCCCGACTTCGTGCTGAATTTGCCGGATGACAAAAATATTATTATCGACAGCAAAATGTCGCTACCGGCGTATGAAAGCGCGGTCAATACCGAAGAGGATGCCGAACGTGAACGTTTACTGCGCGAGCATATTAAAGCGCTGAAAAATCACATCGACGACCTGCATAAAAAAGATTACAGCAATTTGATCGGCATGCGCAGCCCGAATTTCGTATTAATGTTTATCGCGCTGGAACCGGCTTATATTGAGGCGCTGAAGCTCGATCCGAGTTTGTTTAATTACGGTTACGAAAAAAATGTGATTATGGTTTCGCATACCACGCTGATGCCGATTTTGCGCACCGTAGCGAACTTATGGCGCATCGAACGCGGTAACGCGGAAGCCAAAGAAATCGCGGAAAAAGCCGGCGAAATTTATAACCAGATTTGCTTGGTGGCGGAACGTTTAAATAAACTCGGCAACACACTTTCTACTGTCAGCAGTCGTTATAACGAGACCGTCACTGCCTTGGTAGGGCAACAAGGCTTAGCCGGCAAAGCGGAGCGCTTCAAAGATCTTTCCGCCAAAGCCAATAAAACCATGCCAAACGTAGCGTTGCTAAATAACGAGGTGGATTTAAGTCGTCTTGCTTTAATCACCCAAAAAGATGAAAAATAAACTCGTATTCGTTATTGCTATTTTAAAAAAAACTGCTATTTTCTGGCGGTTTTTTTATTTATCACGTTTAGGAAAGTTAAATGGAACATCAAAAACCACAAGATCCTTATGCAAAGTACAATTCACAGTCTAACCTATTAAGTAAAATTATTTTTGCCAGCCGTTGGCTGCAACTACCGATTTATCTCGGGCTTATCGTAGTGCAAAGTATTTATGCCTACAAATTTATGAAATCTCTATGGTATTTAATCGCCAATATCAACGAAATGGATTCCAACACTATTATGCTTGCGGTATTGAATTTAATTGATGTGGTGATGATTGCCAACTTATTGGTAATGGTCACTATCGGCGGTTATGAAATTTTTGTTTCCAAGCTCAAAACCCGCAATCACCCCGACCAACCCGAATGGATGAGCCACGTGAATGCCACCGTGTTAAAAGTGAAGCTTTCCATGTCGATTATCACGATTTCCTCAATTCACATGCTGCAAACTTTCGTGAACATCAGCAACTTGCCGGAAAAAACTATGATGTGGCAGCTGTTATTGCATCTCGGTTTCTTGGTATCTGCCATCGCATTGGCCTATACCGACAAAATTCTGTACAGCACCAGTCATAAAACGCATTAATGTCGAACACGCCTTTTCTACGCCGAAACGCCGACAAAAACTCCGTTGGCGTTTCTTTTCGCCCACGTAAGCCGAAACGCCAACCAACGACCGTTAAAACCCGCGTGATTTTATTCAACAAACCTTTCAATGTGCTCACTCAATTTAGCGATGAAAGCGGACGTGCCACATTGAAGGATTTCATCCCGATTCCGCACATTTATGCGGCAGGAAGACTTGATCGCGATAGCGAAGGTTTATTGCTACTGACCAACGACGGTGCGTTACAGCACCGCATTGGAAACCCGCAGTTTAAGTTGGAAAAGACTTACTGGGTACAAGTAGAAGGCGAACCCACCGAAGCAGATTTGGCCCGCCTACGTCAAGGTATCGAACTGAACGACGGCCCGACTAAACCCGCCAAAGTACGCCTGATTCACGCACCAAATTTATGGCCGCGTAATCCTCCGATTCGCGTGCGGAAATCCGTTCCGACTTCATGGCTGGAAATTAAAATCAGCGAGGGACGCAATCGCCAAGTGCGTAGAATGACCGCACATATCGGTTTTCCAACTTTACGTTTGGTTCGTTACAAAATCGGCAATCTTTCCATTAAAGGTTTAGCGAACGGCGCATATCGGGAATTATCGACAGAGGAAATTAACGCATTATGCGCTGCATTGAAAAGCGAAAAACGCCCATAAAAAAGCGGTCAAATCATATTTGACCGCTTTCTCTTTTCGCTAAATTACCACCAACCGAGTAATTTCATCCAAAGTCCACCGACTACAAACCAAATAATCAATGAGAAAATTGACGCGATAAAACTCACGCCCCACCATTGACCGGTGGTGTTATAACCGGAGCCAAATAATGCCGGTCCTGGGCCGCCCGCGTATTGAGTCAGACTCATGGAAAGCGTAGACGTATAACCCAAACCAATGGCTGCGATCATCGGCGGTGTACCGACCGCAATGGCCGCGGCCAAGAACGCTAAGTACATGGCGGAAATATGTGCCATTGCAGAAGCGAAGAAATAGCGAGTGTAGAAATACACCAATACCAAAATGGTGAATGCAATCGGCCAATCAAACACGCCCACATAGTTGGAAATGTGCGACGAAACCCATGTGATAGTGCCGTATTTGTTCAATGCGTTCGCCATCATCACCAATACCGCAAACCAGAACATAGTGTCCCACGCGGTGGTTTCCGCCACGATATTTTTCCAACTCATAATATTGCTAAGCAATAAAATCAACAAACCGATAAAAGCGGACGTTGTGGCAGAAATGCCGAACATTAAATCTCCCACCGTCCAAAGCACTAATAACAATAAGAAATCAAGTGCCAAAATAATTTCCGCACCGGACATCGGCCCCATTGCTTTTAATTCGCTTCTTGCCATTTCCGCCATTTTCGGCGTGTCTTTAAGTTCCGGTGGATAAATTAAATAAACTAAATAAGGCAACAGAATTAAACTCACAATGCCGGGCACGATAGCGCCAATAAACCATGTCGTCCAGGTAATTTCTACGCCTTGCCCCTTCGCCAATTCAGCAATGAGCGGGTTGCCCGCCATGGCGGTCAAGAACATAGTGCAAATAATCGTATCGATTTGTGAAACGGCAATGGCTAAAAACGCTCCGGCACGGCGCGCCGTCGGCCCCGGCTTGGAATCGTACGTATCGGCGATAGATTGCATAATCGGGTACATAATACCGCCCCCGCGCGCAGAGGCGGAAGGAATACCCGGACCGATTACTAAATCCGCCAACGCCACCCCGTAAGCGACGCCCATCATGCGTTTACCAAAACGCGCGACGAAATAAAGCGCGATTCGTTTACCCAAACCGGTTTTAATCACCGCGCGAGATAAAAACATCGCAATACCGATAAGCCAAATGGTCGCGTTGGAAAAACCGGATAACATTGCCACTTCGTCTTTGCCGGCTTTAATCGGCGTTAAACCGGTTAAGCCACTGATCACCAAGGCCACCAAGGTCGCCGCGCCCATCGGCATGGCTTTGGCGATAATCGCCACAATGGTCGCCACAAATAACGCGAACATACCCCACGCGCGTGGCGTCAGGCCTTCCGGAACGGGAACCAAATAAATCCCCAATCCCACCAAAATTGAAATCAACAACCCTTGCCACTGAAAGCCTAATTTGACTTCCACGGCAGGTGCTTTAGCATCCGACATCGCAGTCCTCCTCCAAATAAAAATAACGAGAAATGGGTAAGCTTAAGTTACCTTTCGCATTATGCACCTGAAAAATAAATTCACAAAGCGCCAATTGATGATTTCCTTAAAAAAGGCGATTACTGAACTTCGTTTTGAGCACCGCATTGAAGCCTCATTCGCTCGCTTCCGAGACGAGCTTCACATAATTTTGCTGTTTAAAAGAGGCCTTTAATAAGTCTTCCAATTGCCACCAACCTAAGGTTAAATCCTGCTCGCCGGCGGCGTAAGGGGCGATTTCATACGCCCCGTAAATAAAATGCACGCCATTGAAATCCAAATAAAAATTATCGGAAACATTAAAATCTTGTTTGCCAACAAAAGTCTCATCGTCTTTCACTTCGCCATTACGGGTATAAACCTCCCACAATAATGCTTTAATTTTTGACAAGACATTTGCATCAAATAAATCGGTTAATTGCAAAATTTGATGGGTCGTCATATCTAACGTGAAATACCGTTTTCCACCCATGCCATGAGCGCCGCCGCTAAAACCGTAATAGCCGATGGCAAACGTCGCCAATTTTTCCCTCTGGCCGATAAAATCGACCCAGCGCTTATCCTCGTAACCGATACTTGGTATTTCAAGCATTTCTTTTTTGGTGTCGTCCAACTGTTTTTGATATGCTGCAACGAATTCCTCGCGAGTCGGCACTTTGCCGTTTTCACGCGTCAACTCTGCCCACAACAAAGCATTTAACCAATCCGCATTGGTCTTTAAAGTTGAAACGGAATACTCAATCTTGCCTTCCTCCGGCGCATATTCCTTTGATTTTGGATAATTAATCGTTTCGGATTTTTGGAATACCGCCTCTTCTTCCGCAAAAATGGTCGGAATAACATTATCCGCGCGCATTTGTTGTACCGATAAATCCATCTCAAGCCGTTTGTTCTGCTCTGTTAATTGCGAGACGGTTCGATTAAGTTCATTTATTTGGGCTTGCGACTCTTTGTCTTGGCAACCGGCGGTAAGAAGAACGCTCAGAATCAGCGCGGAAATCAATTTGCTTTTCATATTTTTCCTTATAAATCAAATACATTTTTATCACGCAAAATATGATCGTTGCCTTTTCGCCGTAAAAAACCGACACGATCAAAGTATTCCATCAATTGCACCGTCAGTTTACGCCCGAAGTTCAAACGGTCACGCACTTCGTTTACCGAAGCTTTGCCTTCTTGTTCAGCGATTTGTTTAATCAAACGCGCATAAGCGTAAACCGTTTCCGTCAAGAAAAAACGATCTTTTACAATCGGCGTAAGATAGCCAAGTTTTCCCGCTTTATACATAAAATTACGCATCACGGCTTCATCCGTCGCTAGCGCATTCGCCATATCACGCACCCAAATGGCTTGCCCATCAGCTTTTTCAAATTCATTTAACACATCCGCCCAGCGCGCTTGTTCTTCGCTGCTAAACTCAATTTTATGTTCGGGTAAATGCAGCCAACCGCGCGTTTGCTGCAAGCTGCCATTATCTAGCATGTCATCAATAAAATGATTAATCAGCTTTTCCGGTTGATTCAGCGCCGCCATACGATAAAGCCGCGCTTTACTAACGCCGAGTTGATCATTGTGCTGCGCGTGATAAAGGGAAAGTGCGGTGACAATTTGCTGCATTTTTTCTTGTGCATAATCAGCGCTAAAACACCAGTCTTGATACCGAACAGCACCGCATTGAAAGAGCATCTCATCCAGTTGCACGGCATTTAGTTGTTCCAACCACATTAATTGACGTGCCGCGACGGCACTATGTTGCAAGCTTAACGCAAGGCGTTGCGAGGCGTTTTGTGCCATGGCTAAATGGCCGAGGAAGGTTAAACGCGCTTCGGTGCGTTTATGACGTTTCGGCGAATTGATTTCCAGCACGCGTGCGCCGGCAATTAAACTTTTCGCATCACCGCTGCGCAAAATGAGTCTATCATCGAACGCGAGGAATAACGGCGAATCCAACATTATTTCCGCTAAAGTGCGGTCGTTCTTCGCCACGTTTTTGCCTTTGAGCAAGGTTAGTTTGCCTGTCGTGCGAGCGGCGCCGTGATAAACGTGTACAGGCTGGCTTTCGTTCAATGCGGTCTCCGCCCAAATTTCCACAGTGAGACGATCTGTCGGCGGTAGCGGTTCCTCTTGCAATAACCAATCACCGCGTTTTATCGGTGTACGAGCGAGATCCGCATTCAAATTTAACGCTAAACGTTGTCCGGCCAATCCTTGTTCGCTCGGCGTGTTTTGCGCATGAATGGCTTTCACACGCACTTTTTGCCCCGAAGAAAGATAAAGCTCATCATCCACGCTCACCGCGCCTGCGAATGCGGTGCCGGTAACCACCGCGCCAGCCCCTTTCACACTAAATACACGATCGATGGCGTAACGAAACGGCTTATTCGTATCAGCCAATTCCGGCAGCATCTGCAAATAATCACGCAATTCGGCAATGCCTTGACCGGTTTCGGCCGAGGTCACAAAATAATTTGCCTTGCGTAAAAAATCATAATTTTGTTTGATTTGTTGAATTAATGCATCGATTTGTTGCGAGTTTGCACGATCTGCTTTGGTAAGCACCACCATGATTTCGTGGAATTGTAACTGACGCAAAATCGCCAAATGTTCCTTAGTTTGCGCCGCAATGCCCTCGTCCGCCGCCACAATTAACATTGCGTAATGCACACCGCCCAGACCTGCCAACATATTCGATAAAAATTTTTCGTGTCCCGGCACGTCAATAAAACCGAGCACTTTTTCTTTCAATGGAAGATAGGCATAACCTAGATCAATGGTCATACCGCGCTTTTTTTCTTCCGGCAAATGCGCCGTGCTGGTGCCTGTGAGCGCTTTTAACAGCGCGGTTTTACCGTGATCGACATGGCCTGAAGTGACAATAATCATAGTTCGTCTACCGTATTCAAAAGAGTTTCAATATCCGCCACGCTGCGCAAATCCAGCCACAGTTTGCCGTTTTCCATACGTCCGATAATCGGTTGGGAAAGCTGTTTAAAACGTGTAGAAAGTGGGCTAAGTTTTTGTGGCGTTTTTTCAGAAAGCGTCACCGCGACAGAAGGAACGCGTTCCATCGGATGCGAGCCGCTGCCGATTTGCGCCAAACTATCTTCAATTTGAAGCTGAAAATCTGCATTTAAACGGGATTCCAAGCGGGCTTTTAAGCGTTCGGCATCGGCACGCAATTGTTCGACAGATTTTGTCAGCAAACGCAAAGTCGGCAAGCGTTCACTGAGTTTTTCCGGATTCAAATATAAGCGTAAAGTAGCTTCCAACCCTGCTAAAATCACTTTGTCGCAACGCAACACGCGTTTTAGCGGATGAGCTTGCAATCGCTCTATCCAAGCTTTTTTACCAACAATAATGCCCGCCTGCACACCACCGAGCAATTTATCGCCCGAGAATGACACCAAATCCACGCCCTGCGCCACTTTTTCTTGCACCGTCGGTTCTTTCGGCAAACCGTATCGACTCAAATCCATCAACGCGCCACTACCTAGATCGGTTATGACCGGCACATTCATTTCCCGCCCGAGTTCCGCCAACTCCGCTTCGGAAACTGCTGAGGTAAAACCGCAAATTTGATAGTTACTGCTGTGAACTTTCATCAAAAAGGCGGTATTTTCATTAATTGCGTTGCGATAATCTTTCAAATGTGTGCGATTGGTGGTACCTACTTCCACTAGCCGGCAACCGGCTTGTGCCATAATGTCCGGAATGCGGAATGCACCGCCAATTTCAATCAGTTCGCCGCGCGAAATAATCACTTCTTTACCTTGCGCAAAAGTCGCCAGCATCAATAACACTGCCGCCGCATTATTATTCACTACGCAAGCAGCTTGTGCACCGGTTAAACGGCATAGCAATTCGCTGATGTGGTTATCGCGGTGACTGCGTCTCCCCTCATCCAAATCATATTCCAACGCTACGTTTTGTCGCATTGCGGCAAGCGCTGCCCGTTGTGAGTCTTCCGACCAAAGAGCGCGACCGAGATTAGTGTGCAAAACCGTGCCGGTAAGATTATGCACGGCTTTGATTTGTACTTGATTTTGTTGCTGCAAATATTGTTGAAGTGCGGCAAAAGTGCGCTCAAAATCCAAGAAATTTATTGGTAATTGTTGATGTTGTTGAATAAATTGACGGGCTTGCACTAATAATGTGCGACAAGCCACCACCACAGCGCTATGCCCGAATTCACTAATGAGTTGTTCGCCTTGCGGCATTTTGAGAAGTTTATCAACGGAAGGCAATTGTTGAAAAAGTGCGGTCATCTTGAGGCTCGTTTAAAAGACATTAAAATTTAAAAAACATTGAAATTTGAAAGACATTGAAATCTGAAAGACATTGAAATGCGCCGTAATTTACGCTAAAGTAACCGCAATTTCAACCGCGGAAGGGCGTCATCTCCGGTGAGGTGGCAGGACTTCAAATCCTGTTGGGGACGCCAGCGTTCCCGGGTGGGTTCGACTCCCATTCCCTTCCGCCAATTATCAAGTGCTTTATCAAAAGTTTCTTTCGGCCTAAAAAAGCGGCGCGTCGTCCCCCAAATCCACACCACCAAAACAGAAAACAACGTTACCTTTCAAAATAGCACCGCATTGAGCGCTTTCAATGCGGTGCTATTTGGCGATCTCAATTTACAAATTCGCTGAATTCCAATTCGTAATCATCGCCGTCTCGGCTGTATTTGATATAGCGCGGGAATTGCTCGCCGGCAAATTTTTTCACCATAATATCTTTGTTACCGGTTTTGAACGTGTAGGTAATTTCCGTGACGGTTTGCTTGCGGTACGTCGTCTGCTTTTCGCTTTTATTCAAGCGCACGTTTTCCATCGGATACAGTTTTTTGCCGTTAGTAATTTGGAAGCTATTCGGTAACTTGTCGTAGTAACTTAATTGAAACGCCATGGTGAATAAATCAAAGGTCGGTAATGTTAATGGCTCACTTTCCAGACCGTTTTTCACTTTGCCGTATTCGATGGTAGTCGGTGAAATTTTGGATACCGCATAAGGTTTGCCGTTACGAACATCTTGATAACTCACCATTTTAAATTGATTTTCAGTTTGTGAACCGCGTGACGAAAATACAATATTGTAAAGCGGAATATTGATTTTTGCGTTGATAAAATATTGTACGCCGTCCGCATTGAAATGTACGTAAGCGGGCATTAAGTAGTTTGAACTGTATTTGATGCTGTAATCAACAACAGAATGTGCGGTCGGGATGTAGGCAACACAGAGGGCAAAAAGGAGTTTGATAAATTTCATTGATTATCCTTAAATTAAAAAGTCGCCTTTTAGAGCGACGTTCAAGTCAAAAGTTTCCCATGAAAAAACCATCTTGTCGGGAAACAAGATGGTTTTTTCTATTCGTTTAATGAGATATTACAAAACTGCACCGGCCATTAAGAAACCAAAGAACACGGATAAAGCAATGGCAATCACCCCCGGAACCAAGAACGGATGGTTGAATACGTATTTTCCGATACGGGTGGAACCGGTGTCATCCATTTCTACCGCAGCAATTAAAGTCGGATAAGTCGGTAAAATGAATAATGCAGAAACCGCCGCAAAGGCTGCAATCGCGGCCTCAGGAGAAACGCCTAATAACAATGCGGTCGGATATAACGCTTTGGCGGTTGCCGCTTGAGAGTAAAGTAAGGTACTTGCGAAGAACAAGATAACCGCTAAGCTCCAAGGATATTGTTGTAAGAATTCAGCGGATACCGCTTTGATTTGATCAATGTGACCTTCCACAAAAGTATTACCTAACCATGCTACGCCCAATACGCAAATAACCGCAGACATACCGGATTTAAAGGTAGCCGCATTGGTAATGTTAGCAGTATCTACTTTACATGCCATTGTGATGATTGCCGCGGTGGCTAACATAAAAGAGATGATGGCGTTATCGCGAGAAAGAATCGGATTTTCTATTAAACCCACAGTTTTACTAATTGCCGTCGCATAAAGCATAACCACCAAAATCGCGAATACGAAAATCATTACCGAGCGCTTCGCGTAAGGTTTAATGTCGATTTGCATTTCGCCGCGCATAGTGATTAAGCCTTTGGCTAAACGATCTTGGTAAACTTCGTCAACTTTTAAGTCTTTGCCTAAGAAGTTACAAATCACCGCAGTAACCATACAAGCCGCATAAGTGGTCGGGATCCAAATGCCTAACAATTGTAGGTAGCTTAACCCGAAGTTTTTCTCAAGTTCCGCCGAAAGGAAAACTACCGCCGCAGAAATCGGTGATGCGGTAATCGCAATTTGTGAAGCGATGACAGCAATGGAAAGCGGACGGGAAGGACGAATACCTTGTTCTTTCGCCACTTCCGCAATCACCGGTAAAGTTGAAAATGCAGTGTGACCGGTACCGGCCAATACCGTCATAAAATAAGTCACAGTTGGTGCGAGGAACGTAATGTATTTTGGATTTTTACGTAAAATTTTCTCGGCTAATTTTACTAAGAAATCCATACCGCCCGCCACTTGCATCGCGGCAATCGCCATGATTACGGACATAATCACGGAAATCACGTCAAACGGAATCGCCCCCGGTTTTAAACCGAGGAGGGAAAGCGCCACAACGCCCATACCGCCCATAAAACCGATACCGATACCGCCTAATCTGGCGCCAAGGTAAATAAAGAGCAGGACGACTAAAAGTTGAACCCAAATCATAATTTTCTCCAGTTATTATCAAATGTTAAATCGTGGCCATACTAGCAATAAAAAATTTGCAAATCTATAACCTAGATCAATAAATATCCGCGAAATAATCTGTGTTATCGTTAAAATTATGATTGATTGCACTTACGGGATAAAATGCGCTTCCCACAAGATTCTATAACGATTTTCAAGGCCCCAATGCGGTGCTCACAGAGGATCTCGCCGAGGCGTTGGAGGAAAAGTCGTTTTCTTCTTTATTCACCTCATCACCCATAAGAATTTTTTTGAAAGATAGCTCAAGTACGGTTATACTTAAGCCTTCTTTCAGCCGAACATTAATCAACTTAAATTATTGAGACGACAATGCAAGAATTTCTGCCAGACGCAATCGAATTTGCACATAAACACACTCTACTGACTGTTTCTTGGGTTGCGATTTTCGCCATGGTAATTTACGCCTATTTCAAATCCGCCACCGAAAAATTCAAAACCGTTCAATATTCCGAAGCAATTCGTTTAATTAATAACGAAGACGCCTTGGTGGTGGATTTGCGTACATTGGACGAATTCCAACGCGGTCATATTATTAATAGCGTCAACCTACTTCCGAGCGACATCAAAAACGCCAACCTCGGAAAAATCGAGCAACACAAAGAAAAAGCACTGATTTTAGTGGATGCGAACGGCGTAAACGCATCGACGTCCGCCGCGTTATTAAGTAAACAAGGATTTAACAAAGTTTACGTATTAAAAGAAGGTATCTCGGCTTGGACAGGCGCAAATTTACCGATCGTTAAAAAACATAAATAAGGATTAACACTATGTCACAACAAAACCCACAACCTGAAGTCGCCGCCGAAGAATCCCAAGCGGTATTTCAAATTCAACGTATTTACGTGAAAGATGTGTCTTTCGAAGCGCCGAATCTTCCACATATTTTCCACCAAGAATGGAAGCCTAAATTGGGCTTTGATTTAAACACCGAAACCGTACAATTAGGCGATGATTTATATGAAGTCACCTTACATGTCACCGTGGAAACCACCATGGAAGAATCCGGTGATCTCGCTTTCATTTGTGAAATCAAACAAGCGGGTGTGTTCACTATCAGCGGCTTGGAAGATGTACAAATGGCGCATTGCCTAACCTCGCAGTGTCCAAACATACTATTCCCTTACGCACGCGAATTAGTGTCGAGTTTAGTAAATCGCGGAACCTTCCCGGCATTAAATCTTTCCCCGGTAAACTTTGATGCGCTATTCATTGAGTATATGACTCGCCAGCAAGAAGCTGAAAACGCGCCTGCCGAAGAAACGAAAGAAATGCAACATTAATTCTCGACAAACTGGGCAGATCTTTGATCTGCCCTTTATTTTTGAGGAGAAATCATGCCAATTCAATCTCCCGTCACCATCCTTGGCGCGGGCTCCTACGGCACCGCATTGGCGATATCTTTTTCACGTAACGGTTCGCCTGCTTATCTATGGGGACATAATCCGGCGCACATCGAACAAATGCGAGCGGAAAAACAAAATCGCCGCTTTCTACCGGATATTCCGTTTCCCGACGAATTACACCTTGAAAGCGATCTGGCGCAAGCGCTAAACCGTTCTCAAGATATTTTAATCGTCGTACCAAGCCACGCGTTTAATGAAATTCTTGAGCAAATTAAACCACATCTACAGCCGCATCATCGTTTAATTTGGGCAACCAAAGGCTTAGAACGTGACAGCGGACGATTACTGCAAACGGTGGCGGAAGAACAGCTCGGTACGCAATATCCGCTAGCCGTGCTTTCCGGCCCGACTTTTGCCAAAGAACTGGCACAGGGTTTGCCAACTGCGATTACTTTAGCATCTAACAATGCGTCGTTCGCACTGGAATTTCAAGCGCGCATTCACTGCAGTAAGCATTTCCGCGTGTATGTGAACCAAGATATGATCGGCGTGCAACTCGGTGGTGCTATTAAAAACGTAATTGCGATCGGCGCCGGTATTTCCGATGGCATAGGCTTTGGTGCCAATGCGCGCACCGCATTGATTACGCGCGGCATCGCAGAAATCACTCGCTTGGGCGTGTCGCTCGGCGCGAATCCGAATACCTTTATGGGAATGTCCGGCTTGGGCGATTTGGTATTGACTTGCACCGACAACCAATCGCGTAACCGTCGTTTCGGCTTAATGTTGGGCGAAGGATTGGATACGCAAACAGCGATGTCAAACATCGGGCAAGTTGTCGAGGGCTTTTACAATACCAAAGAAGCCTATTTACTGGCACAACGGCAAGGTGTCGAAATGCCAATTACGGAGCAAATTTATCAAATGCTCTTTTGTGGCAAAAACGCACAAGAGGTCGCATTAAGTTTGCTTGGACGCGAACGTAAAGGCGAATAAGGAGAAAAAATGACGTTAGAAGTATGGCGACATATTCGTCAAGAAGCAAAAGCATTAGCTGAGTGCGAGCCGATGCTCGCCAGCTTTTTTCACTCGACTATTTTAAAACATCAAAATCTTGGTAGCGCTTTAAGTTACTTGCTCGCCAACAAACTTGCCAATCCGATTATGCCGGCGATTTCTTTACGTGAGATTATCGAGGAAGCCTATAGCGCTGATCCGAAAATTATCGATTGCGCCGCCTATGATATTCGCGCGGTGCGCCAGCGCGACCCGGCGGTGGAATTGTGGTCAACACCGTTATTGTATTTAAAAGGTTTTCATGCGATTCAAAGCTATCGCATCACCCATTATTTATGGCAACAAAATCGAAAAGCCCTTGCCCTTTATTTGCAAAATCAAATTTCTGTTGCTTTTGATGTGGACATTCATCCCGCCGCTAAAATCGGCCACGGCATTATGTTCGATCACGCCACCGGTATCGTGGTAGGCGAAACCTCGGTAATTGAAAATGATGTATCAATTTTACAAGGTGTCACCTTGGGCGGTACCGGCAAAGAATCCGGCGATCGTCATCCAAAAGTACGTGAAGGCGTGATGATCGGCGCCGGAGCTAAAATTCTTGGCAATATCGAAGTGGGCAAATACGCCAAAATCGGCGCCAATTCCGTAGTACTCCAATCGGTTCTCGAACACGCCACCGCTGCCGGTGTCCCCGCCCGTGTTGTCGGACAAGACAAAGGCGCCAAACCGGCATTCGATATGAATCAATATTTTATTGATGATGGAATAAATTTAAATATCTAAGGAAATAAAATGCTCAACAAAGACACCCGACTCTGTATCTCTCTGTCCGGTCGTCCCGGTAATTTCGGCACGCGATTTCATAACTATCTTTACCAAAAACTCGGCTTAAATTTCATTTATAAAGCTTTCACTACCGACGATATCGAACATGCAGTGAAAGGCGTGCGGGCGTTAGGGATTCGTGGTTGTGCCGTGTCCATGCCGTTCAAAGAAAGTTGCATGCCGTTTTTAGACGAAATCTCCGCCTCCGCCCAAGCTATCGAATCCGTCAACACCATCGTCAACGACAATGGATTTTTACGCGCCTATAATACTGATTACATCGCCATCGTTAAACTTATTGAAAAATATCAACTCGATCAAAACGCTTCTGTAATCATACAAGGCAGCGGCGGCATGGCAAAGGCGGTAGCGGCGGCATTTAAAAATTCCGGTTTTGAGAACGTCAAAATCTTTGCCCGCAATGAAAAAACCGGTAAACACTTGAGCGCGCTTTACAGCTACGATTACATCAACACCCTCGTCAATCAAACCGCCGATATTCTCATTAACGTTACACCAATCGGCATGCAGGGTGGCAAAGATGAATTTGAACTTGCTTTCCCCGAAGCCATGATCCGCCAAGCGAAAACCGCTTTCGACGTGGTTGCCCTGCCCGCTGACACCCCACTGATTAAAACCGCCCGAGCCCTAGGAAAACAAACGATCTCCGGTGCGGAAGTTATCGTCTTACAAGCGGTCGAACAATTTGAACTTTACACCGGCAAAAGACCAACTGAAGAACTCATTGCTGAAGCCGCTGAATATGCGAGAAACAATGCATAACGTGCAGTGAATTTTGAGCCTGTTTTGAGCTTACGATAGCGCGGGTGAAAATTAGCGGCGATTTTTACTGCAATCGTAAGCCACAGCGTTTTTCGGATAATCGTAGCCTGTTTTCACTTGTCGGTAATCCACTCGGCTACATTTCTTCAATATAGGATCATCTTGTTCGACTACTTGAATAACGACGGGAAAGTCGATTCTTTTGTCGTATGAAGACATTGGGCCGAAAGGTCCCCACAACGGCATAGAGGATTCCACGATAACCCCGCCGTCTAATAAAAAGCCGACTCCTTTCAAATCAGTTGCGTTGAAATTACCGTCGTGCGTAAATCGGCACGGGTCATTTCTGGTTTGGTATCCATGCCCCTTTGTTGCGCTGAGGATGAAGCAATTAAAAACACGATCTCCATCAATTTCCCAATAATAAGGTTGCCCCTTAACAGCCACATAAGGTTCGGGAAGCGGGTGGCGCGGACTTTCACAGGCGGTTGCCAGAATGCAACAAAAGCAAGATAGGAGTATTTTTACAGTTTTCATAAGCTATTAAATTTTTCGATAAAGCCAAATATTAAGCGTTTTTAAACGGTTAAGAACGCCTTTCCCCGAAATTATATCGCAGTTGCAAATGTTGAAATTACCTCTGCCAAATAGCACCGCATTGGAGCCGCTTTCAATGCGGTGCTATCGTTTATGCTTAATTTAAACGGTTTGTGCATTTGCTACATAATTTCGTCTTTTCAATTATGAGAGCAATTTTCTCGCCGCCTCGACCACGACGGAAACCGCTTTTTCTTCCGTCTCTTTCATCGTCGATTCATTCGGTATTTCTTGTTGAGTGCGGTTGACAATCACGCCCGCCACCATGCCCGCGCGCAAACCGAGCGCATTACACATTGTGAACAACGTCGCCGATTCCATTTCATAGTTCATCACATTCAGTTCTTGCCATTGTTTAAGTAGGCCTTGGTAATCGCGATAAACTTTGCCGCTATAAGTATCGTAACGTTCTTGGCCCGGATAGAAAGTATCGGAAGACGCCGTAATACCGACAAAAGGCTTGAGCCCCTTTTCCAGCACCGCATTGAACAGCGCCGTAGTGCATTCAAAATTCGCCACCGCCGGATATTCAATCGGCGCAAAATGGCGACTCGCGCCATCTAAACGTACCGCCCCGGTGGTAATCAAAATATCGCCCACATTAATATGCGGCTGAATCGCACCGGTGGTACCAATACGCAAGAACGTACGCACGCCAAGTTGCGCCAACTCTTCCACGCAAATGGAAGTTGACGGCCCGCCGATACCGGTGGAACACACTACGACTGCCTGTCCGTTCAAATACCCTAGCCAAGAGGTAAATTCACGCGTGCTGGCAAGAAATTCGGGATTATCAAGTCGTTTCGCGATGCGTTCGCTACGCGCCGGATCGCCCGGCACAATAGCGAGTGTGGCGCCTTTGAGTTGAGATTTGGTGAGATTAAGGTGGAATACATCTGACATAGTCGTCTCCCTATTGTCGTTTTGTTTGAGATTGTAGCCTTTTCTTTTGCTCACACAAAAGAAAGTAGCAAAGGAAAGCGCCTCCGACTAAACCGCCGCTCCTTTTTTGCGTTTGGGTGAAGCTCTTATTTAGCACCGCATTGGAGCCTTATCTGACAAGGGTTCAATGCGGTGCCAGAAGGCACGCTTAAATCACGCGCCGGTAAATCTACTGTGTAAATTGCCCGAACGAGAATGAAATTTTTAGAACAACAATGCCGTCGGACGAAACCCAATGAAGCGATGCCTACTTTTTCAGGGCGCCTAAAATTCCCCGCATAATCTGCTTTGTTACCTCATTACGAATGTTGCGCCCTACCGATTTTGCCACGCTGTTCACTATTTGTTCCGTAGGGCTAAGTTTTTCGCCGCGTTTTTGCGGACCGAAAAGTATACGGCTGAGGCTGCCGAAAAGACCGTTGTCTTCTTGCGCCTGTTTTTGTTGCTCGGCAGTTAAATCCGCCTGTGTGTTTAACACTTCAAATGCCGATTCGTTATCCACATAATCTTTATAGAACGCGTACAAATCGTCGTCTTTCACCCAAGCGGCGCGCTGTTCGACGCTAATCGGCGCCAATTGGCTTTTTGGCGGAAAAATAGAGGCAATTTCTACCGGTGTCGGCATGCCTTTTTCATCTAAGAAAGAAACCAGCGCCTGCCCCACGCCAAGGGTGGAAATGGCTTCCACCACATTCACTTTAGGATTGGAACGGAACGTATCCGCCGCTGATTTCACCGCTTTTTGATCGCGCGGCGTAAAAGCGCGTAAAGCGTGCTGCACACGGTTGCCAAGCTGACCGAGCACGGTATCCGGCAAATCCAGCGGATTTTGCGTGACGAAATAAATGCCCACGCCTTTGGAACGAATTAAGCGCACAACCTGTTCCACTTTATCTACCAATACGCTTGGCGCACCGTCAAACAGCAAATGGGCTTCATCGAAGAACATCACGAATTTCGGTTTGTCGGGATCGCCTACTTCCGGTAGTTGTTCAAATAATTCCGCCATTAACCAAAGCAAGAAGGCGCTGTACATGCGCGGAGAGTTAATTAATTTTTCCGAATTAAGCACATTAATGATGCCGCGGCCGTCACGGGTTTGTAACCAATCTTCCAGATTCAGTGCCGGTTCACCGAATAAATTTGCCGCACCTTCATTTTCCAGCGTTAATAAAGCGCGTTGAATGGCACCCACGCTGGCGGCGGACACATTGCCGTATTCCACTTGGAAAGCTTTGGCATTTTCCGCCACATACTTCAACATGGCGCGCAAATCTTTTAAGTCAATAAGCAATAAACCTTTGTCATCGGCAACGCGGAATACAAGGTTGAGCAAGCCTTCTTGCGTCGCGTTGAGGTTTAATAAACGGGAAAGTAACAACGGCCCCATTTCGGAAATGGTGGTGCGTAGCGGAATGCCACTTTCGCCGAATACATCCCAGAACGATACGGGATAACCGCTTAAATAGCTTTCGCCACCTAAATTGAATTGTTCGATGCGTTCGGCGATTTTACCTTGCATGGTACCCGGTCGTACCAAGCCGGAAAGGTCGCCTTTCACATCCACTAAAAATACCGGTACGCCGTCATCACTGAAAGCTTCCGCCATTTTACGTAAGGTGACGGTTTTACCGGTGCCGGTGGCACCGGCGATTAAGCCGTGACGGTTAGCCATTTTGGCGGTAATGCCGAGCGTGTGCCCCAGTTCGTTACGGGCAAGATCGTATTGCATAAATGTTCCTTGCTATTTGTGTTTTTTGGCGTAAGGAATAATAAGGAAAAAACCAATTACGGTCAAAAATAAGAGGTTTTCGGGTATAATTCCGTGCGTTTTATTAGGAGTTTGAAATGTCGAAAGCAAAAATTTTGATGATAAAAATTGGGGAAGTCGAGCAACTCACTTTTGCGGACGGTTCGATGTATGAAAGTGCGATTCGCAAACGGCCGGTCAATGCGGTGCTGATCCATGAGTGTGGCGCGGTCGGCAATGATGTGGGCTTAAAAAAGCACCACGGCGGGCCCGACAAAGCGCTATTTTTTATGTCTGATGTATCTTTTCCCGCATTAAACGAATTGCTTGGCGAAAATTTTACTTACCACGGCACGGCAATTTACGGAGAAAATTTTGTGGTGTCGGGCTTTGACGAGGATTCCGTGTGCGTGGGCGATCGCTTTAAAATCGGTTCGGCCGTATTGGAAGTGTCGCAACCGCGTAAGCCTTGTGAGCGCTTATCGAAAAATACCGAAAATGAAAACACTCAAAAAATCGTGCATCAGTCCGGTTGGACGGGTTGGTATGTGCGTGTAATTGAAACGGGCGAAATCACGAAAGGCGACGAAATGATTTTGCAATGTCGTCCTTATCCGCAATTGACCATTCGTCATTTGAATCGCTTGCTGTCAGGCAAACCGACTACGGAAGAATTGGAACAAGCCCTTGCCGTCGAGGAATTGGCGCCGGCATTTAAACGTTCGTTAAATTCACAATTAAGCAAAATTCAGGAAATTAAAAATGCGGCCTAATTCGAGCGAATTTTTTAGCTCCCTTTGCCCTTGTCAATCAGGCAAGGATTACCGCACTTGTTGTGGCTTATTTCATACGCATCAAGCGCAACCTACAACCGGCGAGCAACTGATGCGCTCCCGTTATTGCGCCTACGCGCTGAAAAATATTTCTTATATTGTAGAAACTACCGTGCCCGCCCAACAAACTTTGCTCGACATTGCGGCGTTGCAAAATTGGGCGGAGACGACACAATGGCTAGGCCTACAAATTTTGCGCACGGAAGCCTTAACAAAAAATCATTGCGCAGTGGAATTTAACGCTCTTTTTAAGGGAGTTAAAGGAGGAAAAGAGGGCGAACAATCGCATCATGAACGTTCGATTTTTGTGAATATGAATGAACGTTGGTACTTTGTGGATCCCACCGTAATGCTGCCGACGATGAAACAACCTTGCGTTTGCGGTTCTCGCAAAAAATTCAAACATTGTTGCGGGGCATGGTTATGAAATTAAGTTCGTTTTTACAACGTTTTTACTTGCGCTTCAAACAAAACAAACTCTCGCAAGCCGCCGGTGCGCTTACTTACAGCACCATGTTGGCCATTGTGCCATTGATTATGGTGGTATTTTCCATTTTTTCTGCCTTTCCGGTGTTTAACGAAGTGACTGATGCACTGAAAGAATTTATTTTCGCCAATTTTGCACCTTCCGCCGGCGACGTGGTCGGGCGATATATCGATGAATTCGTGAACAATTCTAAAAAAATGAGTGCAGTGGGTATCGTAAGTCTCATCGCTGTGGCATTAATGTTGATAAATTCTATTGATCGTACGCTCAACAGCATTTGGCAAGGTACCGACAGCCGTCCGATTTTTACCTCATTCGCCATTTACTGGCTGATTTTAACCCTTGGCCCTTTGCTTATCGGTGCCAGCATTGCAGCGAGCGCTTATGTGAAGGCGATGCTTACAAGCGCCGAACACTTATCCTTCGGCCTGAAGTTGCTCGGTTTGGTGCCGTTTTTATCTACTTGGTTTATTTTCACCGTGATTTATATGGTGGTGCCGAATAAAAAAGTCAGCATCAAACATTCCGCAGCCGGCGCCTTGATTGCAGCGCTGTTTTTCACTTTAGGCAAACAGGCGTTTGCTTGGTACATCGCGACGTTTCCGTCCTATCAATTGATTTACGGCGCCATGGCGACCTTACCAATTATGTTGTTATGGATTCAACTAAGCTGGATGTTCGTGTTGCTCGGCGCACAATTGGCGGCTGTACTGGCGGAAACGAAACCGGGAAAAATACACTTGGAAAATCAAACGAATAGAGAAACAATATGATTGCATTAATTCAGCGCGTAACCCAAGCCAAAGTGGAAATTGACGGTGAAATCGTCGGACAAATCAGCAAAGGCTTGTTGGTATTACTCGGTGTAGAAAAAGAAGATGATTATACAAAAGCGGATAAATTAGCGGAAAAAGTGTTGAATTACCGTATTTTCGGCGATGAACATAATAAGATGAATCTTAATGTACAACAAGCGGGCGGTGAATTACTAGTCGTATCGCAATTTACGCTGGCCGCCGATACTCAAAAAGGCTTGCGCCCGAGCTTTTCAAAAGGCGCTGCACCGGCTCTTGCCAACGAATTATACGACTACTTTTCGCAACGATGCGCAAAAAAAATTCGCGTGGCGAACGGCCGTTTCGCCGCTGATATGCAAGTCAGTCTGACCAACGACGGCCCGGTAACATTCTGGTTAACGTCGTAACGATATAACGGCGCTATCGTTCAAGTCGCTTTTCAGCACCGCATTGGAAGCGCACAGAAAGGCATTCGGCGACGAGAAATGCATTTTCGTCTCAAACAATCGAATGCGGTGCCGTACGGTCAGACCGTAAACGACCAGAATGAAATCTGTGATAAAGAAACAACGAAAACGGTCGCTTTACTTGCGCAATTTAATCAATTCAACGGCGTGGTCGGCGCCTTTGGTTAAAATCAAATCGGCACGTTCGCGCGTCGGCAAGATATTTTCGCGCAAATTCAGGCCGTTAATGTTTTCCCAAATACTAGCGGCTGTGGCAATCGCTTCTTGTTCAGACAGTTTGGCGTAATGTTTGAAGTAGGAATTTGGATCGCTAAAGGCGCTTTGGCGAAATTTCAAGAAGCGTTTGATATACCATTCTTTTAACAACACCTCTTGCGCATCCACATAAATGGAAAAATCCACAAAATCGGAAACAAAGGTTTGATTGCTGTTATTACCCGCGGTTTGTAACACATTCAGCCCCTCTAGAATCAGAATATCGGGCTGCTTGATCTCGGTAAATTCGTGCGGAACGATATCGTAGGTTAAATGGGAATAAATCGGCGCTTGCACTTTTTCTTTGCCGGATTTGATTTCAGCCAAAAAGCGAATTAATTTTGCCGTGTCATAAGAAATAGGAAAACCTTTCTTGTGCAGTAAATTATCTTGCTTAAGTTTTTGCAACGGATGGAGGAAGCCGTCGGTGGTAATAAGATCGACTTTTCGTTCATTCGGCCAATGCGAGAGCAACGATTGCAAAATCCTCGCCGAAGTGCTTTTACCTACCGCAACACTGCCGGCGATGCCAATAATATAAGGGACTTTCGGATTTTGTACGCCAAGAAAACGATTGAGTACCGTTTGGCGGCGGAGGTTTTCTTCAATGTAATAATTAATCAAACGAGTGAGAGGTAAATAGATTGTGCTCACTTCATTTAGCGAGAGCGCTTCGTTAAAGCCTAATAAAGGCTTGAGATCTTGTTCGGTGAGTTTTAACGGCACCGATTTTCTTAAGTCCGCCCATTGTTCACGGCTAAAGCTTAAAAATGGAGTGAGTTGGTTTGAGAATACCACGTTTGATTAGGTGAATTACTGAAAATCGTTGGGGGAAAAATATACCTTATAAAGGGCAGCCGTGCATTGTTTTTCTTAATATTTGTCGAAAATAACAACTCAAAAATAATGATTTTGCTTGCAAATTAGGCGAATAACGAAAAAAACAGTTTTTTTTAGAAAAAAGACTTGTCAGCTAAACTTTTTTACATATAATACGCCTCACTTATTTACGACGCCGACTTAGCTCAGTAGGTAGAGC
>ERZ772764.400-NODE-400-length-30662-cov-5.207828_pt1 | contig 30662 bp, 24 predicted proteins | sample MGYA00512163_ERZ772764 | MGnify/ENA primary metagenome ERZ772764 (study PRJEB29015, sample SAMEA2737903) | human oral metagenome | biome: human oral; feature: human-associated habitat; material: dental | place: China | collected 2094 ... | reverse complement strand
CGGCTTTGCGCTTCGCCTTGTTCCACGCGCCGCTGCCGAGCTTGTGCAGGGCGACGTTTTCATGCGCCTGACCGGAGTAGCGGCTGATTAAATGCAGTTGCGAAACAGGGATATAGAGCTGCGCTTCGTTGGCATATTCCAGTTGCAGCATTTCGTCTTCGCCCATCAGCACCAGCCCGCGATACCGCCCGATGCCGTGTTCTTCGTGCACCACGGGGTCGCCGATGCTGATTTCCGCCAAATCGCGCAGGCTGCCGTCCGACACGGCGGCGTGCTTCTTGCGGCGGCTGTGGACGCGCGAACGGGCGACGTATTGATACAGCTCGGATTCGGTGATGACGGCGAGGTGCAGGCTGCTTTCTGCAGAAATTTTGGTTTGGGGCGCGGACGTGTTGCCCTCTCCCCAGCCCTCCCCCACGGGGGAGGGGGCGAATTGCTGCCCGATTGAAGGGTGCAGGCTGCTTTCGGGGTGGTTGGGGCTACCTGAAAGTTTATCCGCAGCATTTTCAGGTAGCCTTTCGGTGTGCAGGCTGCTTTCTGTTTTAGCTTCGCAAAAACCCGCCGCACTCGTTTTCAGGCTGCCTGAAACCGTTGAAGCTGCGCCACTTTGTCCCCTCTCCTGCGGGAGAGGGTTAGGGAGAGGACTTGCTGCGGTGGCGGAAATTTCGGTTTGGAGCGCGGACGTGTTGCCCTCTCCCCGGCCCTCCCCCACGGGGGAGGGGGCGGGTTGCTGCCCGATTGAAGGGTGCAGGCTGCTTTCGGCGTTGGTGCTACCTGAAAACGAGCAAAGCGGGTTTCTGCGAAGCAAAAATTCAGAGGCGGCGTTTTCAGGTAGCCTTTCGGCACGATTAAGCAGTACCAATTCGGCAGCTTGGCTTTCGCTTTCATAATGCACACGCAGAGGACGAGAATCACCTGATACGGCAAACTCGACCAACACGCCATGCCTCGGTGTGTAGGCAAGGGTTTCGTCTAACCGGTAGGCAGACGAACCCTGCCCGAACACCAGCACAATCCGTCCTTCCCTGTTACCGACGCGCACCTGATCGCCAAGCATTATCTGGCTGCCATTAGCATAGCGGATGGTGTTTTCAGGCTGCCTTTCGTCTGCATTGAGGCTACCTGAAAATCCGTCCGCAGCCTTTTCAGGCTGCCCGCCTAATTTGAAGCCTTCTGCCAAGGGCGTAACCGTGATACACAGCGGCGCGCTGTCATCTAAAAACGCCTGCCAACCGGCCACAGGTTTGGGCTTCAAGCCGTGCTGGGCAAAGAAGCCGAGCATGGTTTCGCGCCGGCCGGCGCTTTCGGCACACAGCAAAATACGGCCTCCAAAGGCTGCCTGAAAATCTTGCAATGCAGCCAGCGGCTGTTCGGATTGGCGGTTTACCGCCACATCGGGCAAGGCATGAGGCGAAGCGGCGGAAAGATCGGGCCAGATTTGCGGATAGGCTTTCAGGCTACCTGAAAATCGGTCGGCAGTGAGATACAAATGCTGCGGGTGCAACGGCGGATAGCTTGGGTCGCCCTGCGCCAGCGCATGACGCGATTTGATTTCGCCTTCGAAGCGCACGGCTTCGGCGTGTACATCGCCCACGCATACGGTCAGGGCGTTTTCGCCGATGTAGTCGAACAGGCTGGCACAACCGACTTCAAAAAACAGCGGCAGGTAATATTCCACGCCCGCGCCGAACTGCCCCTTGCCCACGGCTTGGTACACGGTCGCCTCGTTCGGGTTGCTTGGGATTTCCTCGCGGAAACGGTTGCGGAAGATTTTCTGCGCGTCCGCATCGGTGGGAAACTCGTGCGCGGGCAGCAGGCGGATTTCGGACACGGGCGCGAGCGTGCGCTGCGTGTCCGGGTCGAAGGTTTTGATGCTGTCGATTTCATTGTCAAACAAATCAATGCGGTAGGGCAAATCCGCGCCCATGGGGAACAAGTCCACAATCCCACCGCGTACGGCAAATTCGCCCGCCGCCACCACGTTGGACACGGCGGCATAACCCGCTTCCACCAGGTTTTCGCGCAGCCTGTCCAAGTCCAGCGTCTGCCCCGTTTTCAGCCAAAACGTGCGCCCCAGCAGGAAGGGCGGCGGCGCGAGCTGCTGCATGGCGGTGGCAACGGGCACGAACAGCACGTCCGCCGCGCCATTTTTAAGCTGCCACAGCACGGATAACCGCTCAGACACCAAATCCTGATGCGGCGAGAAGCGCTCGTAGGGCAGCGTTTCCCAATCTGGCAGGAACAGCGCGTTGTCTTGCGGGCGGAAAAACTGCCACGCGGTTTGCAGGCGCAACGCAGTTTCGGCATCGGGCGTGAGCACGAGCTTGAGCGGTTTTTCCGGCAGGGCGGAAGCAAGGAAATAAGGCAGGCTGCCAGCGGAAAGCTGCGGCCAGCGGGATTTGTGCGCGGGTTTGGGCAGAGGGAGATTCATGGTGTACCGACAAAGGTGTGCGGCAGCCTGAAGCAAGTTCGGGCTGCCGAGTGTTTATGGTTATCCAAATAGAAACAATACAGCATTGGCTCACTGCACGGTCTGGTTTCTATTTTGAGCAACTGTGGTTTGGATTGATGAAAAACGGATTTTAGCAGATTAAGGCTACCTGAAACTTTAGCTTTGCAGCAATTCACACCACTTATTTTCACTGCGTTGCAGCTTGCGTTTTAGCTTCGCAGAAACTTAGCCTTGGCTACGCCAAGACATCGTTTTCAGGTAGCCTTTCTTACAGCACTGAAGGCGGCTAATCCACCGCCACCTCCACCGGCTGCGCGTTCAGGGCGGCGAGCGCGGGGGCGGGGGCAACGGTTACAAACAGGCCGCGGCCGCCGCCGTTGATGTACATCAGCGGCAAATCCCAGATGCTGCGTTCGGCATACACGGGCAGCGCGGTGCGGCAGCCGAATGGGCTGGTGCCGCCCACAAAATAGCCCGTCCATTTATGCGCTTGGTCGTGCGCGGCCAGCTCCACGTGTTTCATGCCGAGCTGGCGGGCAAGGTTGCGGGTGGAGATTTGGCGGTCGCCGTGCATCAACACAATCAGGCCTTTTTTGTGCTCGTTAATCAACACGATGGTTTTCACGATTTGGTGTTCGTCGATGCCGAGGCACTCGGCGGAATGCGCCGTGCCGCCGTGCTCTTCATAGGGATACTGCATGGCGGTGTGCTCAATTTTATGCGCGCGCAGAAAACGGATGGCGGGCGTAACGGGATGGTGGGGTTTGCTCATGAAAGGCTACCTGAAAATGTAAGCTTTAATGCAGTGAAAACCAGCGAAGCGCGGTTGCGGCGCAGCTGAAATGAAGCCGCAACGAAGTTAAATGAGAATGGGCGGATGATGTATGCATCAAACGGTTTCAGGTAGCCTGCCGTTTACCGTGAGGCTACCTGAAAATTATTTGGCAAACGGCAGCCAACGCCGCGCCAGCACATACATCACCACCCCACCCACGGCAAACAGGGCAAACACGATGCCTTTTTTGCGCGCGTTCGGGCACAGCCAATACACGGCGAGGCTGAAGCTGAAAAACAGCAGCGACACCACCCACACCAACTGTTTGTCTTTAAAGCGGTTGAGGGTGTAGCTTTCGGTAATCATCACATACAGCTGCCAAAATCCGGCAAAGCAGATGCACAGCACGCCGGCGGGCAGGAAAATCAGGCCGAGGTCTTGATGGGTCATGGTGTGGGTTCTTTGAAAAATTGGCGCAGGCAGCATTATAAGGCTACCTGAAAACGGAGCGAAGCGAAGTTTCTGCGTAGCTAAAACAGAGCGAAGCGAAGTTTTATAGTCTCAAATAAGACAATATGTCTAAAAATATTAGATTTTTGCTTTCCAGCTAACCAATTTTAAAAATTTTGTCTAAAAAAAGCTGTCAAATTGTCAAAATTCGGGTAGTATGCGGCATCTAAATATCCGCGACGGCGCCTATTACCCGCTTCCGCTATGCCCGCCCGCCGGCAACGGCCACAAGCCCGCCAGCCCGCCGCACCGCATACCGGCCGCGCCGTCCGCCCCGTTTAACCGAATCCAAAAAAGGAATCCACATGCAAGTTTACTACGATAAAGACGCCGACCTCTCCCTGATCAAAGGCAAAACCGTGGCCATCATCGGCTACGGCTCGCAAGGCCATGCCCACGCCGCCAACCTGAAAGATTCCGGCGTAAACGTGATTGTCGGCCTGCGCCAAGGCGGCTCTTGGAACAAAGCCCAAGCCGCCGGTTTCGACGTGCGCAGCGTGGCCGATGCCACCAAAGCCGCCGATTTGGTGATGATTCTGCTGCCGGATGAAAACCAACCGGCCGTGTACCGCGCCGAAATCGAGCCCAACCTGAAACAGGGCGCCGTATTGGCCTTTGCCCACGGCTTCAACGTGCACTACAACCAAATCGTGCCGCGCGCCGACTTGGACGTGGTGATGGTTGCCCCCAAAGGCCCCGGCCACACCGTGCGCAGCGAATTCCTCAAAGGCGGCGGCGTGCCCTCGCTGATTGCTGTGTATCAGGATAAAAGCGGCAAAGCCCGCGACATCGCCCTGTCTTACGCCGCAGCCAACGGCGGCACCAAAGGCGGCGTGATTGAAACCAACTTCCGCGAAGAAACCGAAACCGACCTGTTCGGCGAACAGGCCGTATTGTGCGGCGGCGTGGTGGAACTGATCAAAACCGGCTTCGAAACCTTGGTGGAAGCCGGCTACGCGCCCGAAATGGCCTACTTCGAATGCCTGCACGAAATGAAGCTCATCGTGGATTTGATCTACGAAGGCGGCATCGCCAACATGAACTACTCCATTTCCAACAACGCGGAATACGGCGAATACGTTACCGGCGTGGAAGTGATTAACGAAAAATCCCGCGAAGCCATGCGCCACGCGCTCAAACGCATCCAAACCGGCGAATACGCCAAAATGTTCATCCTCGAAGGCGCCACCAACTATCCGAGCATGACTGCCCGCCGCCGCCTGACCGCCGACCACCAGATTGAAAAAGTCGGCGCCCAGCTGCGCAGCATGATGCCTTGGATTGCCAAAAACAAATTGGTGGATCAAAGCAAAAACTAATCATCGGCAAGTGATTGCTTAAACAGCAGGCTACCTGAAAGCGAAGCTTCAACGCCCCTTAAACGCCGCATAGCGGGATTTCGGCGAAGCTAAATTTTCAGGTAGCCTTCTTATATGCTTCCATGCTGCTCAACTCAACACAGTGCTTATACCGTGAACCATTTTGGCTGCATCGGCAGAAGGATGGCTAGCCAATCCATCGCTAGCGAATTGTTCTGCATGACCTAAATGCAATAGAGGCTACCTGAAACCCTGCCCTGTTTTAGATAATTGGTTTCAGCTAGCCTCCTCCTCAATATGAATCCTATTCATCTACTAGCGCTAATTTTTCAGCCCGCCGCCCTTGCCTAAACCCCCGCTGCCCGCTACCGTATCGCCTTTCTTTCGCATTTAGTTTCCACCATCATGCTACACAATACCCTCAGCTTCGAATTTTTCCCCACCCGCACGCCCGAAGGCCGCGAAAAACAGAAAATCACCCGTAAGCAACTTTCCCAATACCAGCCCGAGTTTTTCTCCTGCACCTCCGGCGCCGGCGGCACCACCCGCGAAGGCACCATGCAAACCATCCGCGACATCCTTGCCGAAGGCATGGCCGCCGCCCCGCACATCCCCTGCGTGGGCTTGGATGCCGGCGAACTCACCGACCTCTTGCAGGAATACAAAGATTTGGGCATCCGCCACGTGGTTGCCCTGCGCGGCGACATCCCCTCCGGCATGGGCTTGGGCACCACCGGCCTGCACCACGCCAACGAACTGGTGGAGCTCATCCGCCACCGATTCGGCGACTGGTTCCACATCGAAGTGGCTGCCTACCCCGAATACCACCCGCAATCGCGCAGCGCTGAAGACGACATCCAAAGCTTCGTGCGCAAAGTGAAAGCCGGTGCCGATTCCGCCATCACCCAGTTTTTCTTCAATGCCGACGCCTACTTCCGCTTCCTCGACGACGTGCGCGGGCGCGGCGTGGAAATCCCCATCGTGCCCGGCATCATGCCGATTGCCAACTTCTCCAAACTGGCCCGCTTCGCCGATATGTGCGGCGCCGAAATTCCGCGCTGGCTGCGGCTGAAGCTGCAATCCTATGCCGACGACACCGCCTCCATCAAAGCCTTGGGGCTGGACGTGGTAACCGAAATGTGCGGCCGCCTCCTGCGCCACGGCGCTCCCGGCCTGCATTTCTACACCCTAAACCAGGCCGGATTGTCTTCCACCATCTGCCAGCGTTTAGGCTACTAATCCGCCCTTTTTCAAATAGAGATGAAGGCTACCTGAAAAGGTTTCAGGTAGCCTTCATCTCTTCTGAGCGCCCGTCCGGTGCTATAATTCGCCCTTTCCAACATTAGCTTAGGCCAGTAACCATGTTACGCGCACTCATTATCGTTTTCGCCTGCCTAGCCGCAGGCGAAGTGCTTTTACACCTCACCCACCTCAAACTGCCCGCCAGCATCGTGGGGCTGCTGATTTTGTTCGGCCTGCTCCAAGCCGGCTGGGTGAAGGAGGCCTGGTTCAAACCGATGACCGAATTCCTCATGCAGCACATGATGCTGCTGATGATTCCCGCCTGTGTGGCATTGATGGATTATTTTTCCATCGTGGCGCACGATTTCTGGTCAATTGCCGCCGCTACCGTGGCCAGCAGCATGCTGGTGCTGCTCTCCAGCGCGAAAACGCATGAAATCTTAAGGAGGCACAAATGAGGGAAGTTGCCACCAACCCCATTGTGCTGATTCTGATGATGCTCGCCATCTACCGCTTCAGCCTGTTTTTACGCCTGCGCAGCGGCAGCCCGCTGGCCAACCCGCTGATGGTGAGCACGCTGTTGGTAATCAGCTACCTGAAACTCTTCGGCATCCGCTACGACGATTTCATGCAAACCGGCCGCATGGTCGGCTTTTGGCTGCAGCCGGCCATCGTGTGCCTGGCCATCCCCATGTATCAGCAGTGGCCGCGCATCCGCAGCCAATGGCTGCCGATTGCCGCCTCGCAACTGGTGGGCAGCGTGGTGGGCATTGTGAGCGGTGTGCTGTTTGCCCACTGGTTGGGCGCCAGCCACGATGTGAGCCAGTCGCTCGCCGCCAAATCGGTTACCATGCCGATTGCGCTGGAAATCACCCACGTGCTAGACGGCATCCCCGCCGTTTCCGTGGCCGCCGTGCTGCTGGCCGGCCTCACCGGCCAGTTTATCGGCTTCTGGATTCTGCGCCACAGCCACATCCGCAACCCCATCTCGCACTCCATCGCGCAGGGCACGGCCTCGCACGCCATCGGTATTGCCGCCAGCCTGGAAATCAGCGGCCACTTCGCCGCCTACGCCACCCTCGGCCTGATCTTCAACGGCATCCTCACCTCTTTCCTTGCCCCGATTATCGTGCCGCTCTTGGGCGTTTAAACGTGCCGCATAAATAGTAAAGGCTACCTGAAAACGGAGCGAAGCGAAGTTTCTGCGAAGCTAAAGCACAGTTTCAACGAAGTTAAAACCGCGTGCGTGCCGCGTACATCCTGCTCCTACTTAACGCAATGAATATCATAAAGAACTATTCAATTAGCTCCATAACGGTAATCTTAATATCCGGCCTGCTTAGCGCTTGCAGTATGTCTGATTGGTGGAATGGGCATTATGCAACAAGAGCTGCGATACAGCGAAGCATACAGAAAGAAAATGCTTATTATGCTGCCGAGTCTCCTGCTACAAAGGCACTACGTGAGAAGAACCACCCTATTTGCTGGTCTGAAGCAGTACATGGAAAAGATAGGTCTCTATTTACTCCTGTATATGATAGATGTATGCGCCGCCTAGGAACACCTGTTTGGCACGACGGCTTGGATAAATGATATTAGTGAGTAGGTTGGGTTAGCCGCAGGCGTAACCCAACAAACAAGAGTGGAATGTTGGGTTTACCAACCCAACCTGCACTCTGCCTTATCAACAGGCTACCTGAAAGTTTCAGGTAGCCTTTTTTGCTACGTATCAAGCCAGCCCGTCGCCGCCATACCCAAGCCTCTGCGGATTTGCTATGCTAGCCCGTATCTTCCCTTCTACTACAAAGGAGCCTTCCATGTCCTACCGCGCCCCCGTAAACGAACTCTTATTCGCCCTGCAAACCCACGGCAACCTGGCTCAAATCGCCCAATGGTATGCCGAAAGCGGCCTGGACGAAGACACCGCCGCCGCCATCATCGAAGAAGCGGCCAAGTTCAGCGAAGAAGTCTTCCTGCCCACTAGCCGCACCGGCGATTTGCACGGCGCGCGCTTGGAAAACGGCAAAGTCATCACCCATCCTGACCTCGCCGCCGCCTACCAAGCCTTCTGCGAAGCCGGCTGGCCCGGCCTGCGCGCCCCGACCGAATACGGCGGCCAAGGCCTGCCTGCGGTGATTTCCGCCGCGTGCGAAGAAATGTACTACTGCGGCAACCTCGCCCTCTCGCTGCTGCCCATGCTCACCGTGGGCGCGGTGGAAACCATTGCCAAACACGGCTCCAAAGAGCAGAAACAAACCTTCCTGCCTAAAATGAGCCAAGGCCTCTGGAGCGGCACCATGAACCTCTCCGAGCCGCAGGCCGGCACCGACCTCTCCCAAGTGGCCACCAAAGCCGTGCCGCAGGAAGACGGCAGCTACCGCATCAGCGGCCAGAAAACCTTCATCACCTGGGGCGAACACGAACTGACCGAAAACATCATCCACCTCGTGCTCGCCCGCCTGCCCGGCACCACCTCCGGCATTAAAAGCCTTTCCCTGTTTATCGTGCCCAAATACAAAATCAAGCCCGACGGCAGCATCGGCGAGAGAAACGGCGTGTCTGCCACCGCCATCGAACACAAAATGGGCATCCACGCCAGCCCCACCTGCGTGATGCAGTTCGACGAAGCCGAAGGCTACCTCATCGGCAAAGCCGGGCGCGGCCTGCTTTATATGTTTACCATGATGAGCCATGCTCGCCTAGGCGTGGGCATCGAAGGCCATGCCGTGGCCGAAGCCGCCTACCAGCAGGCACTGGCCTACGCCCACGAGCGCATCCAAGGCAGCGCGCCCGACGGCACCCCGCTCACCATCATCCACCACCCCGACGTCGCCCGCATGCTGCTGGTGCAAAAAGCCACCATCGCCGCCCAGCGAGCCCTGTATCTCCAGGCCGCCGCCGTGCTCGATGCCTCGCACCAACACCCCGAACCCGCCGCCAAAAAAGCCGCCAAAGGCCGGCTCGACTACCTCATCCCCATCGTTAAAGCCTGGTGCAGCGACAACGGCACCGTGCTCGCCAACCTGGCCATGCAAGTATTCGGCGGCGCAGGCTATATCGAAGAAACCGGCATCGCCCAGCTCGTGCGCGACGTGCGCATCACCGCCATCTACGAAGGCACCAACGGCGTGCAGGCCGCCGACCTCGCCCGCAAAACCGTGTCCGACAAAGGCAGCCTCGTGCGCAGCCTGCTCGCCGAAGCCCAGCAGACCGCCAACGAGCTCGCCGCCATTGAGCCCGCCACTGCCGAACCGCTCCGGCACGCCCTTGAATTGGCCGAACGCAGCACCGCCCTCATCGTACAGCAGCACGAAACCAGCCCCGCTGCCACCGCCCTAAACGCCGCCGCCTATCTGGAGCAAATCTCCCTCACCCTCGGCGCGGCCGCCCTGGCGCAAAACTTCCTCGCCGCGCGCAACGCAGAAGCACGCTTCGGCAGCGCATTCTGCCAAGCCCAGCAGCACACCGCCCGCGCCTACCTCGCCTACGTGCTGCCCCAAGCCCACGCCTGCGCCGAGCGCATCCGCCAAGGCGCCGAGCCCCTGCTCGCCGTGCCGTTTGAAGCCTTCGCTTCGTCTTAAAGCACGGCATAGCAAAGGCTACCTGAAAACGCAAAACCGCTTTTCAGGTAGCCTTTCAATATCTCTTCCAGCCAAAAGGAAAACCGATGGAACAACACATCAACTACATTACGCTCGGCGTGGCCGACCTTGCCGAATCGCGCCGTTTTTATCGGGATGTATTCGGCTGGCAGGAAACGGCAGGCAGCAACGAAAATATTGCCTTTTTCCAAGCCGGAAATGCGTTACTGCTCGCCCTGTTCGGCAAAGCCGCCCTGGCGCACGACGCACAAATACCGGAGCAAAGCAGCGGCTTCCCTCGCTTTACCTTGGCGCACAACGTGGGCAGCGAAGCCAAAGTGGACGCACTGTTTGCCGGGTTTGCCGCAAAGAACATCAACATCATCAAAGCCCCGCAGAAAGTGTTCTGGGGCGGCTACAGCGGCTACCTCGCCGACCCCGACGGCTTTTTGTGGGAAATCGCGTTTAATCCGTTTTTGCAGAAATTGCGCTGAAGCTACGCTTTCAGGTAGCCTCCCAGCACACCACCCCGCCCAAACAAAACCGCCATGAAACCACTCCTCCTCGTCCTCGCCGCCCTTCTATTCGCCCCCGCCCTGTACGCCGCGCCCAACCTTATCTTGGCCAAAGAATACAACGGTCAGAACATTGCCGGCTGGGCGATGAGCGAAAAGCTCGACGGCGTGCGCGCCTATTGGGACGGGCACAAACTCATCAGCCGCCAAGGCCACCCCTTCTCCCCACCCGCCGGTTTCACCCGCGATTTCCCGCCCTACCCGCTCGACGGCGAGCTCTACAGCCGGCGCGGCGCATTTGAGCAGATTTCCGCCGCCGTCCGCAGCGCCAACGGCGATTGGAGCGGCATCAAGCTGCACGTTTTCGACGCGCCGCAAGCCCCGGGCAACCTGTATCAGCGTCTTGCCCTCGTGCAGCGCCACCTCGCCGCCCACCCGCAGGCCAAAATCGCCGTTATTCCGCAAACCCCCGTGCGCGATGCCGCCCATGCCCAACAATTCCTGCGCCAAATCGAAGCCCAAGGCGGCGAAGGCGTGATGCTGCGCAACCCCAATATCCCCTACCAAGGCGGCCGCAGCGACAACCTGCTCAAGCTCAAAAGCGCGCACGACGCGGAATGCACCGTTACCGCCCACCACGAAGGCAAAGGCCGCAACGCCGGCCTGCTCGGCGCCGTGTCCTGCCGCAACGAAACCGGCGAATTCCGCATCGGCTCCGGTTTCAAAGACGCCGACCGCCGCAACCCGCCGCCAATCGGCAGCCGCATCACCTACAAATACCGCGGCTTCACCGCCAAAGGCACTCCCCGCTTCGCCACCTACCTGCGCCGCGCCAACTGAACCCGGCAGGCTACCTGAAAGCCGGTAAACGCAGCCACGCCAAACGGCAGCACAGCACCATCCCGCCCTACCATATCCTCACTTCGTGGCCGCTCCATTTTCAGGTAGCCTCCCGCCTATCCACCCCCGCCCCGCACTTTGCTATACAATAGCGCCCAATTTGAATTTCCTGCCAAACATCCCATGCTAACCTACGTTCCGCCCGAGCAACGCCCCGCACCGCCCACTTACGAGCGGCCCTGGCTCTTGCTGCTGCTGGCTTTTGTCTGGCTGTGGCCGGGCGTGTTCGCGCACGATTTGTGGCAAGACGAACCCTTGGTGTATGCGGTCATCCGGCAGGCGGCGGAGGGCGGGCAATGGTGGCTGCCGCAGGATGGCGGGGCGCTGTTTTGGGATGTGCCGCCGCTGTATATGTGGCTTTCCCTGCTGTTTTTGAAACTGTTCGGTCATCTGCCGCCGTATGAGGCGGTGCGCATGGTGAATGCCTTGCTCGCGGCGGCGTCGCTCGCGGCGATGGGCGGCGCGGGGCGGATGCTTTTGGGGCGGCGCAACGGGCGTACGGCGGTGCTGGTGCTGATCGGCTGCCCGGGCCTGCTGATGATGAGCCACTTCATCGGCGGGCAAATCGTTACCCTGTGCGGCTTGAGCCTGAGTTTCTACGCGCTGGCGATGGCGCGGCAAAAAACGGTGAAGGCGATTGTGCTCACGCTCTTGGGTTGGACGGTATTGTCGCTTTCAGGTAGCCTGCTGCCGCTGTTGGGCGTGATGCTCACCACGGCGCTGTTGCTGCTGGATTCGCATTGGCACAACAAGCGTTTCTGGCTCACGCTTCTGGCGGCGGCTGGGCTGACGCTGCCTTTGCTGTTTGTGTGGCCGCTGGTGCTCAATGGTTTGTCGCACGAGGCCTTCCTGCAATGGTGGCAGTATCACGCGCTCGCGCCGTTCGGCGGTTTCGCCCGCTTGGATTTCGGTTTTTCCGCCGCTTATTATCTGAAAAACCTGCTGTGGTTTGCCTTCCCGGCCTGGCCGCTGGCCTTGTGGACGCTCTACCGCCAGCGCCGCCTGCCGCGCCACGGCTGGAACAGTCTGTGCCTGATTTGGCTGGCTGTGTTCGGCCTCGTGCTGATCATCTCGCCGCAACATATGGAAGACAATTTAATGTTGCTGTTGCCGCCTTTGGTGTTGGCGGCAGCGGCGCAGGCCGACCAGCTTCGGCGCGGCGCAGCGGCGTTTTTCAACTGGTTCGGCATCATGACTTTCGGCTCGCTGGCGCTGTTTGTGTGGCTCGGCTTTTTCGCCATGAACTTCGGCTGGCCGGCCAAGCTGGCCGAGCGCGCGGCTTATTTCAGCCCGTATTATCAGCGGGATATCGATTATTTCCCGGTTATCGTGGCCGTGTTGTTCACGCCGGTGTGGCTCTTGGCGATTACGCGCAAATACGTGCGCGGCCGGCAGGCGGTAACCAACTGGGCAGCCGGGCTCACGCTGTGCTGGTCGCTCATCCTTACCCTGTTCCTGCCCTGGCTGGATGCAGCCAAAAGCTACCGCCCCGTGGTGCGGCGGCTGGAAGCCGAATTGCCGGCCGATGCCTGCGTTTCCGCGCAACACGCCGTGGTGCGCCACGCCTGGCAGGAATACGGCCGCTACCCCTTAGGCGAAAACTGCCGCTTCGTCGCCACCCTGCGCCACGAATCCGTGCCCGATGCCGCCGAACTCGCCAGCGCCAACCGCCCGCGCGAAAAACACGAGGCGTTTGTGTTGTGGCAGCGGCAAGAGTAATTGAAAGGCTACCTGAAAATTCAAACGGGCACAGCCATCATAACTATCGCCTTCTCATCCGCCTTGCGCTATGATTCGACATCCTGCCCGGCCATAGCCAGATATATGCTTTCCCGCTCCCCAATCCGGTAGATTAGGGAGCAGCCAAATAGCTGACAGGCTACCTGAAACCCACCAAACCCATTTCCCACAACGCCATAAAGCAAACTCCATGAAACTCAAAACCCTCGCCACCCTCGCCGCCATCCTTCCCGCACTCGCCATCGCCGCCCCCGCCAAACCCTCATCCGGCCGTGCATCCCAATCCAAACCCGCGCAAAGCAGGCCTCAAGAGCGCGCCTCTTCCGGCAGAAACTCATCTTCCAAACCGCAAGACAACAAACCCCAGCGCGGCCGCAACAATCAAAACAGAACCCAAGACAGCAACAAACCAGCCAATGGCCGCACCAACTCACGTCAGCAGCAGGAAGCCAAACCCGCCCGCGGTCGCAACAGCCAAAGCAGGGAACACGACAACAAGCCTGCCACCGGCCGTGCAAACTCGCACCAACAACAGGAAACCAAACCTGCCAACACCCGCACCAACGCCCGCCAGCAGCGCGATACCGGCAACAACGCCACCCAATCCCCAATCCGGCACAGCCGGCCAACCCGCCGGCAAGATAACGAACAAGCTGCCTACACCCCAGAGCGCCCGCAGCCTAACCCCGAGCCACAAGACAACAGCCCGCAAGACAGCAACCAAGCTGCCGAACATGCCGCCGCAAAAGCCCAATGCCTGCGCTACGTTGTCGATGGCAACAACCTCTCCGCCTTCACCCAAGCCTGCCGTCCCGATACCGCCACCGAGGAGCGCTACCAAACCGCCTTCAAAAACACCCAAACCCAATTCGAGCACGACAGCTGCCTAGATATTGTTAACGAAGACGAAGCCCAAGCTGCCATCAATCTTGAACTCCAGCGGCTTGGTCAGACCAGCCGCCTGTTCTGCCCCGCCGTCAAAGACGAACTGCCAGGCATTGCCCACCGCTACCGCAACGTCAAATAACCCACAGGCTACCTGAAAAACTGAAAAGCAATTTTCAGGTAGCCTCTTCTTCCTAGCCACATACAAGGAACTCCAAATGAAATTCCGTACTCTAGCCCTCCTTACTGCCGCCCTCCTCCCCGCCCTTGCCCAAGCCGCGCCCGCCCAAGCCAGCAAGCAACAATGCCTGGGCTATTTGAAAGACGGCTTCCAAATCGTCATCCACGTTTCCGCCTGCGAGCCTGCTTCAGCCCAAGATGAACGCTACAAAAACGCCTTTAACGCCGCTCAGCAACAGTTCGAACAAGCCAACTGCGAAAGCCTGCTGAACGAAGCCGAAGTTCGTACCTTTCTTGACAGCCAAACCGCAGGCAAATCTCAGCAACAATACTGCGCTGTCATCAAAATCCCCGTGCAGCGCAGCTTGCAACGCTACAACAGCGGCCGCCGCTAACCCTTTTGCCGCTGCATTTTTCAGGTAGCCTCACGCTTAAATTGAGGCTACCTGAAACCCCTTTTTGGAGAAAACATGAACACCAGCGCCCAAAATGTCGATGCTGCCGAAATCGACAAATTCAGCCGCCTAGCCGCCCAATGGTGGAATCCCGAGGGCGAATTTAAGTCCCTGCATGAAATCAACCCGCTGCGACTGGGCTTCATCCGCGAACATAGCGGCGGCCTAACCGGCAAAACCGTGCTCGACGTGGGCTGCGGCGGCGGCATCCTCAGCGAAGCCCTTGCCCGCGAAGCTGCGCAGGCTACCGGCATCGACATGGCCGAAAAATCCCTTCAGGTAGCCCAAGCCCATGCCGAACAACAAGGCCTGGCCAACCTACACTACCGCTGCATCAGCGTGGAAGCGCTCGCCGCCGAGCAGCCCGCCGCCTACGACGTGGTTACCTGCATGGAAATGCTGGAACACGTGCCCGACCCCGCCTCCGTGATTGCCGCCTGCGCCAAACTGGTGAAACCCGGCGGCAGCCTCTTTTTCTCTACCCTCAGCCGCACCGCCAAATCCTATGCCCAAGCCATCATCGCCGCCGAATACCTGCTCGGCCTAGTGGCCAAAGGCACCCACGACTGGCAGCGCTTCATCAATCCCGCCGATCTTGCCCGCCTCTGCCGCCAAGCCAGGCTGAACATCACCGCCACCAGCGGCCTCACCTACAACCCCCTCACCCGCCGCTACCGCCTCTGCCAACGAACAGACGTCAACTACATGATCGCCTGCCGCCCGATCGGTACAACTTGAGCCCAGCGCCGCATGGCAGCCAAAATTTAGGCTACCTAAAACCGGTCAAACCGTTTCAGGTAGCCTTTTTACTGTCTCTCTACCCGCTTTTTCTGACAAACAACGGCAGGCAATCTCCAAATGATCCAAATACATCTCCCGGCCAGCCATACATTGCAAGCAATACGGCTCTTACACATCAGCACACCAAGCACAGCTTTTGCCGTTAATTGCCAAAATAATCTGCGGCAAACAACCATCCAATAGCAATAATATATTGATAAATATCAACGAAATTAGACAATCTTAGCGAGATACTAACAAACTTAGCAAATAACGCTTATCAGGCAATAGCAACCGTACACAAAGAGGAAGAAATTGCCTAATTTTACGCATACCCATCCAGCAGATGGCAGTAAAATTGCTTGCCATTAAAGGATATACCCTTATTTTCCTTTATATGGAAACGGGTTATAATAGAAACTGCCGAGCAAAGTAAACCTTGTCTATTGCAATGTTTTGATAGGGTTGTTGATTCAGGGAAGGCGCTACTCAGTCTACTTAAACATGGAATGACGAAAATGAAAACCTCTAATATACAAAAACATTTTAGGCCAACGATATTGGCGGCTGCCATTTTTGGCATCAGTTTCACCGCACAGGCGGTAACAGTACCTATCAGCAATAAACCGCTCACAGGCGTTACTATTGCCCACGGCCCGAACATCACCCTGACACCATCCGTAGAGCACCCGACAGCTGGTGCAGCTTATTCTGATAATTCATTTATGTTTGATGGCTACCCAACCTTAAGAATAAGTCAGCAAAATCAATGGAAAACAAGATACTTGGGATATTTTGATAATACCAAATGCTATAAATTCTATGACTACAATAGCAATGCAGATAACGGCTATTTTGCTGTTTCTTCAGTAGCGACTACTGATAGTTACGGTCGAGTCGGCCTATGTAGCGGGAATGATGAAGAATATAGTGGTAACTTCCTAAACTGGGCCACGATGTCAGCATTGGATATTTTCCGCTACACCCTAACCGGTGGTAACCGTGCCCGCGGTATCGGTAACAGTCCGGCTAATTATCAAGCAGGTGATTCACCAACGGAAACATTCCTTCGCCGTGCATATGTGAATACAAGCACCAACGGTGCAAATCAGTACCGTTTGCGCTATAGAGGGATTGAGTTAGGCCACAATCCATCGGCTCAAGATCTGGCTTTCTTAAAGCGGATTATTCCCGCCAGTATGGTAGATAGCTTTGCTACGACAAATACTACTGCCGGTTTGCCACGGGCATTAGGCTTCCGCTATCACCCAGTAGTGCCCGGTAGCCAACGTCCACATGCATTGGTGGGTGCAAATGTACCGCTTGACTACAGTAACCGTATTTTTTTCCTAAATGAGGGCTTCTACGTTACACCTGTTCGCTTTACTACAAATGAAGTGATTTATCAGGATCGAACCGCAATTAATGTGAGTGCAGCGCCATCTTCTGTGCGTTCTATTGTACAAAAAGCTGCCGATGCCTCTCGCGGCAAACCTAATGTTACCGGCTATCGGCTGCCCGTTGTGGTGCAGGTATGCAATCCGGCTGCTGCTGGTGGTGCGGCAGGCTTGCCGAGCGCTTGTCATGCATATGGGAGCCATTACAAACCGGAAGGCTTGATGCAGCAATACGGTCGCGGCGATGGGCCGGATAGCCGTCCTGCCCGTTTCGCCGTGTTCGGCTATCAGTTGGCCTCTACCGATGATGTGAGTGGCGGTGTGTTGCGTACCCGTATGAAATATTTGGATCGCACACAAAGCGAAAATGGTATCACTTATGGTAAGGAGTGGGATGAAAGAACCGGTGTGTTGGTTGTAAACCCCGACCCAGAAGATGCCCGCAAAACTAATGTGTCTAATAGTGGTGCCATCAACTATATCAATAAATTTGGCGATGTAGGCCGCTATAAAGGCCTTGATACCTCAGCCGAGTTGTTCTATACCGCTCAGCGTTATCTGCGTAATAAAGGAATGCCTGCATATTACGAGGGAACTCAGCGTGCATTTGGTATTAATCCAACTTCGGCTGATGGCTTCCCAATGATTTACGATTGGGATGATCCGCTGACCCGTGGCTTGGCTTCTAAGGATGAGGCACAGTGCCGCTCTAACACCATGATTCTGATTGGCGACACCTTTACTCATGATGAGAAAGACTTGCCTAATTTTGGTCCAAAAAGTGGGGTAAAAGATGATTCCGAGATTAATACCGAAAAGATTTTGGGAGACATCTTGGATCAAGAGAAATTCAAAGGCCTTGGTAGGGAGTCGTGGTATGCATCTCGCGGTGCATATGCAGCCTACGCCACTGGTAAAAATGTAACAGGTCATTCCCCTGCCGGCTTGGTTGCATTGGCTTATTGGGGTAGGACGCAAGATATCCGCCAAGATATTCCGGGTGATCAGCATATCAATACCTTTACCATTGACGTATTGGAGCAGGGTCGCAGCCGTTTTGAGATGGATAACCCGACTTCACTTGGTAATGCATATTATTGGGCTGCCAAATACGGTGGTTTCGATTACAAACCCGGTATTACTATGCCAAATCAATACCGTGGTAGTTGGACTAGTGATGCAGTGGGGGTGAGCAGTTCACCGGTATTGTTCCCTGATGGCATGCCGAAAAACTTCGCCTTGGGTAATAGCCCAGAAAATATGGCTAAGGCTTTGGAGGATGCATTTAGAAAAGCGAATGAATACAGTGATCCGTCTCAAGCCTTTGTGGGCGTAACCGAACACCAAAACTCTGTCGTAGATGTCGGCGCTAATAAAACTTTGGGTTTGCAGTCTTCTTATAACGTAGATAAGCTCTCCGGTGATGTTATCGCCCAACGCATTGGTGCTCAAGGCAATGGCTTAACCTTTACTCCGGCATGGCGTGCTTCAACCAAAATGGAAGCTTTCCATACCGCGTCGGGCTGGTCTGCTCGTAAGCTATTTACCGAGGCTCCCAATGGCACTACTACCGCCTTTACCCCAGGCAACGTAGAGCAATTCCGCACTGCACTGAATGCGGGTGCTTCTGCTGCCAGCTTGGTACAATACACTCTGGGCGACCCCAGCTTAGAAGGTACCGCTTGGCGTAAACGTGAAAATGGCCTGCTAGGCACCATTATCAACTCCGGTGTACAGCCTATTTTGCCTCCGCACAATAAACCTGCAGGCTGTAATTATGCCGACAGCAACATCATGGTTCGTAAAAACTTCTATGTAACTGCATCTAATGCCGGCGTACTGCATGTTCTGAACCAAGACGGTCAGGAAGTAATGGGCTATATCCCCTCTACAGCCCTACCGAAACTGTATAGCTTATCTTTGCCTGTATCATCACGTGCCCAGCCGGTTCATCAATATCTGAATGACGGTACCCCGGTTACAGATGAAGTTTGCTTCGGTACTACTGCAAAATCTATTGTGGTGGGTACTGCCGGTCGTGGTGGTGCTTCGGTGTATGCTCTGGATGTAACTGATTTGAGCAACCCCGGTGCTCACAACGTAATGTGGGAATTCTCCAATGCTGATGATCCTAACTTGGACTTGGGTCTCACTGTTGGCAAACCCTCCATTGCCAAAGATAAAGACGGCAACCCGATCGTTATCTTCAGCAGTGGCGTGAACAGTGGATCCAGCAATGGCTACCTGTATATTCTGCGTGCGGATAACACAGGTAACTGGCAATTGAATACCAACTACTGGAAAGTGCCTTTGGGCCAAGATGGTGTTGGCGAACCGGCTATATACGACCGTGATGGTGACAAGATACCTGAAGCCGTATTTGTTGGTGATCTGAGCGGCAAAATGTGGCGCGTGGATTACAACAAAACTAACGGATTATGGGAAAAAGCTTATGGCAATCAGCCCTTGTACACCCCGAGTGGCACAGGTGCACCAATTACCGCAGCTCCTGTCATCACTCAAACTGGTGGTCATCTGTATGTAGTCGCTGGTACCGGCCAATACTTCTCACTAGCAGATATTTCACCAGGTGTGCAGAACTATGCTCTAGGCCTCTTTGCTGAACAGGGTCCGATCACCGATGCAGATTTGCTAGGACAGAGCTTTACTGATAATGGCAAAGAAGTGGATGCCATCTACTCCAGCAATAAAACCCTGACACAGAAGATTTATCAAGTGTCCCAGAACGCTATCCAAAGCCATCATAAAGGCTGGCGTCTGAGTCTACTCAAAGGTCAGGCTATTGTGGCTCAACCGGCAATCCGTCGTAATAAAGTGGCTACCTTTACGGCTGTCCGCACTACTCCGACCGGCAACGTATGCTCGGTAAACGGTGCGACTGCGCTGATTGCCGTAAGCTTGCAAAATGGCGGTCAATACAATTTACCAGCTTTTGATACCAACAAAGATGGTCGTTTTGATGGCAACGACGAGTTAGGTGGTATGCTGGAAGTAGGCGGGATCATTGCTCCGGTAGGTACTTCTAGGGAAGCCAATGTTGGTGGCAATAATAGTATCCGTAACATCTTGGCTGGTGATACCGGAACTATTGACGTACCGATCAACAACTTTGACGAATCCCTCATCCGCCGTATCTCTTGGCGTGAGATTTTCTAAAGCTATCGTGGTCACAAAGCCGCCTGAATAATTCAGGCGGCTTTTTTAGCCAAGTACCCAGACTGCCTACCCCTACATCTCCCACTTATCTCTCCCTTTATATAGTGGCAGCAATTATTTACTCATGTGCAAGCCTGTGAAATAGAGGCAGCGCGACTAGCAAGGGGATGGTGAGCTAAAGCGTTGAAGAAACAAGCACCTTAGCCATAAGAATGTGTATTCATACTATGCCATCCAAATACCCATTCAGCTAAACAAAAAAGCCCTGCATTAAGCAGAGCTTTTGAAATAGTGGCACGCCCACGGGGATTCGAACCCCGGTTGCCGCCGTGAAAGGGCAGTGTCCTAGGCCTCTAGACGATGGGCGCATGCGGGAAAGAGCGCGCATTATACCGATACAAAAAGCGCTGTCAAGCGTCGGCAGGGAGCGGGCAGTTTTAAATTTGCATGGATGCGGGCACTTGGGCTTCGCAGACACCATACCTTCACTTTGTATAGCCTTGGTTTTCACTTTATTGAAGCTCACGTTTTCAGGTAGCCTTTGGCAAAAGCAAGTCTGTGCGGGAAGTTTTGGTGGAAACGGCAAACTAGTCGGATTGGCGGTATAATGCCGCACTTTGAAACAGATAGAAACAACAAGCAAAATGTGGTTTAAACAAGTCAGCTTTTATCCCCTAAACAAAGACAAACTGCCGGATTTGGAAACCCTGTCCGCCAAGCTGCAAGAGGCCGAATTTGCCCCGCCGCAGGGTTTGGACTGGTTTGGCGAAGGCTTTGCCCCGCCGGAAGGGTTTTCGCCGGAATTGGTGTTCCCCGCCGATTTTACTTGGAGCGTGGCGCTGAAAAAATCCGAAAAAGTGCTGCCAGCCGGCGTGATTCGCGAGATTTTGGACGACAAAATCGCCGAAATCCAAGAAGCCGAAGCGCGCACCGTGGGGCGAAAAGAAAAGCAGGAGCTCAAAGAACAAATTACCGACGACCTGCTGCCCCGCGCCTTCACCCGCAGCAGCAAAACGCAGGCCGTGTGCGACACGCGCAGCGGCTTCCTGCTGGTAAACCAAGCCTCGGCCACCCGTGCGGAAAACCTGCTGGCCAAGCTGCGCGAAGCCTTGGGCGGGCTTGAAGCCAAGCTGCCGAACACCAAACAATCGCCCTCTTCGCTGATGACCGAATGGCTGCTGCAAGGTGCTTGCGGCGGCGGTTTTGAGTTGGACGATATGTGCGAACTCAAAGGCACGGGCGATGCCGCGCCCACCGTGCGCGTGTCAAAGCAAGATTTGACCGCCGACGAAGTGGTGCAGCACGTGAAAACCGGCAAAACCGTTACCCAGCTCGGCCTCGTGTGGCGTGAGCAGATTGCCTTCGTGCTCACCCAGGATTTCACGCTCAAACGCATCCAATATCTTGATGTATTGCAGGAAGAGGCCGAAAGCCACGGCGACGATGCCGCCAGCCTGGCCTTTGCCTCGCAAATCCTGATGGCCGAAGCGCTCTCCAGCCTGTTGCAGGAATTGGTATCGCTTCTGGGCGGCTGGCAGGAGTAAACACCAATTTTTCAGGTAGCCTATCCAGCCAGCAGGCTACCTGAAAATAAAGATAGAATAAGGCTACCTGAAAACTTCAGCTGCGCTTTCAGGTAGCCTCCCCCAAACCAACTCCAACCCAGGACAAACACCATGAGCATCAAATCCGACAAGTGGATACGCCGCATGGCCGAAGAGCATGGCATGATCGAGCCGTTCGAGCCCAAACAAATCAAAGAGCAAGACGGCCGCCGCATTATTTCCTACGGCACATCGAGCTACGGCTACGACATCCGCTGCGCCAACGAATTCAAAATCTTCACCAACATCAACAGCACCATCGTCGATCCGAAAAACTTCGACCCGAAAAACTTCGTTACCGTGGAAGACGACTGCTGCATCATTCCGCCGAACTCGTTTGCACTGGCGCGCACGGTCGAATATTTCCGTATCCCGCGCAATGTGCTGACCGTGTGTCTGGGCAAATCGACCTATGCCCGCTGCGGCATTATCGTGAACGTAACGCCGTTCGAACCGGAGTGGGAAGGTTACGTAACGCTGGAGTTTTCCAATACCACGCCGCTGCCCGCCAAAATTTATGCAGGCGAAGGCGTGGCGCAGGTGCTGTTTTTCGAGAGCGACGAAGTGTGCGAAACTTCGTATAAAGACCGCAGCGGCAAATATATGGGGCAGACGGGGGTAACGCTGCCGAAAGCCTGATTTATTGTGCAAAGGCCGTCTGAAAAAGCCGCGGATTCGGTTCCGCAGCCTCTTCAGACGGCCTCAGTATTGTTGTTTCAAATAATTTTTAAGGTTTGGTCAGATAGGGAACGGGATTGACGGCTTTGCCGTTAATCCTGACTTCGAAATGCAGCTTGAAAATGTCGGTATCGCTGCTGCCCATTGTGGCGATTTGCTGTCCCGCCGTTACGGTTTGGCCTTTTTGCACCAGAATGGTGTCGTTGTGGGCATAGGCGGTGATGGTGGCGGTATTGTGGCTGATGAGGATGAGTTTGCCGTAACCGCGTACTTCCTCGCCCGCATACAATACTTCGCCCGCCGCCGCCGCTTTGATCGGCTGGCCCTGCTCGCCGCGGATGTCTATGCCTTTGCTGCCGGCGCCGTCGTAGGTTTGGATGACGTTGCTGCTGCCGTTTTCCACCGGCCACTGCATGTCCAAGCGGTTGACCGGCACGACGGCGCGCTCGGCGGTCGCGTGAGCCGCCGAAGGACTGCGGCTGCCCGATGTGTTCCGGCGGACGCGCAATACTTGTCCGGCCTCGATTTGCGAGGTGTCGCGCAGGTTGTTCCATGCGGCCAGCGTGCTGACGCTTTGCCCGTAACGTTTGGCGATGCGGTAGAGCGTGTCGCCGCGTTGTACGCGGTAGTGGCCGTCGGGAACAGGGCCGGAACCGGTTCCCGCGCAGGCGGCAAGAAGAAGGGCGGTTGCCGCGGCAGCGGCGAATTTTTTCAATGTCGGAATGGATTGTGTTTTCATAGAACATAAGGATAGCAAAACTTTCTTTCCCTCCGTATCGGCGGCGGTTTGATTTTAATTGCTTTACTTTTCTTTACTGCTCTACACAATATTACGGTTTTTCACATTCGTGCAGCTTGATAGGAATGGTAAACGGCTTTATGTTGGATTCTGTTGAAAAATAATAGGATAGGAAACACACCATGCAGTTTTTCGGTATCGGTTTTTTGGTGCTGCTGTTTTTGGAGATTATGTCGGTGGTGTGGGTGGCCGACTGGCTCGGCGGCGGGGGTGCGCTTTTTCTGATGATTGTCAGCTTTGTCGGCGGGATGATGATGTTGCGCCATACGGGTATATCCGGCCTGTTGCTGGCCGGTGCGGCGGTACGCAGCGGACAGGAAATTTCACTGTACCAAATGTTGTGGCCGGTGCGTTATGCCGTGGCCGCGCTGCTGCTGATGAGTCCCGGATTTGTTTCGACGGTATTCGCGCTGCTGTTGCTGCTGCCGTTGAAAGGACGGCCGATTGCAGATGCGGATGCGGGGAATGCGGCGGTTTTCGGCCGCACGGCGCCGTTTTCACGGCAGGACGAGGGCGGCGACATCATCGAGGGTGAGTACACCGTAACCTCTGGCAATGCGCAAAACCCCAAACAGGAATATATCGAGCATAAGCCTGATTAAATGGCGTTTCCGGTTGGAACAGGCCGTCTAAAAATTTAAAATTTTCAGACGGCCTGATTGTTTCGGGTTATACTTGGCAGCTATTGTTTACAGATTCCGAACGAGAAAACGATGAGCAGAATCCAATCCACATTTGCCGCGCTGGGCGGCGAAAAGGCACTGATTTCCTATATTACCGCCGGTGATCCCGACAAAGAAACGACGCTTGGATTGATGCACAGCCTCGCCGCCAACGGGGCGGATATTATCGAGCTGGGCGTCCCGTTTTCCGACCCTATGGCCGACGGCCCGACCATTCAGCGTGCTGCCGAGCGCGCCTTGGCGAAAGGCGTGTCGTTAAACGATGTTCTGGACATCGTGCGCGCATTCCGCCAAACCGACCGGACGACGCCCGTGATATTGATGGGTTATTTCAATCCCGTGCATAAAATGGGTTACGCCCGTTTTGCAGAAGCTGCCGCCGAAGCGGGCGTAGACGGCGTACTGACCGTCGATGCGCCGGTAGAGAACATAGGCGGCCTGCACGGCGAATTGAAGTCGCACGGTATCGATTGCATTTTTCTGATTGCCCCGACCACGACCGAAGAGCGCATCCGCAGTATAGCCGCCGTCGCGGGCGGGTTTGTCTACTACGTTTCGCTCAAAGGCGTAACCGGCGCGGCCAGTTTGGATACCGACGAGGTTTCGCGTAAAATAGAATTCTTACGCAAATATATTAGCCTCCCCATCGGCGTGGGTTTCGGCATCAATAATGCTGAGAGCGCACGCAAAATCGGCAAGGTGGCCGATGCCGTTATTGTTGGCAGCCGCATCGTCAAAGAGATCGAAAACAACGCGGGCCGCGAGGCAGAAGCAGTCGGCGCGCTGGTCAAGGAATTGAAAGACGCCGTGAAGGCCGTCTGAAATCAAACGGGACGTTATATGGGACAGGGCGGCCATCCGCTTTGCCGCACGTTCATCCAGAATACGGCCGGACCTGAGGCCGTCTGAAAACAGGAGTTATTCATGAGCTGGTTAGACAAGATTCTGCCGCCTAAAATCAAAAACCGCAGCAAGAGCGAAATTGCGTCCAATGTTCCGGAAGGCTTGTGGCACAAATGTCCTGCCTGTTCGGCAACGATTTATTCGACCGAATTGCAGCAGAACCACCAAGTCTGCCCGAAATGCAACCACCACAACCCGTTGTCCGCCCGCGAACGGCTGAATCTGTTGTTAGACGAAGGCAGTGGCGAGGAAATCGGCGCCAACGTCAAGCCCACCGACCCGTTGAAATTCAAAGACAGTAAGAAATATCCCGACCGACTGACCGCTGCCCGCAAAGCCACGGGTGAAGATGATGCGCTGGTGGTGATGAAGGGGATGATGAACGGACTGCCTGTGGTTGTGGCAGCGTTTGAGTTCCGTTTTATCGGCGGTTCGATGGGATCTGTGGTCGGCGAACGTTTCGTACAGGGCGTGCGCCGTGCGGTAGCCGATAGCTGCCCGTTCATTTGTGTGGCTGCTTCCGGTGGTGCGCGGATGCAGGAAGGTGTAAATTCGTTGATGCAGATGACCAAAACCAGCGCTGCTTTGCACCTGCTGACCGAAAAAGGGCTGCCGTTTATTTCCGTGTTGACCGATCCGACGATGGGCGGCGTATCGGCCAGTTTCGCTTTCTTGGGCGATGTGGTTCTAGCCGAACCGAATGCCTTGATTGGTTTTGCCGGTCCGCGGGTTATCGAGCAGACCGTGCGCGAAACGCTGCCGGAGGGTTTTCAGCGGGCCGAGTTCCTGCTGGAAAAAGGCGCCATCGACCAGATTGTCGACCGCCGCTCAATGAAACGGCGTATCTGCGATTTGATTACGCTGCTTTGCCGTAAGGATAAAGTCGGTACAGTGTAGGCAAAATGAATTAAGATTGTTTGAGGCCGTCTGAAACATAGCCGTTTCAGACGGCCTTTTTGTTTGCAAGAGGTTTGATGATAATTGTATCGTTGGTGCGAATATGCGAAGACGGAATGAACGACGGGGATTTTTTAAAATCCAGCTGCTTGATTTCAGACGGCCTTGACCATAAAAAACGCCGCTTTGGTAAGCGGCGTCGGGAGTATAAATTATTTGCGCAGGCCCAAACGGGTAATTAACGCGCGATATGTATCAGGTTGGGTACGGCGCAGGTAAGCCAGCAAGCGGCGGCGTTGGCTGACCATTTTCAGCAGGCCGCGGCGGCTGTGGTGGTCTTTGGGGTTGGCTTTGAAGTGAGGGGTCAGGTCGTTGATGCGGAAAGTCAGCAAGGCAATCTGCACCTCGGATGAACCGGTATCACCTTCTTTGCGCTGGAAATCTTTAACAATTTGTGCTTTTTGTTCTACGGACAATGCCATGATGGAAAACTCCAAAAAATAAAAAAGAATCGCATGGATTCGGACAAGCCTGCCAAGCCGTAACCTGCGCGGGCTCCTTATATATCTTTATATTGAAAGATGTGCGGATTATGCCATAGTTTGTACGCTTATGCACGTTTTACGGATAAAAAAGCGGCGGTGCCTTTGCACCGCCTAAGCTGCTTTGGTGATGTATAAACACCGGTAAAATTGTTACTTGGCTGCACAACGGAAACCTAAGTTGTGCAATACATACTTGGATTGCAGGCTGGTACGGATACCGTAACGTAGGAACGCCGCATAGTTGCTGGGGTCGCTGGAACCGATGGAGGCACCGCTGCAAAACATCTGGCTGTCGGCGTTGCTGGAAGTCAGTTGGCTGCTGTTGAAGTCTTCCGTCCATTCCCAAATCAGTCCGTGCATGTCGTAGACACCCCAATAGTTAGGTTTGTTTTTGCCTATGTTCTGCAGACCTTTCCGTCCGCCGTCGGCATACCAGTCAAGGATGGTACGGTTGTAATTCGGCTCACCCGTTCCGTTTTTTTGGGTGGCAGAGGCTTGTGCGGCAAACTCCCATTCGTCTATAGTCGGCAGCCGTTTGCCTTGTGCGGAGCAGTAAGCATTGGCGGCGAACCATGATACGTTGGTTACGGGATGTTTCATTTCGCTAGGCTTGGGTGCGTAGCTGTTGCTGCCATTTTTTACCCAGTGTTTCAGATAGGCAGGCTCGGCTTGTTTCGAGCTGACTTTGCCGCGTTGCCATTGCGGGTGGGATTGCACAAATTCGGAAAATTCTGCATTGGTAACGGGATATTTGTCGATTTGATAGGGCTTCACCGAAATCATCGGTGTGTCTTTTTTCAGATACAGTGGACGGTAGCTGCCGCCTTCTATTTTGGCCATATTGGCTGCAACGGCGCTGCCGCAGATCAAGAGTCCGGCGAGGATAAGGGATTTAACCGTTTTCATCATGAGCGCTCTTCTTGTTTGGATTGATGGGGCAGATTTATTTTTCAGACGGCCTGTATGCCCGTATAAGGAATATGGGGAGGCAGTCTGAAAAATAAATCCGGCTGATGGGTATTTTGGTGGATTATCGCTTAGATTTTTAGATCTTAGATTAAAGTGGTTGGTACAAAACGGGAAATATAACGGAATAATACATTTTTAATGTGTTCAAAGCCACTGCCGTCTTCGTATTCGCCAAGACGGCAGTGGCTTTATCCGATTATATCTGCTTATTTGGAAGCATTGCCGGCTTCAGACGAAGCGGCGGGAGCTGCTGCCGATGCTGCTGGGGCTGAGGCAGGAGCAGAAGCGGCTGCCGCGCTGTCGGTCGGCTGATAAGCGGTATCACTCAATTTTTTGGTCATGATAGCAGGGTTTTCTTCGCCTTCGACTTTCAGTTGACCCAACGCACCTTTGTTAAAGGCACGGAAGATTGAGTGGTCGACTAAAGTATAGCTTCCCGGGATGTCGACTTTGAAGTCCACGATGGCTGCACCGCCGGCAGGTACAATGGTAGTCTGGATGTTTTTGTTAATCAAATCACCGCCTTCGACATGTACTGTGTCGAAGATTTCGCCGATAACGTGGAACGAAGATACCAAGTTGGGGCCACCGTTACCTACGAAGATACGTATTTTTTCGCCTGCCTTGGCTTTCAGGGCATTGTCACCGGCAATCGAACCTACATGACCGTTAAATACGACGTATTCAGGCTGCTCTTTGATGGCTTTGTCCATATCGAAGTCTTGCAGGCCTTTATCGTTGTATTTGCCTTTAGTGTAGAAGTCGCCTTGTACAACATAAAATTCTTTATCCACTTTAGGCAGGCCGCCTTTAGGTTCGACCAAAATCAGACCATACATACCGTTGGCAATGTGCATACCCACAGGTGCGACGGCGCAGTGGTAGATATACAGACCCGGTTGTAATGTTTTGAAGCTGAATGTTGAGGTATGGCCCGGTGCGGTAAAGGAAGCTTCCGCGCCACCGCCGGTACCCGTTGCTGCGTGGAAGTCAACGTTATGCGGAACTGTCGAGGTAGGATGGTTGGAGAAGTGCACTTCTACGGTATCGCCTTCACGTACACGAATCATTTGACCCGGGACGTCGCCGCCGAATGTCCAATATTTATATTCGACGCCGTCAGCCATGGTCATGACTTTTTCGATGGTCTCCATTTTTACAATTACTTTGGCCGGATAGTCGCGGTTAACTGGAGGAGGTGCTTCGGGAGCATGGGTCATTACGGCATCGATAACAGGCAATTCGCCGGACGGAGTTTCAGCGGAAGCCTGAGTGTCGGCAGCGGATGCAACTGCTTCAGTAGAAGCTGCGGAGCCTTCAGCCGGTTTCTCGGCGGCCTGCTGTCCGCAGGCGGCCAAGGCAAATACTGAAGCAATGATTGCAGCTAAGGTTTGGCGTTTCATAGTTTTTTCCTTGTTATGGAGAAATGTGAAGTGAAATGTAATTTTGGGCAATTATGTAGCCGCTTTATTCTATATATCTTGACTTAGGTCAATTAAATCATCGAATATGAACCTTATTTAACCAAAATAATACTTAATAACTAGTAAAATGTAGTTCCAAGAAATTATCTTTACGGATTTTATATATTTTTGGCTTGATTGTTTGTAAGAAATATACGTCTAGTTTTGTTAAATGAGAAATTTTCTCTATTGCCACAGTAATTTACACATTTTCTTAAGCATATATTTATTTCTTAGTCCAATAAATCATGCTACAATCTTTAACATTCATATTGTATGAATTAAATAAACCACGTTAATACCAAAAGAAGGAGTCCAAAAAATGGGACAGTACAAGAAGCTCTGGTTCTTGCTGTTTGCCGTGCTGGCTGTATGTTTTACCATACTCGGCTACATGGGCAGCGAGGTTTATAAAAAGGCACCGCCTTATCCCGAGAAAATCGTTTCGTCTTCCGGTCAGGTGTTGATGACCAAAGACGATATTCTTGCCGGCCAGTCTGCATGGCAGACCACTGGCGGTATGGAAGTAGGTTCGGTTTTGGGACACGGTGCGTATCAGGCACCCGACTGGACGGCCGACTGGCTGCACCGCGAATTGGTCGCTTGGTTGGATCTTACCGCTCAGAAAGACTACGGTAAAAAGTTTGATGAGCTGACCGAAGAGCAGAAAGCCGTGCTGAAAACCCGCGCTGCCGAAGAATACCGCAACCAAAGCCGCATTCAGGCCGACGGGTCGGTTGTTTTGAGCGATACGCGCGTGAAGGCGATTGAAGAGATTACGCCTTATTACATGGGTGTGTATGGCGACGATCCCAAGTTCCAATCCACACGCGAACACTTTGCAATGAAAAACAATACATTGCCGAGTGTGGAAGCGCGTCAGAAACTGTTTAACTTCTTCTTCTGGACTTCTTGGTCCGCATCGACCAACCGTCCTGACGAAAACTTTACTTACACTAACAACTGGCCGCACGAACCTCTGATTAAAAACGTACCCACCACTGAAAACTACATGTGGTCTTTCACAAGTGTGGTGTTGTTGCTGATGGGTATCGGCTTGCTGATGTGGGGTTATTCGTTCCTGACCAAGCATGAGGAAGTGCAGGTTCCGACCGAAGACCCGATTTCCAAAGTTCAGTTGACTCCTTCGCAAAAAGCCTTGGGCAAATATGTTTTCCTGACAGTAGTGCTGTTTGTGGCACAGGCATTGTTGGGCGGGCTGACTGCACACTATACCGTTGAAGGCCAAGGTTTCTATGGTATTGATGCCGCACTGGGTTTTGAAATTTCCGAATGGTTCCCGTATGCCCTGACCCGTACATGGCATATCCAGTCGGCGATTTTCTGGATTGCGACCGGTTTCCTGACGGCAGGTTTGTTCTTGGCACCGATTGTGAACGGCGGTAAAGACCCCAAATTCCAGCGTGCCGGTGTGAATTTCCTGTATATCGCCCTGTTTATCGTGGTTATCGGGTCTTATGCAGGCAACTTCATTGCCCTGACCCACATCATTCCGCCCGAGCTGAACTTCTGGTTCGGTCATCAGGGTTACGAATACCTTGATTTGGGCCGTTTCTGGCAACTGTTGTTGATGGTAGGCTTGTTGCTGTGGCTGTTCCTGATGTTGCGCTGTACCGTTACCGCCTTTAAAGAAAAAGGTACCGACAAAAACCTGTTGGCGATTTTCGTTGCCTCCATGGTCGGTGTGGGCGTGTTCTATGCACCGGGTTTGTTCTATGGTGAAAAATCTCCGATTGCCGTAATGGAATACTGGCGCTGGTGGGTGGTTCACCTGTGGGTGGAAGGTTTCTTCGAAGTATTCGCCACCGCAGCCTTTGCATTCATCTTCTACAACATGGGCTTCGTGCGCCGCAGCACTGCGACTGCCTCTACGTTGGCCGCAGCCGCTATCTTTATGCTCGGCGGTATTCCGGGTACGCTGCACCACCTGTATTTCTCAGGTTCTACTTCTGCCTCTATGGCGATTGGTGCATGTTTCTCTGCTTTGGAGGTCGTGCCGCTGGTATTGCTGGGTCGTGAAGCATACGAACACTGGTCTTACCAACATCTGTCTCCGTGGGCGAAACGTCTGCGTTGGCCGCTGATGTGTTTCGTGGCCGTAGCATTCTGGAACATGATTGGTGCCGGCGTATTCGGTTTCCTGATTAACCCGCCGATTTCCCTGTTCTACATCCAAGGTCTGAACACTACCG
>ERZ772764.399-NODE-399-length-30671-cov-3.884799_pt1 | contig 30671 bp, 28 predicted proteins | sample MGYA00512163_ERZ772764 | MGnify/ENA primary metagenome ERZ772764 (study PRJEB29015, sample SAMEA2737903) | human oral metagenome | biome: human oral; feature: human-associated habitat; material: dental | place: China | collected 2094 ... | reverse complement strand
GAGGTCACACGCTGTTTAGCTCCCTTTGCCACTGAACGATCAACAACTTCCGCCTCTTCGGTGCCCGAGGTCACACGCTGTTTTGCTCCACTTGCCACCAGATGACCAACCATTTTCGCCTCTTCGGTGCCCGAAGCTGCGGGCTGTTTAGCTCCCCTTGCCACTGAACGACCAACGACTTCCGCCTCTTCGGTGCCCGAAGTCATACTCTGTTTTGCTCCGCTTGTCACTGAATGACCAACCATTCTCGCCTCTTCGGTGCCCGAAGCCACGCGCTGTCTCGCGCCCTTTTCCGCTTTCTTCGCAACGGCATCGGCGGCATTGGCGGCGGTGGTTTCTTTTTCTTCGTCGTTTTTCTTTTTTATCCTTTCATCCTTTATCCTATGCAGACTAAGAGCTTGATTATCAGATGGATCATTTGTTAATGTTTCTAAACCGCAGGATTTTTGATTTATTTTTATTTTTTCTCCGCCCAAACACTGCCGCAGGTATGGGCTGTTGAACACCTTTCCGCCCGCTTCGATTTCGAACAGCGTGGGATAGTCGGTGAGTAACGCCATCATCGAGCGCTTGTTTTTGTGGCACATGCGCGCCAAATCGGTCACGGCATGCAGTGGCGCACGCCCCCATTCGCCGTGTTCCAGCAGATAGTTGAGCACGAAGAGTGCCATGCCCCAGCCCTCCATGCCCATCGTTTCGCGCAGACGAAAGAGGTCGGGGCTGTTGAGCAAACGTGTGTCGAGCAGCAGAAACTTGCCCGAGACTTTGGGTTGGTGCGGCCGTTTGTGGGAGCCGCTGGTGTGGATTTCCTTGTTTTGCATTGTCAAAATTATTAAGTTGCAACATGCTGTGCGACAGTTTGTTGCGTTTGTTTCGTTCTGCTTGTGGCTGCTTTTCCCGGTGGGTTGCAGCGCACTTCGCGTCAGGTTGTTTGGGTGCAAATATACGAAATCGCGCATCGGGCTTGCAAGTTTTTCGGCCAAAAAAATGGCAAAGGCGGTTCCTGATGCCCCATCTTTTTCATGTTTTTCGCATTTGTGTGCCCACTTTCCTTTGCCGATTGCGGCGTTTCCATTAACTTTGCAAAACTAAACGCTCGGAAGACAAGGTTGATGTAAACAGCATGATGAAACAAGAAACATGGATGAAGTGGCTCGCGGTGGGCTGGAAACCGCTGAAAAGCAATGCGCTTTTCTTCGTGATGATGTACCTGTTGGGGTGCGTCAGTGCCTGGGTGACGCTGGGTCCTTACAAGGATGCCAAGCTCTATGACCACCTCTACACCGAACTTTTCTTCGATCTCTATTTGCTGGTGGCCGCCTTGACGTTGGTGCCCGAGCGGTGGCGGCGCTGGCTTCGGCTGATGCTCTATGTGGTGTTCTATGGCGTGGCCTTGGTGGATGCCTATTGCTACGTGACGTTCTCCTCGACGCTCAACCCCTCGATGCTCATGTTAGTGGGCGAAACCAACGGCCGCGAGGCATGGGAGTTTCTCACCACGCTGGTGTCGGCCGACCTCATTTTCAGCAACTTAGGTTGGATTTTGCTGCTCATCGGCGTCAACCTTTTGCTGCATTTCGCGCCACGATACCGCCTGTTTTACTGGCCGAAATATGCGCTTTCGCTGCCCGTTGAAGTAGCTTTTTCCGTGCTTGCCGTGGCGGGTTGGGTGGCCTGTGGCTGCGATGCGTGGGAGAACAAGGTGAAGGTGCATCGGCTGATGAGCGCTAAGACCATCGGCGAGGTGGAACACACGCTCACCAATAAGCACCACGGTGTGCTCTACAACCCCATGCTGCGCTTGGTTTTCAGCCTCTATGCCAACGACTTAGCCAGCCACCAGGTGGACAAATTGGTGGCGGCCGCCGACAAGGTGAGCGTCGACAGCTGCTCGTTTCGCTCGCCCACCATCGTGCTCATCATTGGCGAAAGCTATGGCAGGCACCACTCCCATCAGTATGGTTACCAGCTGCCCACCACGCCAAGGCAAGAGCGGCGCGCCCGAAAAGGGTTCTTGGTGCCGTTCACCGACGTAGTTGCGCCGTGGAACCTCACGAGCTATGTGTTTAAAAACGTGTTCTCCATGCACGTTGTGGGGCAGCAAGGCGAGTGGTGCGACTATCCGCTTTTCCCCGAGATTTTCAAGAAGGCGGGCTACAAGGTGACGTTCCTCACCAACCAGTTCCTGATGAAGCCTGCCGCGGCTGTGTTTGATTTCAGTGGCGGATTCTTTCTCAACAACCCCGCGTTGAACCGTGCTCAGTTTGACTTGCGCAACACCGCGCTCCACCGTTACGATGCGGGCTTGTTGCAGGATTACGACGATTTCCTCAAAGCGGGCAAGATTGATTTGCGGCAACACAACCTCATCATCTTCCATCTCATCGGCCAGCACATGAACTATCGCGACCGCTATCCGCCTGAGCGCAAGAAGTTTGTGGCCGAACGCTACGAGCGGTTGCGCCCCGAACTCACGCAGAAGCAGCGCATGATTTTGGCCGATTATGACAACGCCGTGCGCTACAACGACTCGATTGTCGACCAGATTTGCCGGCGTTTTGCCAACAAAGATGCCATCGTTATCTACATGCCCGACCACGGCGAGGAGTGCTATGAGGAAAATCGCGGCTTCTTTTGTCGCAACCATTCGGCGCAAATCGACTGGCCGTTGGCACATTATGAGTTCGAGATTCCGTTTTGGATTTATTGCGCTCCACGCTATGCCCATCGGCGTCCCGAGCTGTTTCGGGCCATCGTTCAAGCCCGCAAACGCCGGCTGATGACCGATGCCTTGCCCCACATGTTGCTCTATTTGGCGGGCATTTCGGCCAAGGATTATCACGCAAAATACAACGTCTTGAGTGACGAATATGACGAGGCGCGCCCCCGATTGCTCAAAGGAACGGCCGATTATGACGCCCTGCGCACCCAATTTTTCAAGCAAAAAAACAAAGCTAAACATGAGAAATGAACTGTTGACGCGCGGTGAATGCGAGGCCATGCGTGGTCTGGCCATCATCGGAATCTTTCTGCATAACTATTGCCATTGGCTCAATCCGGTGGTGAAAGAAAACGAATACCAGTTTTTTAGCACCAACGTGCGCGACTTTCTGCGCGCCATCGCCCACCCCGATGCGCTGCTGCCGCTGCATGTGTTGTCGTTCTTTGGTCATTATGGCGTGCCTATCTTCCTGTTTCTCAGCGCCTATGGGTTGGTGATGAAATATGAGAATGGCCCCGTGTTGCCGCCCATCATCGCGTCGAAACCATGGCGAGGGCTGAACACTTTCATGCTGTTTCACTATAAAAAGCTGTTTAAGATGATGATTGTGGGCTTTGTGGCGTTCACCATGCTCGACCTCATCACGCCCCATTCCCACCATTACCAGGTGCTCGATGTGGTGGCGATGCTCGGCATGTTCAACAATCTTTTGCCCCATCCCGACGACATCATCTGGCCGGGTCCCTACTGGTTTTTCGGGCTCATGCTGCAATGCTATTTCGTTTTCCGCCTGCTGGTGTGCCGCCGTTCGTGGAAAGTGGTGGTGGGGTTGATGGTGGTTTGCGTGGCGGTGCAGCTGCTGTTGCCGCCCGAGAGCGAGGCCATGAACCGCTATCGTTATAATTTCATGGGCGGCATGTTGCCCTTTGGTTTCGGCATTCTCTATGCGCGTTATGGGCGAGAGCTGTCGAGTCGTACCGTGAGCAGTCTGTTTGTGGTGTCCACGGTGGGCGTGTTGGTGGGCAGCACCACGATGGTGGGCTGGACGTTGGTGCCCCTGTTGGTGTGCATCGCCACGGTGACCTTGGTGAAACTCATCACCTATTTCCACGCCCACTGGCTGCAATCGGGACTCATTTGGATGGGCGGTGTGAGTGCAGCCCTCTTCGTTTGCCACCCCATCACGCGCAAAATCTTCATTCCTTTGAGCCGGCAAGGCGATTATTATGCGGGCTTGCTGCTCTATGTGGTGGCCAGTCTGGCCTTGGCTTGGTTCTTTCGCGAACTCATGAAGCGCATTCCTTTGCTATGAAAATCAACGACATCGAACTCTTCAACATCTCGAAATACCGGGGCGAGCTGATGGGAGCGGCCATGCTTTTCATCATCCTTTTCCATGTGAGTCTGCCCCGCAACGACCTGTTCTTTGGGCTTCGGCGCATGGGTAACATTGGTGTCGACATCTTTTTGTTTCTCAGTGGCGTGGGCTTGTGGTATGCGTGGATGAAAAATGCCTCGCTCAAACATTTCTTCCTGCGTCGCTATCTGCGCATCTATCCCGCGTGGCTCGTTGTCGCTTGCCTTTACTACATCCCGCGGTTCCATGGAGGCGATGCCCGGATGTGGCTCGACCTCGTGGGCGACATCGCCTTCAACTGGGACTTTTGGCTGCACGACGAACTCACGTTTTGGTATATTCCGGCCACAATGATGCTCTATGCGCTGGCCCCTTTCTACATGATGCTCATCCGCCGACACCCTGTTTATCGGTGGTTGCCCGTGGTGATGATTCTGTGGTGCGTGCTCGTTCAATATGTCACGCCCATTCATCAGGCCGTCGGGCACATCGAGATTTTCTGGAGCCGCATGCCCATTTTCTTCATAGGCATCAACATGGGCGAGGCCATTCGACGCAAGGAAACCATCGATGGCACAGGCATTTGGATGATTATCCTCTTGTTTTTGATGACCTTGCTCTCAAGCATTTTCTTAGAACAGCAGCGTCATGGGCTGTTTCCTTTGTACGTCGAGCGCATGCTTTACATCCCCCTCACGGTGACGGCCGTGCTGTTGTTGAACCGCATCTTCCGTCGTTTGCCCGACCGTGCGAACCGCATCTTCCGCTTTGTGGGCAGCCTGAGCTTGGAATGTTACTTGCTCCACATCCATTTTGTCTTGGCCTATCTGCCGCGTGACTGGGGCTATTGGCCCAAATTCTGGGTGTGCTTGGGCATCACGCTGCCCGTTGCTTGGCTGTTAAATGCGGCGGTTGGCCGGCTCATCTCGCCCTTAGAACGACGGCTGAAGGCCACCTCTTGAGCGCAAATCGCAGGGCAGCGATACGCAAAAGCCATTTGATGTGCACACCATGGCCGCATGCTTGCCCCACAACCGTTGCGATGGGAATGCGCCAACATGCTGCCCTTGCGGCATGATTGCTGCGGAGATGCTCCACACAGGGGCACCTTTCACGAACGATAACCCCAAAAGATTAAAAAAAATATGAAAGAAAAGGTTTACATTTTTGACTTCGATGGCACCCTCACCACGCACGACACGCTGCTGAAGTTCATCCCGTTTGTCGTGGGACGGCTGCGCTTCTATGCCGCCTTGTTGCTGTTTTCGCCCCTCTTGGTGCTGATGAAACTCAGGCTTTATAGCAACAGCCGCACCAAAGAACGGCTCTTTGCTCATTGCTTTCGCGGCATGCCCGTGGAGCAATTCAACGTGCATTGCCACAATTTCGCCCTGCAACATGCGGCGTTGTTGCGCCCCGAAGGGGCAGCGTTTGTGCGCGATGTGCAGCGCAAAGGCCATTTGGTGATGATTGTAAGTGCCAGCATCGACAACTGGGTGGCACCGTTTTTTCAGAACGTTTTGGTGCTCGGCACGCAGATTGATGTGCGCAACGGCCGCCTCACGGGCAAGTTTCTCACGCCCAACTGCTATGGCGAGGAGAAGGTAAACCGTGTGAAAGCCGCGCTCAAACAGCCCCGCGAACACTATTATATCGTGGCCTTTGGCGACAGTCGGGGCGACAAAGAACTCCTGACCTATGCCGATGAAGCCCATTTTAAACCCTTTCGCGCCTGAACATCGCGCACTCCTTGGCGAGGTGTTGCGCTTCGTTGTGGTGGGCATCACGGCCGTAGCGTTGCAATATGGCGTCTATGCGCTCATGCTTTTGGTGGTCAATGCGTTCATAGCCAACACCATCGGCTATGGCGTGAGCTTCTTGTTCAACTTCTTGGCCAGCACGCGTTACACCTTCAAAGTGAAGGGATCGGCACGCAAGGGCGTGGGGTTCGCCCTCTGCCATGTGGTCAACTATGGCCTGCAACAGCTCATCCTCCACACCGCTATCGCCCTCGGTATGGCACCCACACTCGCTCCTTTGCCGATGTTTGCCATCACCGTGCCCCTGAATTTCGTACTCGTGAGGCTCGTGTTAAAACGTTGAAGCAAAGAGGAATAGCCCAAATGCAGGGCAATAGACGGTTCTTTTTCTCTCGAATAACGCTTCGTTCTTCATCTCGTCTATGGTCACGCTTCCTTGGAAATCATTTCTCTCCGTTCCTTTCAAATCATATAAGGAACAGGTTAAGCAACAAGTAGACGGAAGAATATAAACCAAATACAAATAAAAGCGAGACCTATCGCTGTAAGAATGAAAGAAACTCTAAGCCAACTTATATTCCTCTTTTTGATACAAACTTTTTTCTCCTTGGGATTCATTTCATAGGCAGCAACAAGATAAGTGTTATACCAACAATATGCTTCTTCGCTGTGGTGTATAATAAACAAATAGTTTTCCTTTATGCAGAAGAAGAGACATTTGTCTTGAAAATTAATATATTTCTCTATTTCAAGGCAGGCTTTTGGTATCATGTAGACTGATAAATCAGATAGTGGCAGAAACTCCTTACTACAAAGTGGATAAGAATGCCTACCAATCTCAATATTTTTTAGTTTCCATCCTCTTTTGTCTGCACTGAGATTTTTATGATTGCCTATTTCGATATTTCTCATTTCACTTTTTTATTAGGTAAAATAATGGACTGATCCTGTCTTCCTCTGATAGCACGATTATCTTTCTTATCTCTGATACGATTATCTCTAAAATCTATATATCGCTATGATGATGACTAAAAGTAGTATGGGAAATGCGACATACATAACTATTTTTCTTCTTAACAGATGAATAGGATGAATGGATGCATCTATCTTTTTCCTTCTGTTTTATCCATACGATAGGATGATTTTCTCAACAAAGGAGAGGTTGAGAAAGGAAAATCGTCCTCAATTCACCGACAAAACGCCATAGGGGCCGGTGGTGTTGGCACGGTAACGGGTGAGCTTTTTGCCCTTTTCGCCTTGCACAATCAGGCCATTGTTGTTGAGACTATACTGCCGATGGCACACGTCACAGGTGGCCAATCCGCCTGCCTCAAGGCGCAAAGGACGACTTCTTAGCGGGATCGTTTGCGGGTTAAAGCAGTTGGGACACTCGCGGTCGTAGGCATAAAATGTGGGTGGATCGTTGAGATTGCCATAGCCCACAATGAGTCCGTTGTTAAGGCCTAACATGTGGGTGCGTTGCAAATCGACGGCCGAAAGGGGAGTGGCTGTTGTGCGACCGGCCGTGTTTTGGCACACATATTGATTCACTCCGCCTTGCATCTGCTGGCGGATGGTGCAGAAAATGCCACTGTTGGGCACCATGGCTTCAGCCAAAGCATCGTTGTGGTGCAGGCTGTTATCGAACACAAAAAAGATGCGTTCGCTGCTAAATTCGTTCTCCACGTGGCCACATGCTGCCCACAGCAGCGTCGAAAGACCGATGAAGAGCAACCTGAAAGATTGCTCCATGCGCCTATTCATAATGGATGAGCTGCAACACATCGGCAATCTTTTCGATGCCTTCTTGCAGCGGTTTGGCCACCATACCCTTGATAAAAGGGTTGAGGTCGGCCTTGATGGTGAGCTTCATCTTGCTGGTTTGCGCATCGACCGCCACCAACTGAATCCAGAAATTAAACGACACCATGCTCTCTTCGCTGGCAAACTTGATGGTTTTGGGCACCTCGCGTTCCACAATGCGCATTTTGATGTCGCCCACAGGCGTATGCACCGACAGCGTGTCGGCATCGAAATGCAAGTCTTTTATCTTGTCTTCGGGCAACTTGTCGCGCACCTTTTCGATGTTGGTTAAGTCGCTCAGCATGTTGAAAACTTGCTGTTGGGGGTAGTTTATCTGTCGAACTGTACTTTCAAATGTTGTCATTTTTCTTATGCTTACATGCTGCCTTGGCATCAAAGCCGGGCAGGTGTTTGGGGAAAAGCGGATGTTACACGGTCCAATGAGCCGGATCTTTGCGCCATTGCTGCAACAAAGCCACCTCTTCTTCCCGGATATAGCCCGTGGCCCGCGCCTCTTCAATCACATGTTCGTAGTCGGTTAGCGTGGTCAGTGCCACGTGAGCCTCGCTGAAAGCCTGCTCGGCTACGGGGAAACCATAGGTGAAGCTGGCCACCATGCCCAACACCTCGGCCCCCTGTTGGCGCAACGCTTCCACGGCTTTCAGGCTGCTCCCGCCCGTTGAGATGAGGTCTTCTACCACCACCACCTTTGCTCCTGCGGGCAATTCGCCTTCGATGAGGTTGGCCAAACCATGGTCTTTGGGTTTCGAGCGCACATAGACAAAGGGCAAATGCAGCTCTTCGGCCACCAAAGCTCCTTGCGCAATGGCGCCCGTTGCCACGCCGGCAATGGCCTCAACCTGAGGATGTTGCGCCAAGATGGCATGCACCAGTTCCAACTTTACATAACTTCTGAGCTGGGGAAACGAGAGCGCTTTGCGATTGTCGCAATAGATAGGCGAATGCCAACCCGAGGCCCATGTGAAGGGATTTGCGGGTTGTAGCTTGATGGCTTGCACCTGTAAGAGTTTCGATGCAAAATCTTTTTTCAGTTGATTCATGTTATAACGCTTCTAACGATTGTTTTGCAAAGATAGTTTTTTTATGGTAGAGCACCAATTTTTAGTCTCGTTTTTTCTGTTGAGGTGGTACAAAGAAGGGAGAAAAGTGGGCAGATTTCTGGGTAATATGCACCATTTTTCGGGGCAAGAGCATGGAGGTTGTCGGGCAATCTCTACGATATTGTTTGGTGATAGGAGCCGGGTGGAAAGATAATAGGGGAGAGCAGGGGTGACGGTTCGACCTTGTTGTGCGCCCGGGGTAGGTTCATTCCTCGCCGATCCATTGGCTATCAATGGCGTATTGAACTTCTGCTGCGCCATCATCGGTGTGGAATTATAAAGTGAAGGGCATAAAAAAAGCCAACAATCAAAAATGAATGCTGACCTTTTTTATTTTAAAGAAAAACTCTTTCAAAATATAATGGTAACCTCACGGTCCCCATTATTATCCTTTTAACAATCTATTAAACTTTACCTTTTAAATAACTAAAACCTAAACTAAATACTACTAACCTAAACAATCTATTAACCTTTTGTGATTGCAAAGTTAGGGGATTGCTGAGAAACCCGCAAGCATTTGAACGAAAATGATGCACTTTTTCGCTTTTTCTTGATATAAATCAAAAGTTTAAACGTAAAAAGGCTTAGAGAAATCCCAAAATAAGTGCGCGCCGCTTATAAATTCGTTCTTAATGCAGCCGTTGCACTTCATTCCGTAAACAGCACAAAGGCTTTGAAAACAATCTTGCAGAATGGGGAAAAAGCGGAAAAGATGTGCCCATGAAGAAAAGAATGAAAGAAAAACTATACCTTTGCATAAGCAAGTGCCAATGAACGCCATGAACATGAATGTTCGAATGGCTGAGTGCCGCCTTGCCTATGCAAAGCAGGGCAGCAAGATTGAAATTCAGGCCCTTTATATATATAAGGTGGAAAAGATGGCGCAGCGAACAGGTGGCAGCCGCATGGCTACAGACAGAAAGAAACGCATGAGAGTTTTAATTGTAAACACAAGTGAGCGCATTGGAGGAGCTGCTTTGGCGGCCAATCACCTCATGGATGCCCTCAACAACAATGGCGTTAAGGCAACGATGCTTGTACGCGATAAGCAGACAAGCGACATCACCGTGGCGACATTGCCCCATTCTTGGCGCAATCGGTTGCGCTTCCTTTGGGAGCGTTGGTGCGTGTTTTGCCACCTACATTTCAGCCGAACGTATCTCTTCGAGGTAGACCTTGCCAACACAGGTGCCGACATCACAGCTCTACCCGAATTCAAATCGGCCGACATTATCCACCTGTCGTGGATTAACCAAGGCATGCTCTCGCTGAAAAGCATTCGCAAAATCCTGCGCAGTGGCAAGCCCGTTGTGTGGACGATGCACGACATTTGGCTCGCCACAGGCATCTGTCATGTCACGCTCGACTGCACACATTTCCACACCACTTGCGGCCATTGCCGACTGCTTCCGCATGGAGGTTCGCGGCACGACCTATCCTATCGGGTGTTCAAACGCAAGAAAAAGCTGCTGCACGACGCACCGATTTCCATCGTTACGTGCAGCCAATGGCTTGCCGACGAGGCGCGCAAGAGCGGCATTCTCACCCATCAGACGATACAAGCCATTCCCAATCCCATCGATACCCACGTGTTTCGTCCCGACAATCAGCAGCAGGCTCGCGCGCGAATGCGGCTGCCACAGGACAAGAAAATCATTCTGTTTGCCGCTCAACGCGTGAGCAATCCCAACAAAGGCTTCTTTTATCTTTGCGACGCCTGCCACAAATTAGCTGCCGAACACCCCGAGATGCTGAAAACAACGGCCATCGCTGTGATGGGCGAAGCACGCGGAAAATTAGCCGATATCTTCGACTTCGAGATTTATAACCTCGGCTATATCAGCGACACCCGGCAGTTAGTCGACTGCTACAATGCCGCCGACGTGTTCGTTTTGCCCTCGCTTTCCGAGAATCTTCCCAACACCATCATGGAAGCTATGGCCTGCGGTGTGCCGTGTGTAGGCTTCGATGTGGGCGGCATTCCCGAGGAAATCGACCACCGGCAAAATGGTTATGTGGCCCAATACCGCAGCGTTGACGACTTAGCGCGCGGTCTTCGCTGGGTGCTTTGCGAGGCCGATTACGACCAGTTGCGCCGCGAAGCGCTGCACAAAGTGGCCACTCACTACTCGCAACAGGCGGTGGCCAAACAATATATTGAAGTCTATCGGCAAGCATTGACCCACAAAAACCCCTACCTATGATTACATTTTCGATCATCACCTGCACGTTTCAGGCCGAAAAAGAAATCCAACGCACCCTCGAAAGTGTGGCGCAACAAACCTATCCGCATGTAGAACATGTGCTCGTAGATGGTGCATCGCGCGACCAAACCACCACGCTCATCGAGGCGTATGTCGCAGAACAACGCACGCAACCCGAGACACTTCACCGCATTGTTTACCGTTCGGAGCCCGACAAAGGGCTCTATGACGCGATGAACAAAGGGCTGCAACGCGCCACAGGCGATTATGTGTTGTTTCTCAATGCCGGCGACACCTTTCCACAAGCCGACACCCTTGAGCAAGTGGCCGGTGCTGTTGGCGAGGGCGAAATGCTGCCCGGTGTGCTCTATGGCGACACCGATGTTGTGGACAACACGGGGCATTTTCTGCGCCATCGCCGTCTTGTGCCGCCCGAAAACCTTTCGTGGCGCGACTTCAAATGGGGCATGTTGGTGTGCCATCAAGCCTTTTATGCCCGCACAGACCTTGCACAACGCACGCCTTATCGTCTGCAGTTTGGCCTTTCAGCCGACGTGGATTGGTGCATCCGTGTGATGAAAATGGCCGAGCAAAAAGGCCTCGTTTTGCGTCCCATCCATGCCGTTGTGGTCAACTATTTGGATGGCGGCATGAGCATAAAACATCACCGATCGTCGCTCAAAGCGCGCTTCCATGTGATGCGCACACACTATGGTTTGCTCACCACTTGCGCGGTGCATCTGTGGTTTCTAATTCGAAGTTTTTTGCGAAAATAAGTTTAAAATAGTTTGCTTTTTCGTAAATCCTTTCTTCAATTTGAAAGAATACACTACTTTTGCAGCAATCAATTTTAAAACAACAAAGTTATGAAGAAGATGATTTTAAGCGCAACCCTGTTGGTTGCCGCATTTAGTTTTGCAACAGCACAAAACGTAAAGAACGCCGATAAGAAAGAAAACAAGACCGAACAGTGCGCTAAAGACAAGAAGCAATGCGCCGAGAAGAAGGATTGTTGCAAAGAAAAGAAGGCTTGCTGTGACCAGAAAAAGGCCGACCAAAAGCCTTGTTGCAAGAAGGATGCTGCAAAGAAGCAGTGCGACAAGCAACAGCAATGCGGCGGAAAGGCTGCTGTAAAGAAGTGCGACAACAAGCACCAATGCAACAAATAGGTTGTTGCCAAGAGGTTTGATTAAGAGGTTTGTAAAAGCAAACAAGAAAGAACATTAGCTTTTAATGTAGGGGCGCACGACCATCTTTGGTGGGAATGCGCCCCCTTTTTGTGTGCTGTTGTGTGGCAGAACGCTGCACACCGGCCCGCGTTTGCTTTCATGTTGCTCACCCATCAGGCAGCCGGCGGGGCGCCATTTCGTGCCGACTTACGCGTAAGTCGCGCTGCTTTTGCTCGTTTTGCCTCGACTTACGCGTAAGCAAGCCCACTTTTTGCCATTTCAACCCTGCTTACGCGTAAGTCGAAGCGTTTTTACTTTTTTCGGCGTGACTTACGCATCAGCAGACCCATTTTTGCTCATTTTGCGCCGACTTACGCGTAAGTCGCTCCATTTTGCCTTGATTTAGCCCTGCTTACACGTAAGCAACACCGCCATTTATAGCAGCAACAGAGGTGGCTTTGGCAAGCCTTTCCGTTTTAGTAAAACAAACTTAAAAAACAAATGATTAAGCCTTAATTTGCATAATTAAGCCCACAAAACGCCCACTATTTGCAGAATTCTACTTAAATTTGCAGCCAAAAATCAGTCGAATAACAGGATTTACTCCTGATTTCCCATTAGGAAAGCAATGCAATGAAACAGAAATTATTCCTCTTCACCATATATTGCACCACACTGTGTGTACTGACTTCGTGCTTGAAAAGCAGCGATAACGACGGCATCATCTATCATGATGCGGCCATTACGGCTTTCTCTGTGGGCACACTCAAATACAACAGGTTGGTGAACGACAAGCGTGGCAACGACTCTATCGCCCACACTACGCTCAATGGTGCAACCTATCGCTTTTATATTGATCAGCTTCGGCACGAGATTTACAATGCCGACTCGCTGCCCTATGGTGTAGATGCGAAGAAAGTGGTGTGCAGTCTTACCGCCAAAAACGGTGGCATGGTGGTCTATCAGCCCGCAGGTTCCACCGAATTCAAGTATTTCTCGACCAACGATTCCATCGACTTCACGCAGCCACGCACGTTTCGTGTCTATAGTCCCGATGGCAGTTCGGCCTACAACGACTACACCATTCGCGTGAATGTGCGCCGCTATCCCGAGGGAAGATTTGCGTGGAATGCCACCGCCTACGTCGCCTCTGCCTTGCAAGGGCTCACGATGATGAAGGCTGTGGCGCTCAATCATCGTCTCTTTGTCATGGGCTTTAAGAACGGACAGGCGCATCTTTACGCCACAGCCAACAACCAACCCACGGGCTGGAGCGAGCTAACAATGAACGTTGTGATGGGCGAAACGGCCGTCAACAGCCTCACAACTGACGGCCAACACCTCTTTACTTATAGTAACGGCGGTGTGTATCGCAGTGCAGACGGGCAGACATGGCAGCTCATGGGCACGCCTACGCTGCAGCAAATCGCGGGCTATGACGACGGAAAGCTCTATGCTGTGAGCGCAGGAGCCTTGCTCGTTTCGGCAGACAATGGGGTTAATTGGACCGCCGAAACGCTGCAAGACAACAGCAACGACCTGCCACAAAGCTGTCTTCATCTGCTGTCTTTCGCTTCAAGAGTGAATGCCCATGTGCACAATCTCGTGCTCATCGGCAACCCTGCAACAAGTGTTTCTACAGGCGCACAGGCGCAACTTTGGAGCACTACCCTCAACAATGCCGCCGCAACCCACGCATGGAGCTACTATGGATTGGCGCAATCGACATGGCAAGCGCCACGCTTAGCACAACTGCAAGTGGTGAAAATCGGCGACAACCTCATTGCCTTTGGCGGACAAGGGCTCGGAACCAACACGCAAACTGCGTTTAAACAGTTCTATGTCAGCGGCGATCAAGGTCTCACTTGGCATCAGAATGCCGACCTAAAGAAGCCAACCGGCTTCGAAAGCAACGAGCTTGCGGCAGCCATTGCCCTCGATGATGAGCAAAATGTGTGGCTCATCACCTCGAAAACGGGTAAGGTGTGGAAAACCAATACGGCTGGTTTGCGCAACCCATAAAATCGTTTCATCGTGCGAACAACCCTATTTACGCTCCTTTTCAGCCTGCCGTTTACGACCCTTGCGGCACAAACCGACGACCAATATCTCATGGAGATGGGCGGCGGAATAGGCTTGTTGGGCTATTTAGGCGACTACAACAACAACCTCACTCGTTGCTTACAACCCCTGTTTGCACTATCGATGCGCCGCAATTTCAATCCCTATACGGCCATAGAATGGGGCGCAGGCATCGGCCAACTGAAAGGAAAAGCGCGCCAGGCAACCACATACACGCCGACGATGGGCCGCTATCCGGCTCAGTTTAGCCACACGTTGGTCGACGCACATGCCACCTTTGAGTATCATTTCTGGCCTTATGGCACCGGCCATGACTACTATCATGCGCAACGTTTCACACCCTATCTCTTCGCAGGTGTGGGCGCAACCTATGTCAATGGCACGCAGAAAAAGCTTTTCACGGCCAATATTCCGCTCGGAATCGGTGTAAAATATAAAATCAACAAGCGCGTCAATGCGGCACTCTCGTGGGCTATTCATTTCGCCACGAGCGACAAGTTGGACGGCATAAAAGACCCCGTTGGCATTCCATCGAGTGGACTTTGGAAGAATGCCGACGCCTATTCGATGCTGCAATTCGCACTCACCTACAGCTTTAAGGCAAAGTGTGCCACGTGTAATAAAGATTAGAATCGCTATGAATGAATTGTCGTTAGATAGAACAAAAATTCCACAACACATTGCCATCATCATGGATGGCAATGGGCGTTGGGCGGCAGAAAAGGGACAACCCCGCCGCTATGGCCACCAAGCTGGTGTTGATGCGGTGAAGAAAATCGCTGCCGAAGCCACACGCCTCGGTGTGAAATATTTGACGCTCTACACCTTTTCGACCGAGAATTGGAACCGTCCTGCCGACGAAATCAGTGCACTCATGGGCTTAGTGCTCACCTCTTTAGAAGACGAAATCTTTATGAAGAACAACGTGCGCTTTCGCGTAATGGGCGAGCTTTCGCGCTTACCTGAAGACGTAAGACAGAAACTGCACGAGACAGAGGAGCGCACAAAGCACAACGACACCATGACGATGGTGGTGGCATTGAGTTACAGTTCGCGTTGGGAAATCACGCAAGCCGTGCAAAAAATCGTAGCCGAACAGCAGGCAGCACGGCAAGAAGGCCGGCCTGAACTGCCCATCACCGAAGAGACTTTGGCGCAACATCTGTGCACAAACTTCATGCCCGACCCCGATTTACTCATTCGAACGGGGGGCGAACTGCGCGTGAGTAACTATCTGTTGTGGCAGATTGCCTATTCAGAACTCTATTTCTGCGACACCTATTGGCCAGACTTTAAAGAAGAAGATCTGCACAAAGCCATCGCAAACTATCAGCATCGCCAACGCCGATTTGGCAAAACGGGCGCACAAATCGATGCTGAAGCACCCACAAACAAGTAAGAACAACGTTTCGAAATAGTATCGATAATGAACAATATAAGAAAGGTAATTTTCATCTTAGCTGTTGGGTTTGCCCATCACACAGCCCTCTATGCACAAGACAAAATCGTGTTTCCCGACATTTCCTATGCCGGAACGCCGCGCGTTTGTGTGATAGGTGGCATCAAAGTGTCGGGCATTCAAGGCTATGAAGATTACATGCTCACGGGCATCTCGGGCCTGCAAGTGGGACAAGAGATAACCGTTCCGGGAGCCGATATCACCAATGCCGTGAAGCGTTATTGGCGACATGGGCTGTTTTCCAATGTGCAAATCTCGGCCGATTCGATTGTCGGCAACAAGATTTATCTCAACATTGCCTTGCAAACACGTCCTCGGGTGTCGACCATTAACTACACCGGACTGAAGAAAAGCGAGCGCGACGACATGGAGAACAAGTTGGGACTGCTGAAAGGTTCGCAGATAACGCCCAACATGATTGACCGTGCTAAGATTTTAGCTAAGCGCTATTTCGACGATAAAGGATTTAAAAATGCCGAAATCAACATCACACAACGCGAAGATGTGGCCAACAAAGGGCAAGTCATCTTGGATGTGAATGTCGATAAAAAGCAGAAGATGAAGGTGCGCCACATCATCATTGAGGGCAACAAAGCGCTCACCCTGACGCAGATAAAAGGTGGACTGTTAAAGAAAGGTGCATTTGCAAAAATCCACGAAGCCGGCACCTTGGGCAGCTTTTTAAAAGCAAAGAAATTCACACCCGAGCGCTGGGAGACCGACAAGAAGAACCTCATCGACAAATATAATGAGAATGGTTTCCGCGACGCGACCATCTTAAAAGACAGCGTTTGGACGGCAGACAACAACCACGTCAATGTGTATGTGAAGGTAAAGGAAGGCCAACGCTACTACCTGCGCCATGTCACTTGGGTGGGAAACACGGTCTATCCCACCGAACTGCTCAAGACAAAGCTCGGCATGAAGAAAGGAGATGTCTACAATCAGAAGCTGCTTACCAAGCGCGTCAGTTCGGATGACGACGCCATCTCCAACCTCTATTACAACCATGGCTACGTGTTTTCGCACATCGAGCCCACCGAAGTCAACATCGATGGCGACTCCATCGACCTTGAAATGCGCGTCACCGAGGGTCCACAAGCCTATTTAAGTCATGTGCGCATCAACGGAAACACGCGCCTTTATGAGAATGTTGTGCGGCGAGAACTGCGCACAAAGCCCGGCGATCTCTTCTCACGTGAGGCGCTGATGCGCTCCTTACGCGAGATACAATCCATGGGTCATTTCGATCCCGAAAAGAGTTCGAACCCCGATGTGACGCCCAATCAAGACGATGGAACCGTGGATATTACCTACAACCTCGAGCAAAAGAGCAACGACCAGGTGGAGTTCTCGTTGGGATGGGGACAGACTGGTGTCATCGGTCGCGTGGGATTGAAACTCAATAACTTCTCGATGGCCAACCTCTTCCGCAAGAATAAAGAGCATAGAGGCTTTATGCCTATTGGCGATGGCGAGGTGTTGAGCCTCGGTGCACAGACGAATGGTAAATATTATCAAAGCTATAACGCCAGCTACTCCACCAACTGGCTCGGCGGAAAGCGCCCCAATCAGTTCAGTCTTGGCGGCTATTTCAGCAAGATGACCGATGTCTCGACCAGCTATTACAACGATGCCTACCGCCAAAACTACCTCAGTTCCTACTACGGCAACTACGGCTATGGCTACAATTCGGGCAGTTTCTATCAGAATTATCTCGATCCCGACACCTATATGTTGAACTATGGTGTCAGCGTTGGATGGGGAAAACGCTTGCGGTGGCCCGACGATTACTTCGTGCTCTCCGCGCAGTTGGGCTATCAACGCTATGAGTTGAAGAACTGGAAATACTTCCTCATGAGCAACGGTGCTGCCAACAACCTCAACTTGAGCATCTCGTTGAGCCGCACATCAACCGACAATCCGCTCTTTCCCCGTTATGGTTCTGACTTCACAGCCAGCGTAACCGTTACGCCACCTTGGAGCCTTTGGAACAAAAAAGACTATCGTCACTTGGCGATGAACCCCAACTCGCCGACCTTCTCTGACGAACAACAGGAGAAATATCGGTGGATAGAATACCACAAATGGAAGTTTAAAGCCCGCACCTACACGGCATTAAGCGGCGGACAGAAGTGCTTTGTGCTCATGACTCGCATGGAACTTGGCCTCTTAGGCAGCTACAATAAATATAAGAAATCGCCCTTCGAAACCTATTATGTCGGTGGTGATGGCATGAGCGGAAGCTCTTCAACCTATGCCGATGAGACCATAGGACTGCGCGGATATGAAAACGGTTCGCTCGCTTATAATGGCTATGCCTACGACCGTTTCTCCATGGAGTTGCGCTATCCCTTGATGCTTGGCAACACCACCATCTATGGACTGGGGTTTGTTGAGGCCGGAAACGCATGGGATGACACCCGCAAATTCAATCCCTTCGACATGAAACGCAGTGCCGGTCTCGGCGTGCGCATCTATCTTCCCATGGTGGGTTTGATGGGTATCGACTGGGCTTACGGTTTCGATCGCGACAACGTCAACAACCGAAAAGGTGGCAGTCAGTTCCACTTTATCTTAGGACAGGAATTTTAAAATAACTCATATAAAAAGTAAAAGCATGCAGATGGGATGACAAAAGCTATCGAATGGTGTCACAATGCAGTGCACTTTATTCCGCAATATGGCGCACTTTGCGATGCCTTTCGGTAACGCGCTCATCCGCAGGACTATAAAACAACAAGAAGAAAGGATGTGAACATGAAACAGAACCCCATTCGAAAAAACGGTTTGCGCCTGTTGATGGCGCTGCTTGCCATGGCGCTCTTGCCTGCAATGGCACACGCACAGAAGTTTGCTTTGATTGACATGGAATATATTCTAAAGAATATTCCCGCCTATGAGCGCGCCAATGAGCAACTCAATCAAACCAGCAAAAAGTGGCAAGCTGAGGTCGAAGCCCTCAACAACGAGGCCAGCACGCTTTATAAGAACTATCAAAACGAGATGATGTTTCTCTCGCAAGAGCAGAAAAAGGCTAAGCAAGAGCAAATCATGAACAAGGAGAAAGCTGCTGCCGACCTCAAGAAACGCTACTTCGGTCCCGAGGGAGAGCTTTTTAAAAAGCGTGAAAGTCTCATGGCTCCCATACAGGAAGAGGTGTATAACGCTGTGAAAGAGGTGGCCGATTATCGGGGCTATAGCCTCGTGCTCGACCGTTCCAGCGACCAAGGCATCATCTTTGGCAGCCCCAGAATCGACATTTCCAACGAGGTGTTGCAACGCTTGGGCTACAATCGGTAGAAAGAATGATTTAATTAGTATAAACAATAAAAATAAAACAACATGAAGAAGTTAGTTTTAATGTTGCTCATGTTTGCACCTTTAGCAACATTTGCACAACAGAAATTTGGTCACATCAATGCACAGGAAGTGATGTCACAAATGCCTGAGTTCATCAAAGCACGCGGCGAAATGGAAGCCAAGGCAAAGCAATATGAGAACGATCTCAAAGCCATGCAAGATGAATTGCAGCGCAAGAGCCAGGAGTACGACAAGAACAAGTCGACGATGAATGCTACCAAACAGCAGGAGACCGAGACCGAGCTCAACAACCTCTATCAAAAGTATCAGCAGGCTTTGCAAGACAATCAACAGTCGTTGGCCAAGGAGCAGCAGGACAAAATGCAGCCCATCACCACCAAATTGGTAAACGCTATCAAGGCTGTTGGCCAGGCAGGTGGCTATGTTTACATCATGGACACCAGCGCAGGCATCCCCTACATCAGCTCTACTTTGAGCAAAGATGTTACGGCTGACGTGAAAGCGCAGCTCAACAAGATGAAATAAGACAGCGCCAACCGCGCAAAAAAGAGGAGATGCCGAGACGCAGAACACACTTCATCGTGTGCCGATAGCGTATGAGATGCAGGGCATCAGCCATGTGGACGCCCGAAAGGTGCGTCCCTGCTTTCGTATCAGGAATGTGACTCGACATGTCCTCTTCGTGTTTTTCAACGGCCAACACCATGCCGATGGCCTTGCAACGGCATGCTCAACAACCCATTATCAAGATGAAGAAAACATTTTTATTGCTCGCCTTCGCCTGCGTTTGCACGCTTGTGCAGGCACAAACCAATTTCAAATATGGCTATCTGAGCTTTACAACTGCCCTCAAAGCCATGCCCGATTATGCTGCAGCCGAACGCAATTTGGCCGACTTAAAAGCCAAGTATAAAGCCGAAGCACAGCGCGTAGAAGATGAGTTCAACAAGAAATATGAGCTCTTTTTAGACGGCCAGCGCACGTTTCCGCTACCTATCTTGCGCAAACGTCAGGCCGAAATTCAAGAGCTTTTAGAGAAGAATGCGGCCTTTGCTGCCGAGTCTAAACGGCTATTAGAGCAGGCTGAGCAAGACGCAAAAGCACCGGTTTTGGCACGATTGCGCACCATTCTCAACCGCATTGGCACCGACCGCGGCTATGCTTTCATCCTCAACACCGACAATGATGCCGTGCCTTTCGTCAACAAGGCGATGGGCGAAGACATTAATGCCTTGGTAAAGGACATCGTTAATCGCCAGCAGTGATGCCCCTTTCGCAACAACCCGGCCCCATAGGGGTGTTTGATTCGGGCTACGGCGGGCTTACTATCCTACATAGCATCCGCCAACAGTTGCCCCAATACGACTACCTTTATTTGGGAGACAATGCGCGTGCGCCCTACGGTACACGCTCGTTTGACGTGGTTTATCAGTTCACTCGTCAAGCAGTCATCAAACTTTTTGAGTTGGGTTGCCAACTGATTATCTTAGGTTGTAACACCGCTTCGGCCAAGGCTTTGCGCAGCATTCAGCAACGCGATCTGCCTCATCTCGATGCCAATCGCCGCGTGTTGGGTGTCATTCGACCGACAGCTGAGGTCATCGGAACGCTCACATCGAACAACCATGTGGGGCTCTTGGCCACCGAAGGCACCGTGAAGAGCAACAGCTATACGCTCGAAATACAGAAACTTTGGCCGGCAATCAAGGTCACAGGTGTGGCTTGTCCGTTCTGGGTTCCGTTGGTAGAATATGGCGAAGCCAACAGTCCCGGTGCCGATTATTTCGTGAAAAAACGGATGGATGAGCTGATGGCGCGCGATCCTCTCATCGATACTGTCATCTTAGGTTGCACGCACTATCCGCTGTTGCTGCCCAAGATTAAGAAATATGCCAGCCCCAATGTGCGCATTGTTCCGCAAGGTGAATATGTAGCCCATAGCCTTCAGGACTACCTTTCGCGCCATCCTGAAATGGAAAGCAGGCTCACCAAGGAGGGAACCTGCCACTATCTGACCACCGAAAATCCCTTGAAATTTCAGGAAAGTGCACAAATTTTCCTGCACGAAAAGGTGGATGTGGAGCACATCGCCCTGTAAATTCTGCCTTTAAAAAGAAAAGATTATGCCTCATTGCAGCGCATCATCGCGCATGCAACAGCACAAGACGCAAGGAAAAGCCACCGCTATTCGGCCGTTTTTCCTTGCGTTTCGTTTTCCCATTGCTGCCACTCTTCCATGGCTTGTTGCCAATCGGTGGTACCATTGTCGAGGGCTTCTTGCTGCCGTTCGGCAGCTTCGCGGGCACGAACCTGATCCCATTTCGCCTTCATGGCAACGATGGTGGCCTCGTCTAAAATCTGAATGGCACCGCGATCGATAGCGGCTTGCAGTTCGGTTTCGCCGAAAGCCTTGCCGGGTTGGTTGAAATCTGAGATGCTAAACCCATAGCCAACGCGCAAATCATGGCGCACTAATTTCTGTTTTAAACGGTTACCGGCGTTCTTAAGGCGCAGCAACTTCTTGATTTCTGCAATCTCCTTGGCCGAGAATTTGTTTCTTCCCATGTGCAAAAAACCTTTCCTATGGCTGTTCAGAATAAATCACCTGCACCATGGTTTGGCCCACTGCACGCAGCGTTTGCTTGTCGATATTCGCCATGTTGTCGGCCATTGTGTGCCAAGTGGGGCCGAAACTGCTCTGCCGACAATCGGGATAAAATGGAATAATATCAATCGTTGGGATGCCCGCCAATTCGTTTACGGGCACGTGATCGTCGATAATGCCGCCACCATCTTGCTTGAGAAAGAACGAACCAAAGCCCACTTGCCGAGCCGCACGCCACACTTTTTTCACCACGTCGGGGGCATATTCCAGCGATTTCAACTCGCGATAGAACTGCGCTCCCATGCCACCTACCATGTCAAGCAGCACACCAAAGCGCGGCTTCACCGCGGCATCATAATGACTGGCCCAATATTGTGCGCCCAAAGCCCACGTCGACTCGTTGTCGGGTTGCGACGACCACTGCGGCGTTCCCCAATCTTCGGCATCGAAACAAACGAAATCTATGCCCACATTGGTGTTGAGCTTGCCATCTTGTTGAATGGTTCTGGCCAACTCAAGCATCACGGCTACGCCACTGGCTGCATCGTTAGCCGCCAAGATAGGCTTGCGCCATTGTGTGCTGTCGGGGTCGTTATCGGCCCAAGGACGGCTGTCCCAATGGGCGCAAAACAGCAATCTCGTCTTGGCTTTGGGATGAATGTGGGCGATGATATTCGTGCTGCGAAGTGGCGTTCCGTCATAACCTTTGAGCACAGCTTTCTGCGTTTCCACCGTGCAGCCATAGCGTTCGAACTGCGCCACAATCCACTTTTCGCAGCGGTCGTGACCTTTGCTGTTCATATCGCGTGGGCCAAAAGCGCATTGTGCCGCCGTAAACGCATAGGCACTGTCGGCATTAAACGTAGGACCCACGGGCGAAAATTTCTCTACTTCGGCCGTCTCTTCCACATCAGCCGATGCCGTTTGATGCGTTTTATACCAGCGCAGACCACCCAAAACCACTGCGGCGGCCATCACTCCCATTGCTATTTTCATTGTCTTCTTCATACGTTTGTTGTTACAACTGCCCCGCTTCCACCATCAACACCACGCGTTCGGTGAGGCGATCCACGCCCGTGGGGTCGTATTTCTTGGCCAAACTTGCACCGAAAGTCCATGCAAAAGCCTGCCAAAAGCCCGCACGCACGGGACCTAAAACGGCCTGCAACGTGCCATAGGCCGAGCTGCCTGTCTCCCGATAAACCAATTTGATGAGCAGCTTTCCCTGCTGATAAGTGAGCTTTTTCATGCGCGGCGAATACTCATCCTTGATGCTTTTCTCCACATAGGCCAAATGCTTGTCCTTGGCTTTCTTGTTGGGCAGCGTCTGAATGTAGTCGTAGGTCTCCACAATAATGCGGTTCACCTCTTTGGCAATGGGCAGCACCTTCTTCACGTTATACACCAAACGGTTGTAGGCCTGCCGCTGCTCTTCGTTTTGAAACGTGGGCTGTGGATAAACATAGATGTTGTTGAGCTCGACATATTGCACGGAGTCTCTGCCCAAAAGCACCTTGCCCACCCGCACCATTGGCACGAAAGTGGGGTCGTCCATGTCGACAGGTCGATCCTCGGGAGCCACCGCATGCGCCGCCCCTTTCTCGTCTTTCACCTGCGCTTTCGCCTGCTGCACCGCAACAGTGAGCATCAACAACCAAAGGATGTTCCACTTCATCATGCCGCAAAATTACAGATATTTTTGCACATTCGCCCACAAAAGCTTTTAAATATCGTGAGAAATTGCGCGGGAAAAGCATGCAAATCGTGGGGTAAAAGCATGCAGATTGGAGGGTAATTGCATGTAGATTGCGCGATAAAAGCATGTGTTTTTGTATGGGTTGGCGGTGGGATGGCTGGATCATCGGCAATAAGAATGGGAGGGAAGGGCAAACGAAAACCTCCAAAGCAACAGGAAACGTCGCTTTGGAGGGAATAAGAATGAAAACCTTTCATTGGACAAACAAGTGTGGTTGCGCAGCGTTAGCCCACTGCGCCGTGCCACAACAAGTCTCTTTTACCATCCGGGATTTTGCGGAAGTTCATATCCGCGGCTCTTATAAAGCGTGATTTGGTCTTGCGGTAGCGGATAAAGGTAATCCTTTTCGGCCATCGTTCGCATCAGAGCCGTGTTGGTAATGGGTTGGATATAGCCTGCCGTTCCGCCTCCTTCAATCTTCACACCTTTCAGTGTTTCAACGGTAATGGGCGTGGTGTGGGTGGCATTATACTGTGCGACAAAGGCTGTCTTGTCGAGATAAGCACCGCGATTGGCCTTGGGATTGCGCACCATGTCGGCATAATGGAGTTTGCTCCAGCGGCGAAGGTCGTTGAAACGAATGCCCTCGTAGACCAATTCGGTGCGGCGTTCGCGGCGGATTTCCCAAATGATGGGCGTCACATCGGCATCGCGTTCGGGGTCGTTGATGGTCACACCATTCACTTGTAGGTTGCTACCTGCCAAGATAAGATGCGGCATTTGTGTGCTGGGTCGGTCACGAATCACGTTGATGGTCTTGTCGAAATCGGCCTGAGTGAGGGTGTAAGCGCCCATATCGGCCAGTTCGGCAGCCGCTTCTATATAGTTCATCAGCACTTCGTTGAGCTTCATCACAGGTGCGTCGGTGATGCAGGTGTAACTGCTTCCACCTGGCTTGTCGATGAGGTTGGGGTTGACAAAACGATTGCCAAAGTAGCCGGAGATGGCCCAAACCTCGTCGATACCGGTCAAAGAGAGGCCCGAAGTTCTGATAGTTGCAGCCAAACGCGGGTCGCGGTCGGTCACTTCGGCAGCGAAAGTATGGTCGCCTTGATACTGGGTGTTGCCCACTTGATGAATGGGTAGCCCGTTCTTGGTGAGGTAACTCTCGACCAATGACTTCGAAGGACTGTCGATTTCGACCTCTGTATTTTGGAAAGTCATGAGGCTATGCATCACAACTCCCTCTACATACGAACGGTAAAGTATCACTTCGGGGTTGCCGGCTAAGTCTTCAGACGTGGTGAGATCCTTGTAGTTTGCGCACAATGAGTAATGGTTTTCACTCATCAAAGTGGTGGCAAAGTCTTTGGCTGCCTGCAAGAAATGTTTCGCATTGGCGGTGTTGTTCTCGCGATATTTCTGCCAAGTGCCCTCGAAAAGCATGATGCGTGAGGCATAGGCCAACGCCACATCACGCGTGATGTTGAGGCCCTTTTCGCCGTCTGAAGTGCGGATGTGCTGGATGGCATAGTTGAGATCGTCCAACACTTTGTTCATCACCGTTACACGATTTTCGCGCGGACGATAAAGCATTGTATAGTCGGTGTTGCCCAAAACTTCTTCATAATAGGGCACATCGCCAAAGCGACTCACCAACTTGGCATACTCCATGGCGCGCAAGAACCGCGCTACTCCCGTCCAATGTTCCTTGGTTTCGCTGTTCAGGTTGGCACTGTTGATGCGATTGATGAGCACGTTGATGACGCGCACATCGCTGAAATCCCAACTCGATGCTGAGGTAGATGCCGGAGCAACCTTCGTGAAAAATGTTGCCTTTTGCTGTGCATTGTCATCGGTCCAGTCGGCAATATTGGTCTGAGAGAACCAGTCTGCGCGATTCCAGTGATTGCGATAACCGGGGAAATAGGTGGTGTATTCATCGTAAACGGCGGTACGAATATTTGACTCTACGTCCCAAAACTCGGGGTTATCGGCAATCTCATCTAACGGATCGCGTGTGAGAAAATCATTGCAAGCCGTAAGCGTCAGGGCGGAGGCGATTGCAAAATAAAATGCTGTTTTCATAACGTTGTTTCATTTTAAGGGTTAGAACACGGCTTGAACGCCAAAAGAAAGCGTGCGCATGTAGGGATAACTGCGTCCAAACGACCACCGACTGTCGCCAAATCCCGATTTATATTGCGTGCTTTCGGGGTCAATAGGAACCTTCATGTGGTCGAATTCAAACAGGTTTTCGGCGCTGAAATACACGCGAATGCTTTGCAAAGCAATCTTCTTCATCACGACATCGGGCAGCGTATAGCCCACCGTGAGGTTCTTACAGCGCAGATAAGCCATATTACAGAGATAGCGGGTTTGCGTTAAAAAGTTACGTCCATTGTCCACCCATGACATGTCTGTGGGACGAGGATAGAAGGCATTGGTGTTGGATGGCGTCCAATAGTCCATTTGATGCGCGTAGACTGCATCCATAAAGCCTGATCCTCCACTGGGAATAGCCACGGCACCACCTACCCAAAGGTCGCGTTTTCCCACCCCTTGGAAGAAGGTATTGAAATCGAATCCCTTGTAAGAGCAGCCCAAGTTGAAGCTGTATTCGAAGTTAGGCAAGGCGTTTCCGATGACTTTTAAGTCGCCATGATTCTCAACAGTGTTGTTGCCATAGGTAATCTTTCCATCGCCATTTAAATCCTTATACTTCACATCTCCGGGGCCAAACTTGAATGTTCCACTCTCGTAGAGTGCCTGACTGGCGATGCCATCTTTCAGTGTTCCGTCGGGTTTAAAGTCATCTGCCTGGAAAAGACGGTCGGTTTCGTAGCCCCAAATCTCACCCAATCGCTTACCTTCGTAGTTGCCATAGATGTTACGATCTTCCTTATTATACTTCGTAATCTTCTCGGTTACATGGGAAAGTGATGCACTGGCCGACACACCTAAACCGTTGTTGAAGCGGTGTTGATAGTTTACGCCGACCTCAAAGCCTGTTCCTGTGAGTTCGCCATAGTTCACTTTGGGTACCTTGGCACCAAATGTTGCGGGCAAAGCCTCACCGGCTGTGTGCATGTTTGACGTGATGCGGCGATACCAATCGAAAGTGAATGTGAGCTCGTTATTCAGCAATCCCGCATCAAGACCTACGTCAAACGTTGTTACACGCTCCCAAGTGAGGGCTGGAGAGATAACCGATGGTGTGCCCAACGAGGTGATTTCCTTGCCGCCAATGACCCATCCTGAGGGATTAGCTGCCATGGTTGAGATGAAAGAGTTGGCTGCAACATCTTGGTTTCCGATAGTTCCCCAAGAGGCACGCAGCTTTAAATTGCTTAAAGAGGGGCGTGCCCAATCCATGAATTTCTCTTCGGATGTGCGCCAACCGGCCGAGAAAGATGGGAAGAACGCCCATTTCTTGCCTTGTGGGAAACGCGAAGAACCGTCATAACGGGCGTTAAATTCAAAGAGATAGCGTTGCAGGAAATCGTAGTTGATGCGCCCAAAGAAGCCCGCAGCAGCAAAGTCATTGTGGAACGAACCCCACGTGCTGGAGGAGTATTGGTCGCCCGTTGTCAAGGCAATCTCGGGCATGTTTAGGCTAATCAGCCCACGTCTTTCGGAATAATGTCCCAATGCTTCACGTGTTTCGGCATCGAAACCGGCCATGAATTTGAAGTCGTGCTTCTCTTGAAGTGCAAACTTATAGGTGGCATAGGCCTTGAAAATGTTTTGCAAGGTGTAGCTGCTTTGCTGAATAACGCGGTCGTGTGTGCTGCCATACAAGTCCTTATAGTTGCTGAAAGGCGATGTGGCAAACATGTCGTAGGCCGTCACTCTGCCGCCGTTTCGCTTTGTAGCATCGTTGACATAGCCGAAGGTATAGTCGAAATTGACAGTCATATTTTTCAGCGGATTAAGCTCTGTTCCGAGGTTGGCACGCAGATAAGTCGACGTGAGGCTCTCGCGATTGCCGGCCTTAATGTCGGTAACTGCCGAGCGGAAAGGCTTGCCTTCGTAGTCAGCATAGGGGTACCAGCGTGGCCAACGAAGCAAATAGAACCACGCATCAAATTGCCCTGACGTGAAACGATAGGGCTGATCGTTGACCGAACGCGTAAACAAGATGTTGCTTCTCACGCGCCACCATTTGGTAACGTTGGTGGTAATGTTGGAGTGAAGCGTGTAGCGGTCATACTTATCGGTGTTGAACTTCATCACGCCTTTTTGCGAAAGATAGCTCAAACTAATGTTATATGTGGTGGTGCGGTTGCCGCCTGTCACCGAAAGATTGTGGTTTTGTTGCGGCGTCCACTTGCGTGTAAACTCTTTAATGGGGTCGAAAGAGCGGTAGAAATAGGTCTTTCCGTTGCGCACTTCAAAGTCTCTTCCTGCCTGCATATCGCCCAAATCGGCCTGTGACATGCCGCCATAATTGTACTCCCACTCTTTGATTTTCTCAATAGCATACTGGTCAATCATGTAGCCGATATTACTCTTTTGGGTGAGACCTTGACGTTGCATGATTTGCCAAATGAAGTCAACATTTTCCGAAGCCGTAGCCAGTTTGGGCATCTTTGTGGGCGTGTTCCATGCAAAGTTGTTCGAATAAGACACGCGCACGCGGTCGTTGTTTGCCCCTTGCTTGGTGGTGATAAGAATCACACCCCATGCGGCTCTTGTACCATAAATAGAGGCCGAAGAAGCATCTTTCAGCACCGAAATGGTCTCGATGTCGTCGGGATTGACCAGGTTCAGACTCGGTACTTCCACGTTATCGACCAAAATCAGCGGCTTGGTTCCACTCGCTGCACTGAGCGAACCCACACTTCCGCGCAAACGAATGGTGCTTTCTGTGCCCACACCACCAATGCGGTTGTTGATGGTTAAGCCCGGAGTGATGCCCTGAAGTGCCTTGCCCACGTCGGTAATCGGGCGGCTGGCGATGGCTTTGTCGACATCAACATTGGCCACAGCTCCCGTGAGGTTCACCTTCTTTTGGGTGCCATAACCCACGACAACCACCTCGTTGAGCTCGCGATTGTTCTCTGCTAAGCTCACCTTCATATTGGCTTGGGCCGCCACTTCGACCTTTTTATAGCCAATATACGAGATGACGAGGGTGGCACCCGGCCGCACATTGAGCTGGAAATGGCCGTTTAAGTCGGTGATGGTACCACTGTTAGTGCCCTTCACCAATATGCTGGCACCGATAATTGGCTCGCCATTGGTGTCGGTAACTGTGCCCGAAAGCGTTTGTTGCTGTTGCGTTTCAAGACGCAAATTACTGTTTAAGTTAGCCTTGGCAGGAGGTAATCCTGTGGCTGATGCTGGCCAATCTACAGCCAAAGCCAGCACGGCTGCAAGCGAATAAAATTTAATCATAGGTATGCTTGGTTTGTTAACGATTGCACGTATGGACTGCGATGGTGTGATTTTTGCAATAGTGAAACCCTGATTTGAGCTTATTTTATGGGTCTTAGGCTATGCCTTCAACACACATTGCAGCTTGCCTTGCACTAAGGTTACGGTAAAAGGTTGTAGTTTTCCCCGTAACAAAAGGTCACAACAAATTTAGAAAAAAATAGGAAGAAAGTGTAAATTTTAGCAGTTAATAATCTTTAAAACAAGAAAAATGCAACAGATTGTCTCCTAAAATGGTTGAGATTACCTCACAATATGATAGAGATTGCAGGGTAAAGAAGCCTATTTTGTTACATTGAAGGGTGCAAATTGCTCCACAATGTGATAGCAGGGGCAACATCGAAGGATAGCGATGATGTGGGGATAGCAAGGACTTGCGCGGCCGAGGGCAGGGGACATGGTGCTTTTGGTGTGCTCTTTCCGTGGGCGAGTGGCTTTTATGTTTTGAAAAAATCCTGCCGAGAAACCCCTTTGAAATGCCAATCACTTATGCGAATAGCTTTTATATGTTGAAAAAAATCCTACCGAGAATCCCCTTTGCAGGGCGTTCTCGGCAGGATATCCATCTTGCTTTCTGTTGTTTTGCGGTTGCGACAGGCTCACGCTTCATGCCCCTTCATGTGCAAGGCCTGCATAAAACGGGCAATCACTTCGGGCTTCCCCGTGTGTTTTCCGAGGTCTTCCGACAGCTTACACGTGTCGTTATAGTAGGGCCAACTCTCGGTAATCTTCGCCGCAACCAACTTAATGACGATGTTCAAGGGCTCAATTCCTGCGAAATCGTTGGTGAAATGGGTGCCGATACCAAACGAGGGTTGGCACACGGCCTGCGCATATTGCTGAATTTCAATGGCGCGATCGGTGTCTAAAGCGTTGGAGAACAACACTTGCTTCGTGCGCGAATCGATGCCCAACGACCGGTATTTCTCAACAATTCTCTGTAGCTGTTCGCGGTTATCGCCCGAGTCAATGCGCAACCCTTTGAACAGGTTGGCAAAGTCTTCTGAGAAGTTTAGGGCGAAGATGTCCCAGCCAAACGAGTCGTAGAGATAGGTGCCTAAGGCACCACGAAAGGTGTTGCGCCACGCATTCATAGCGATGTGATTGGCCATTTGCGGACCAAACATGCCGCCGATGGCGCAGATAAACTCATGAGCCATGGTGCCCACGGGCTTCAAATCGTGCTGCATGGCAATGTAGATGTTGCTCGTTCCGGCCAAACGCCCCGCCCATTCGCGGCTCGAAGCGCTGTCTTTGAGGGCGCGAACCACCGTGTCTTCGGCGATAAACGATGCGCGACGGCGCGTGCCAAAGTCTGAAAACACACAACCTGCTGCGAGCAAACGGTCGGCCTTCAGGCGCGTCTTGGTGTATAAAGCCTCGTAGTCTAATTGCTTGATTTGCCCCGTCATGCAATAGTATAGTTCAGAGATGATGGCCAACACCTTTACTTCTAACAGGATGGTGTCGCTCCAAGAGCCTTCAAATTCCACGTGCAAATGGCCTTCATCGGTTTGCCAAACCTTCGTCCAGTCGCTCGAAAAGCGAAAGCCTTTGAGGTATTGAAAGAACCAATGGGGCATGTAGGGGCATTGCCTTTTCATGAAATCCACCTCTTCATCGGTGATAACCACCTGTTCTAACGCTTTGATTTGCTGGCGCAAGGCATCGGCAAAACCAGCCGGATAAACCCGGTTGCTGCGGTCGACAAACTGGTATTGCACCTGCGCACGCGGGTAGTTGTCGATGACGGCACAACACATGGTGAACTTATAGAGGTCGTCGTCGGTGAAATGAGTAATGATTTGCTGCATTGTTATCGTTGTCTTTTTGCCTGCAAATATACAGCTTTTGCATGGGAAATCAGCGAGAAACACTTGCAAACCTGCAAATTCTTCTGTAATTTTGTAAGCAAAACAGCAGTGATATG